>Ga0209039_10002375_pt1 | contig 16083 bp, 10 predicted proteins | sample BogFormECP12_OM1_FD_188238 | JGI IMG/M metagenome (GOLD analysis project Ga0209039, IMG submission 188238) | Bog forest soil microbial communities from Calvert Island, British Columbia, Canada - ECP12_OM1 (SPAdes) (version 2) | ecosystem: Environmental > Aquatic > Freshwater > Wetlands > Bog ... | reverse complement strand
ACGAACCCGCGCTTGCGGGTGTCGCGCCGCTGATGACAAGGGTCGCGCCGGTCGCCCCGGTTATCGTCCCGTCGCCCGAGGTGCCGTTCGACAACGGGCGGCCGTCCCTTAGCCACTGGTACGTCAGCGCGGGGCCCGCCGCCACGGCGCTGAAGACGACCGAGTCCCCGGCCGCGACCCTCTGCGAGGCCGGCTGCGTCGGAAAGACGGCCGGGAACGGGCCCGAGACCGCGGCGCTCGTGCCGATGGCGGAGCCCGCCGCGTTCATGGCCACGACCTGGAGGCTGTTCACGGTGCCGGGCACCGTGACCACGAGCACGTCGTTCACGAAGTTGAGGCTGGACACGCCCGTCGCGTTCAGGTTGCCGGAGTTGTCCACGGTCCAGATGAGCGGGACGGAGTTGTCGCCGGAGATGCCCTTGACGGTGCACCCGTTGGCCCCGAGCACGATGGTGGTGGGCGTCCCGACCCCGCCTGGCTGGCTGACGTTCTCCACGACGACGCGCGGGTCCGCCGGGAAAAGGTTGTTGCCCGTGTAGTTGCCGAACAGCACGGTCTCCTCGATCTGCGTCACGCCCTTCACGGGTGCGTTGTAGGCCATCTGGCACGTGGAGGCGGCCAGGATGGAGAAGACCACGGTGGAGGCGGCGGGCACAGCGCCCTGGAGCTGCACGACCGTTACCTGGTTGGCCGCCGTCGTCCCTACCATGGCGCGGGAGGTGATGGTGTAGAAGTTGCCGGACGCGAAGTCCCAGGCCTGGGTCACGTAGAGGCCGCTGAGGGTGCCGTCGATGTCCGCGCACGGGATGGAGAATATCGTGACCGTCTGGCCGCCTACGGTAGACTGCGTGCCCGCTATGCCCGGGACCTGGAGCCAAATCTTGGTGCCGAGGACGATGTCGGAATAGTAGGGGTTGACCGCCAGGACGGTCTGGATGTTCGTGGTCGAGCCGTTGACCACGGTGGAGGTCGGGAGCGTCGTCTGCGTCGCCTGCGCCTCGTACTCCGAGATGCCGAACACCGGGAAGGTGATCCCGGCCTGGCTGTCGGTGAGCGAGCCGCCGTCAATCGTGAACGGTATGTGCTGTAGGTTCATGCTGGACCCGGCGGGGTACGTCGCGCTGACCGTCGCGTAAACGTCGTTAGGGCCGGGGTCGAAGAGCGTCCCTACGAGGTTCGTGGAGAACGCGACCGTCGCCGACTGCGTCCCGAGGCCGCTGATAGTCACCTGGCCCTGGAGGAGGGCGGCGGGCGTGAGCACGGTCACGGGCGGGGTGCCCTGGAGGCTGGAGACGAGCGCCGTGACGGAGACCTCCGTGATCGTCGCGGACGAGGTGGACGGGAGGGTGATGGTGAACGTGTCGCCCTGGACCCAGTTGCCGCCCTGCGTGCTGCCCGGGCCGAGGCTGGACTTGTCGTCCGTGGTGATCAGCACCGTGGACTGGAACGTGCGCTGGTCGGAGCTGAACCCGTTGGCGAAGCCGTCCCAGGTGCCGACGGGAGGGTAGTTGAGGGGCGAGACCGCCGGGGGCGGCGGGGCCACGGAGATGTAGTAGGGCAGGGTGGAGCCGATGTCCTCGGCGGAGTTGCCAGTGGAGTCGCCGCGTGCTAGCGCGAGCGTGGTCTTGCCCTGCACGAGGTCCCCGAAGCCGAAGCCGAGGAGCTCCTCCTTGTCCCACGCGTCTAGCGTGTTCGTGGCGCGGGTGTCAATCACGTTGTCCGGGAAGACCTGGTCGGCGACGCGGTCGTCGTAGCGCCCGGAGACGCCGGAGCTCAGCAGCCCGTTGATCGCGCCGGGCGGGTTGTTCGGCAGGGGTTGGGTGGCCGGGAAGGCCGAGTCGGCGCAGCCGAAGAGGTTGAGCTTGGGGTCGAAGTTGCCGAAGTTGCGCTGGAAGACCACGGCGAGCGGCATGGCGTAGCTGTAGCCGTCCATCGTGCCGAGGGAGTTGTTGACGTTGCCCACGGTGGTGACGTTCCAGTTCACGCCGACGGTGGACGACGGGTTGTTGCCGAGGTTGGAGCCCGCGATGCTCGCGTAGGTCACCCCGCCGAGCGTGACGATGTCGCCCTGGCCGTAGGTGACGGCGCTGCTCCACGGCGGGGAGCCCGCACGCCACAGCCCGGTGTCGCCGTTGATGCCGCCCATGTTCACGAACTGGTACTGGTTCGCCTTGATCGGGGCGTTTCGCGACGCCTGCGCGTAGACGCTGAGCGGCACGCCGTACAGCGAAGTGTCGGTCGTGTCTGGGTCCAGGCCGAACTGGTAGTTCTGGAAGTTGTAGTTCACCGACACTGGCTGCACCTGGATGCGCCACTGCACCTGGGCGCGTTCCGTGGTGAAGTCGCCGAGGAACGGGTCGATCGAGTCGTCGGGGACGCTGAACGCGTTGGACGGGTCGGGGTTCAGGCCGCCGTACGGGTAGAAGTAGTTGGCCCCCTGCACGGAGCCGTTCGCGCCCGTGCCCTGCTGGTAGCCCTGCCCGGTGATCGGGTTGAGCGACTGGTACCAAATCTCCAGGAACACGATGTAGATGGAGCAGTCCTCGGCCAGCGTGCCGGGCGACCAGTAGGACGGCGCGGGGACGGTGACGCGGTTGAGGGTGAGGTCGGGGCTCTGGTTCCCCGCGATCGTCAGAATCTCCACGTTGTTCCAGAGGACGTCGAAGGTCGGGATGAAGAAGGTGTTGGCGATCCCCGCGTTGAACTGCATCGGCTGGTAGGTGAGGGAGCCCGAGACGCACGACTTGTCCTGGAGAATCTCGGACCGCTTGAGGTCCTGGAGGTCCTGCATCAGGTTCAGGTCGGCGTCGCTGATCTCGTGGTCGTGGAGCGCGACGACGGTGGCGAGCGCCTTCTTGGAGGGGTCGAGCGTGCGGCTCACTATCGTCGGGTATGATTTCTGATCGTACTGGTCAGCCATTATGCCTGCACCTGTTCGCAGCTAGTGATCTTGTCGCTCGTGAGCATGCCGCCCCTCACGTCGACCGTCTTCCTACAGTCCGGGCGTCCGCAACTGCACTTGCACGTCCACAGCGAGTGGGACGACTCGCCTAGCCTGATCGAGCCGGAGCGCCACACGACCCACAGGTGGCCGAACTTCCTGTTCACCAGGCTGTACCGCTTCTCCATCTTCGACCGCTTGAGCCTGGACGACGCGCAGCCGCAGCTCTTGGCCCTGCCGCCCATCAGCACGTCCTCGCGGATGTCCTTCACGGTGCCGCACACGCACCTGCATGTCCATGTGGGGCGGCGGCGCTCGCCCTGCGGCTCGCCTGGCCCGACGACGGTCAGGAAGCCGATCCTCCCGGCTGGGTCCTTTTTCTCTTTCATCTCACCTTAGAGAAACGGTAGTTGGGAAAACTTCCCCGACTAGCGAAATCCTTGGGTAGGCAGGGAAAATGGCTTACGACTTCATAGACCAGAACATCGTCGCCTCCGCGAACGTTCAGCCGCACGACGACGACTCGTTCTACAACCCCGTCCGGAATCAGCACACTGGCTTCGCCTTCGACGGGAGCTACTACCGCGTCGGCGTGCTCCAGCCCGACCAGCCCAAGGCGTCCTGGTTCCTGGAGGCCTTCGGCCCCTACCGTGGGAGCACGGCGGCGTTCCCCACCTACGGACTGATACTGCTTTCCCCCGTGTCGCTGGCGATCTACGACCAGAAGACGCCCGTGCAGACGGCGTACCAGCTGCCGCTGTGGATGCTGTTCATCCTGGGGGACGGGGCGATCCTCGGCGAGGGCAACTTCGCGCTGCCGGACAACTTCAACGGGTCGGAGCAGGGGTTCACGCCGGGGTCCGTGTGCTACGCCGACGGGGTGATCTCGGTCACCTACGCGCCGGACCCAGGCAACCAGCAGACCTACACGCCCGGCGACCATCCGCTGCTCTACGACCCGAACGCGTCGCCCCCCTACCCAGCGCCCTATCCGATCGTGTCGACGACATCGTCCATGGTAGTCAGCGTGGATTTCACGCAGGACCGGGTCTACCTGGACGTGGCGGTCTAAAATATAAGGCCCGGGTTTCCCCGGGCCTCCCGTTTCCTTCTGTCCTGCGGCATTAAACAACCAGAAGACGTGATCTCTGTTCCGCTCGGCCGATTACATCCTTGGGGCGGTGCCGCCGATTGATGTCAGTCTAATACTCGGTTTTGTAACGATCCGCCCTCCCTGGGCGATATGTAAGTATGAGTCTCTCCAACATAAGTGTAATCGCGGAAGTGGTGCGGTCAGCGTTGCGCTGGCTGCTCGTGGCCGTCCTCGCGACGGCCGTAGTTTTCTCAGCGGGGTTCTCGGCGGGCTGGATCAGCCACCGATGGGCTTCATGTAGAACGAGCCAGGGTACTGCTCCTCGCCCTTCTCGTTGAGGTCCGGGCCGGGGAACTCGTAGCTGTACCACGCCGCGATCTCAACCCCCGCTGACTTCAGCCCCTCGGTCAGGAGAGACACCTGGCGGTCGCGCATCGTCCTCGACTTGGCGATCGCCGCCGCCCACTTCTCGATGTCGATGCTGTCCACGGACTTCTTGATCCTCGCGGGGCCGAGGGACGGCGTCACCTGGCTGAAGTCCTGCTTGACCATGGCGGCGTGCATCGCCTCGCGGGTCTTCTCGGGGGAGATGTCGAAAAGGAAAAGGTTGACGGCTTCGACGGCGGTGTTCGGAAGGAATTTCATGCTCAGTCCAGTACTCCAGTGAGGTCTATCTTGCCCTCGTGCACAACCCCGCTCCGGCAGGCGATGGTCCCCCTGCGCGAGCAGGTGTCCCACTGGTACTGCGGGTTGGCGAGCATGGAGCGCGAGTAGGCGTAGTGCAGGAGGAGTTTCGCGAGGTCGTCCGAGTCGGTGGCCGTCTTCCAGTCCAGGGCGCACAGCCCGTCGTTGGCGCTCGCGAAGGCCAGGGCGTCCGCGACGTCCGGGGTCTGGCCCGAGGGGACGGGGGGCACGGTCTGGTGCCCGACGGACATGCCGCCCTCCTGCGTCACGAGGTCAAAGAAAAAGGCGTAGGGGCGGCTGCGGTCCTGGTAGTCGGGGCAGTACGCCGCGACCTCGCGCTTCGCGTGGCCGAGCACGCCGCTTGACGCGATCTGCACCTGCGCGGCGACGGACTCCGGCTGGCCCAGGAACGCCTGCCATTTTGCCTTCGCGCCCGGGTCCACGTTCTTGGTGCCCGCCTCGATGTAGTGCGCGAGGCACCACTGCACCGCCGGGGCCCCCGCCGGGAGCGCGGAGAACGCCTGGATGTCGGAGGAGAAAAAGGTCTTGGCCCTGTCCCAGCCCATGGCCGCGCCTATCGCGCGGACAAGCGCCTGGAGGGTGCCCTGGCCCGCGTTCCATTGCAGGATGCCGCAGGACATGCCCATGCCGTCAAAGTTGCCTGACACGCTGGTGTAGCCCGGCCCCGTAGCGGACTCGAACTTCCCGGAGACGCTGAGGCACAGCTCAAGAAGAGACTTGTCGTCCATAAACCCTCATAAGAGGGCTGGACAGCGGTGGGATTGCTATTTGGCGTAGTTCTTGGCGAGGTTCTCCAGCGAGATGAGCACGGTCTCGATGAGGCCCTTGCCCAGCTTCGTGTCGTCGTTCACCAGGGCGACGATGCCCTTGCGGTTGATGCCGCTCTTCGAGAGCCTCTTCATCGCGGAGCTGATCTGGACGATCGCCGTGGCGAGCACGTCCTTCTCCACGGGCGACTCCTCGTCCTGGACGATCCTCGCCTTGTAGGGGTTCGGGATGATGCCGTGCGCGGGGCGGATGCACGCCTCGCTGCCCTCCTCGTCGTAGCACGCGGCGCACTCGACCTTGATCTGCTTCCCGGTCTGGACGCTCCGGACGGAGACGAGCCTTCTCTGCTGCTTCGCGGTCGCCATCAGGGCTCGCTCACGAACTGCGGCGCGGGCTGGCCCGGGTCGCGGTCCTCGGGGTACTCGGAGTCCCTGGGCGCGGACTGCCCCGCCGGGGTCCCGGCCTGGGCGAACTTCGCGACCTTGGAGTCGTCGATGTGGTTGGCCTTCTTGGCGACGGCGTCCCACAGGTTGGCGAGGGCGATGCCCTCCTCGGGGTGGCCGTGGTACGTCGTGAGGACGTGAAGGAGGTAGTCGTGCAGCATGTCGGGCAAGGTTATGACCTTCATGCTGCACTAATACTTAGTTCTGCGGGTCGAATTGACTATCGAACGGGAAGCCGACCCCGAGCAGGGGCAGGTCCAAGTCCGCGTCCGTGACCTGCGCCTGGGGCGCGGGGGCGGGGGCGGGGGCGGAGAGAATCTCGGCGAGGGTCGCGGTGGGCGCGACTCCCAACTCACGGGAGACGATCTTGACCCAAGGACGCCAGTTGCCCGCGTACTTCCGGGCGACCTGCTGGAGGGTCATGTCGGGGTTGAAGTGCTTGGAGCGCCCGTCGACCATCTTCGCGATCTGGTCCTTCAGCGCGTCCCATCCTGCGGCGTCGCTCTTGAACACGACGTGCCCGCCCTTGCCGACCGACCTCTGGCCAGGGAGCTTGGCGGCTGAGGGGAGGGTCTTCAGGTCCCCTGGGTTGTGGTAGCGGGTGGGGATCGCGTGTTTGACCCCGAAGCCCTCTGCGTGCGCCACGGCGGACGCGAACGAGTCAAGCCTCTGCTTGTCAACAGTTTGCGCGGCCGCGAACAGCGGCAGGGCAAGCATGGCGGCGAGCATCAGTTTAGCTCTCATGTATTTCCTCCGTATCTCAAGTGTACGAGCGGTCCGGCATAAATGGCCAGCCTCAACCTGCTGATTAGGCTGGACTTACGAGTTGTTTTCCCCCCAAAAACACTTCAGGGGAGTCTTTTTGGTCGTCAGACCTGAAGCTCCCCTAGTACACATAGTACCTCGAAGTCGAGGAAATGGCAAGGATTTTGTTTAAGTGCTTTGTTTTTAGGCGGGTACGAGCGTAGGGATGTTCGGCTCGTAGACGAGTGAGTCGGGGCTGAGCGCCCTGCCGACCATGATGACGTAGTCCACGCCCGCGTCCGCCGTGATCACCCCCGTGTAGGTCCCGGCGAGGGCGGCGGTGAAGCCCGTGTAGTTCGGCGCGGTGCCGATGACCGAGGCGACGGCGACGGTGCGGCCGTCCAGGGAGGCGTTCCCCGTGCCGGAGAGCAGCACGTTCAGGCCGACGGAGTACTTGTTGGCCACGGTGACGGTGAGGAGGCCAGCGCCGAGGACGGCGGTTCCCGACAGGGAGGAGGACGTGATCGCGGTCCAGTTCTGCGTAAGCCCGCCCGCGAGGTCCGCGTACACCAGGCCGCCCGTGGCGAAGGACGCCCCCGCGACCGTGTAGGTGTCCCCGAAGATGGTGCCCACGTCCACGCTGCCCCCGGCGGTCGCGGCGGCGGAGGTGACGCCGTCCGGGAGGGGGTACTGGAGGACACCGGACTCGTCCAGCAGCCGGATGGTCCCGGTGTTCGCCGCCTGCGGGTACGCCGTCCACGGGCCGAGCGTCTGGCTGAAGAGCGTGGCGGTGACCGTGGTCGGGGTCACGGCCGTGACCGTGGCGCGGACCTGCGGGCCGTTGATCGTCGGGGTGGTGCCCGTCGTGGCCGCGAACGTGATGATGTCGCTCGGGACGAAGTAGTGCCCGTTCACGGTGGCGATCACGGTGTTCGGGGCGTTGATCTGTAGCTCGGAGATCGACGGGATGAACAGGTTGATCGGCGCGACCCCGCCGTCCGGCTGCACCTGCACCACGGTCCCTGCGGCCATGTCGGCGTCGGCCGTGAACGTGGACGTGTCGCCGGGCACCACGACCGGGGCGGTGGGCGGCGTCGGCGTGGGGGAGGTCTGGATCATGCTGAACGAGCTGCCTGGCTCGACCGTCGCTGAGCCCGTGGTGGCGACGTCGACCTGCACGGTGTCCCCCACGGCGAAGTTCCCGGTGAACGAGAACGGCAGCGGGGACTCGGCCGAGGCCAGGGTGTATATCGGGCTTCCGTCCTGGGTCACGGTCACGGTGAGCGTGCCCGTCCCGGTCCAGACGATCTGCCCCGACCCCGCGTACGCCCCGGCGGCCTGGATGACGAAGGTCGTGGGCGACGACACGTTGCCCGTGTAGTCGAACGCGGTCTGGTCGAACGCGACGTGGCCGGGGGCGGATGTCGCCCCCGCGTTCACGCTGAACCCTAGCTGGTTGAAGTTCTGGATGAGCGCGGTCGCGTTGGCGATCTGGGTGCCGATCGCGTTCTGCATCTGGCTGGACCACGTCTGGATCGCGGCGTAGCTCAGGTTCGTGCGGAGCATGGCCATCTGCACGCCGATGGGCTGGCCCTGTATGTCCGGGCGGCTCAGGAACGCGACGGGGTCCAGCTCCATCGGGCTGACCCAGCCGTTGCTGCCCGCGTTCGGCACGGACGAGTTGGCGTAGGTCACGACCGGGGCGACGGGGATCGGGAGGAGAGGCGTGCCCGGTGCCCAGGCGCGGTTGCGGCTCGCGGCGTCGGCCTGGAGCGAGGCGTAGGCCGCCGCGTTGGCCGCGCCCGCCAGCGGGTCCAGCGCCCCGTCCAGGGTGCCGAGGTACGTCACGGCGAACTGCACGAGGTACGGGTCCTGCGCGAGGAACGCGGTCAGGTTCGTGGCGAAGTCCCGCCAGAACTGGCTGAAGCGGTCCACGGTGGTGGCCACGGCGAACGGGCTGTACGTGTAGCGGTTGCCCAGCCTGGGCGACTGGTAGGACAGGTCGTTCAGGATGTTCGTGGACGCGGCGGACACGACCTGCGCCATGATGGCGGAGTAGGCGCTGGGGAACGTGACCGTCACCGGGAACTCGGCGGTGCCCTCGCCCAGCGTCGCGGTGGTGCTGTTGCTGCTCGTCGGCGTCGGGACGTAGTCGAGGTCGGACCCGGTGACGCCGGAGAGGTAGTTGGCGTTCTGCCACGCGTCCCACGTCTTGTTGCGCGTGTAACCCAGCAGGGACGCCTCCACGTAGGAGAGCATCCAGAGCAGGGTGTTCAGGGCGTTCTCGCCCAGCCCGGCGAACGTCGCGGCGAGCGGGATCACGGGCGCGTTCTGGTAGACGATGCCCTGCGGGTTGGGTGCCCACGTCGAGGGATTCGTGTCCGGCTCCTCGTTCAGGTTCGCGGCGTTGGCGATGTACAGGGTGCCGCCGAAGGTGACCACGTCGTTCTGCTCGTACTGGACCGTCGAGTCCCAGATGCTCCTGTACTCAACGGCGACGCCCGTCCCGTTGTACGGCACGGGGTTGGAGAGCAGGTACGCCACGGACGGCTGGATGTACTGCTGGTAGACCGCCTCGAAGTTGGGAATCCAGCTGCCCCCGCGCCCCGCCCTGTCCGCCGCCAGGTACAGCAGCCACGCGGACATGATGAACGGGTCGTAGTTGTTCGCGACGATCTCGCCGAGGTTGACGTAGTGGATCAGGTCCTTCCGCAGCTGGGGCTGGCGGACCGCGAGGTTCGGGTTCGAGTAGTCGGCGTCCTGCGGCTCCACCACGTCGCCGAGGAGCGCGGGGACAAGGGACACGATGTTCGCGGCGTAGGTCGCGGCTGGCATCTGGTAGGCGTCGGAGATGGTCGCCGGGTTCGGGACCGCGCCCTGCATGGACGAGTTCGGGTTGAAGCTCGGGCCGTAGACTGGCTGGCTCGTCGGGTTCGTGGAGGGCGAGCCGCCGAGGGGCGGGATGTACTGCTCGGTCCCGAGCGGCAGGCCGCTGTTGGTCATGACGGACGGCGGCACGTTGCTCCCGAGCACGCCGTTGTTGGTCAGGCCGGGCACGGTGACGGAGCACTGGCTGAACGAGAAGTTGAAGCTGAACGACGGCGGCGTCGCGAACTGCTTGGCGAAGTTCGCGAGCGGGGCGAAGTTGAACCCGTTCCAGTTCCACATCCCCTCTGGCAGGAGGTTCGGGATGGACGGCAGCGCGGGCAGCCCCCAGTTGCAGATGTTGTTGAGCAGGTTCGCGATGGCGTTCAGGTTCGTCTGGACCATCGCGATCATGGACCTCTCGATCGTGAGCAGCTGGGCGAGGTTCTGCTGCACCGCAGCCACCAGGCCGACGATCTCCTGCTGGAACTGGTTCGCCGTGTTCAGGATGCTGATCGAGTCCGCGATGTACTTCGGGATGCGCGAGTGGTGCCCGAGCTGGCCGTCCACGGCGAGCTGGTTCATGTGCGTGTAGGTCTGAATCTGGTTGATTAGGAGCTGCTTCTTCTGGAGGAGCCAGTTGTTCGCGTCCGCGATGCTGGACTCAAGGAAGCGCCCCTGCTCCATGGCCTGCTGGTACGCGGCGGAGATGGACGGGTCCCCGGCGGGGGACAGGCGCGTGACCGCGCCCTTGGCCTTGATGGGCCACAGGAGTGCGTTCTGCTCGGCGGGCGTGAGGTTCTCGGCCATTAGCTGTTCTCGTCTGACTCGTAGAGGCCCTGGTTGTTGACGATGTCCGGTGCCTCGGTGGTGTCCCTAGCAAGGGAGGAGCTTATCGCCTTTTGCTGGGTTTCGATGCGGTCGGTCTTGGCGATGCTGCGGATCGTGGTGAACTCCGTGGTCAGGTCGCCCGTGGACTGCCAGTTGACGTTGCCGTTGTGGGTCACGTCGATGTCGCCCACGATGTTCAGGCGCATGGCCTTGCCCTGCGCGTTAGGCAGGATCGTGATCTCGATGCCGCCGTCCAGGGCCGCCGTGATGGAGCGCCCGAGCAGGTCCTTGCCGAGGGCCATCACCAGGCCGCCCGCGAGGTCTAGCAGCAACGACTGGCCGCTGGCGGGGTTGGAGCCGAGGCGGAGGAGGGCGTCCCGGTTCGCGTGCAGGTCGAGCGAGAGGCCGGAGGCGTCCATGTTAGTGACGGGCGAGCCGCTCCACTGGTACGGCGGGTACGTGTTGCTGGCCGGGGCGGAGCCGACCTGCGTGAGGTCGTGGAACCTGTAGATGCTGTCCCCCGCGCCGTATGTCGGCCTGCCCGGGCTCTTGGAGTCCACCCTGGACGAGTCGCCCACGGCGTAGGCGTTCTTGCCCGGCCCGTCCGCGTAGCCGTTGACGAGGTGCCTGCGGAGCGACTGCGGGTTCTTGGCCCCGAGCCTGATGACCGCCGCGCCGTCTAGCGCCGCCCTGACGGAGATGCTCTCGCCGCCGACCTTGTTGGTGAGGCTCACGGCGTCGCCGGGGATCAGCTTGGAGGCGCTCCAGTACTGGAGCGTGCGCTGCGCGACCGCGTCGCCCTTGCTCCTGATCTGCGTGAGCACCGTGCGCCGCGCGTTCGGCAGCGAGGTGTCGTCCGCGCCGAGGCGGAGCACCGACTGGCCGAGAATCTGGGCGTCGAGCGCGTCCTCCTCGTCCCTGTTCTTGCCCACGACGAGCTTGGCGGAGCCGACGAGGTGCGCCTCAAGCGATCGCCCAGCGCCGTGCGGGTTCTCGTAGCCGCCCTGGAGCGGGATGTTCTCCTTCGGGAGCGACGAGCCGATCTCAAGGGTGGTGAAGCCCTCCTTGGTCACGTCGATGCGCGTGGTGTTCTGCTCGTACGGGAACCTGACGGCGAGGCACGACGCGGCGAGCCTGGCCTCCTCGTGGTCCGGCGAGTCGACGACCGGGAGGTAGCCGGACTCCACATCCGCGCCGAAGCGGCCGAGGTAGTTGTACGGGAACAGGACGGGCTTGAGCACGTAGCCGTACGTGGACTTGTCGAAGATGCTGTAGCCGACGAGCGTGCCCTGCGCCCTCTCAAGGATGTAGCCCCTGCGCTGCGGGGTCTGGCCCTCGGCGAGCGCCGGGCCGACGGCCGAGACCCTGTCGTCGAACGGGTCGTCCCACCCCTGGTTGGTGATCTCGAACGTCTCGCTGTCGTACGCTGGGACGGTGCCGGACGCCGGGGTGACGGTGGTCCTGCCCCACGGGTCCGCCGTGGTGCCGAGGATGGTGTCGAGCAGGCTGGTCTGCAATATCTCGAACGGGACGGGGTAGTCCAGCGAGTACTCCTGGATCAGCTCCGTGTGCTCGGCGAACGGGATCACGTCCTGCTGGCCCTGGACGTAGCGGCTGGACGGCTGCGTGCCGGGCGCGAGGTACACGATGTAGTCCGAGGTGCCGTCGGGCGTGATGACGGGGACGACTGTCGTGGCCGTGGTGCCGGGCCTGCTGACGGAGCCCTGGTAGTAGACCCCCGCCTCGGAGTAGCCCACCCTGCGGGCGGCGATCTGCGTCCACTGCCTCTTGTCCGAGTCGGCCTTGTCGCGGTCCATGTTGGCGGACTGCCTGTCCCAGGACGTGTCCACCTTCTCGGAGAAGCCGCCCGTGTACGAGGAGGTCTTCTGGCCCGGTGTCGCCTTGCGCCAGGTGTTGCGGAGCCTGTCGGAGTAGCCCTGGATGCGGTCGCCTGACACCAGCCTGTTCGCGATGGCGTCCACGCCCGTGTACATCTGGACGTTGATCCAGTTGAGGATCATGACCTGGCGGTAGCCGCGCTGGTAGGAGTAGTTCGCGGCGAGGCCGATCGACCCCTGCTCGGGCATGTTTATGTCGTTCCCGGTGAGCGAGGAGATGTTGGCCGGGAAGGTGTCGACCTCCGAGTAGACGAGCCCGTCCTTCACGTCGCGCACGGTGAGGACCTTGCGCTCGAAGTCCACCGTCAGCACCTCGACGATGAATATCTCGTAGGCGAGGCGCTCGTTGGTGCGCTCGAATGTCGGCCTGTAGTTGGCTGAGTTGTCCCTTACCTTCGGCATGTGTCCTTTACGACGGCTGCGACGACCTGAACTCCGCGATCTCCGCCGGGGTGTTCAGCTTGGGGGCGATCCCCTGCGCGGAGGTCCCGAACTGCGAGCTCTGCGGCTGCGGCGTCAGCGGGTACGCCGGGGGCGGGTTCTGGCTCGCGATGAGCGTCTCCTGCACGGCCGGGATCGGGGACGTGGCCCCAGAGACTAATACATCGATAAGCTGCTGCTCGGCGTTTTGGGCCCCGGCGATGAGGCTGGCCGCGATGTCGTCCTCGGGCTGCGCGGTGTTGAGCAGGGACGCGTCGGAGTACACGCCCGGCTGGTCGTACTTCAGCACGATGACCGTGGCGTCGGGCTGGAAGGCCGGGTTCTGCTGCTGGCCGCCCTTCGGGTTCTTGGTGGACGGCGGCACGGCCGTGCTGCTGGGGCCGCCCACGTTGGTTTGCAGGCTGGAGAAGGCCGTGGTGAGGCTGCTGGAGGCGTCCCCGGTTGCGGACGGCGTGCCCAGCCCCGCGAACAGGAGGGCGTCCGTGCTCTGGAGCACCTCCACGTCGTCGAGGGTCAGCGGGTTGTTGGTGCCGACCCAGCCCGTCTCCGTGAACTCGTGGACTGCGGCGTTGAGGTTCTGCCACCTGCCCCACGGGAACGGCGAGACGAGCTCGTAGCCCTTGTCGTCCGTGTACGGGATGGTCGAGTGCGTGGTGATGGTGCCGCTCTTGCTCCCGACCAGGTGCTTCATGTAGGTGTAGTCGGCGGGGAGGAACTGCCCGCCGTTGAAGTACCCGTGGTTCGTCCCCGGCACGATCGTGCCCTGGTCAGAGCTGCCGTCGTTCTTGATCACGTAGGTCGCCGTCGGGGTGCTGAACGCGTTCTCGTACCTCGACTTGAGGGAGACGGCGGAGATCGCGTGCACCTTCACCTGCGAGTCGGAGGGCGCGAGCTTGGTGCCGTCCGTGTTCGTGGGGGGCACGGGGAGCGTGCTGGACGTGCCGACGAGCTGGGGGATGTTGGGGTTGGACTGGCTGACCTGGCTCGGCCCGCTCGCGATGTTCTGGGCCTGGCTCGCGAAGTACGACACGCTGTTGCCCGGCGACTGCGCGGGGTCGGGCTGGTTCGGCTGCGCGGGGTTCTCGGTCCACTGGAGGACGAGGTTCGGCGCGGCGGTGTACGCCTGGTACGACTTCTGCGTCGTGCCGCCCGTGGACACCGTCTGCCAGGTGTTGACCATGACCCTGCGGCGCACGGAGTCGCAGGTGAGCGTCATCGTCGCGGTCCCGCCGACCGAGTAGTTGATGCTGACGGACTTGATGTACGCGTACATGTCCTTGTGCGGGATGAACACGGGGAACCCGAGCTTGATCTCGGGGCGCAGCGGTATCGTGACCGTGTACGTGCGGTAGCCACGGTTGGCCCTGGCGGTCTCCGCCGCCGCGTGGGCGAGCAGGGACACCTTGTCGAACGGCAGCCACGGCACCATGTAGGCTGGCTCCTCGCGCAGGCCGAACTTGGCCATCTTGGCCACGTCCGTCCACTCCACGACGGGCGACTTCTCGATGCCGTAGTCGATGTGGAGCTGGCGGTTCGCGTTTCCCGTGAGGGTGGTGCGCGTCCTGCGGATGGCGCTCTGGTCCTCGGTCTCCTGCTCGGTCAGAATCTCCGAGAGGTAGATCACGAACGGGTTGTTGTTCTCGTAAATCTGCGTCAGCGGGTTCGTCAGGCTGTTGGAGCGCGTGCCGCTCGCGGACTGGTAGGACGGGCTGGACTGGATGGCGTTCGGCCCGAGGTTCATGACCGTGGCCGCCGCGTTGGTCTGCGCCTGCTGGTCCGTGACCACGGGGTCGGACGTGGTCTGCTGCGAGCGCGGGCCGAGGTTCAGCACGTCGAGGTTGTAGAGCGGCGGCTTCACGATGATCTTGCCGTCGATGTCCTGGTAGCCCTCGAAGTCGATCATGTTCACGACCTGGCGGATCATGTCCAGGCGGTTCACGATCACGTTGTCGGTGAGGGCGATCTGCGTGATGGTCTTGAACGGCGCGTACTTCTGGATGTTCTGGTAGTAGGTCTGGTTGTTCGCGATCTTCACGGACTCCGGCTCCGCCGTGGTCCTGCTCACGGCCGCCGCCTGGGTCGCCTTCCCCGCCTCCTTGTGGGCGGTGCTGCGCTTCATCGTCGTGGTCTTGCCGAGGTTGTCCTTGTTCGGGCCGTAGATGTGGACGTCCTTGATCATCTGGAACAGGATCGCCTGCCACTTCGCCATGTACCCGCGCCGCACGGCGTCGAAGAACGGGTTGCCCTTGACGAGCGCGGACTGCGTCAGCGAGGCGAACTGGAAGCCGTCGGACTGGAACCCCTCGGTGAAGATCGCGGCGAGCGTCTCGAAGCAGTCGCAGTTCGCGAGGATGGACTCCCACACCGTCAGGTTGGACCCCGTGTGCAGGGACGTGTTCGCGGCCGGGTGGATGTTGATGGTCATCTTCTCAAGCATGTACATCGCGCCGTGGCACTGGACCTGAATCTCCAGGGTCTTGCCGTTGTCGTTGTAGCTGATGTTCGAGGTCACGCCCTTGAACACGCGGCGGTAGACCGTGTCGCCCTGCGAGGACATGTAGTACGCCTTGGCGTAGACCTGCACCTGGGCCATGGTCTGGATCAGGTTGTTGCCGCCCGGCGTCTGGTACAGGTACTTCAGGAAGTTCGGCACCTGGAGGCTGATCGAGCAGCTCGGGACGAGCATGTCCGTGTCGTAGCCCGCGTTGAAGCCGGACACGTGGTCGTTGAAGTTAACGAGCGTGTAGTTGTTCCCCGTCTTCACGTCGTTCAGGAAGTAGTTGATCAGGTACGGCAGGCCGTCCATGTAGACCACGATGTCAGGTGCGGTCTTGACGATCTCCCTCTCCTGCGCGGTCTGCGAGATGTTGCGGATCATGCTCGTCATATCGTGTCACCGAAGGGGCCGCCGGGCAGCGTGGGGTCGATCAGCCAGGGGGTGTACGGCAGGAAGTCCGTGGAGGTCGGGTCGCTCTGCGGCAGCGTGTTGGCCGCCGACGAGGCGGTCACGGACGGCGCGGTCAGGGCGGGCTGCGTCGTCGGGGGGAGCGGGGACGGCCCCTGGAGGTTGTAGGTCGAGGCGGAGTTCTGCGTCGTGCCCTGCTGCGTCGTGAGGGCGGTCGGCTTCCAGGCGGAGTAGGAGTGCCCGCGCTGGATGTTGCTCGCGATCTGGTTGGCGTACGGCGACGTGTTGCGGAACCTCTCCTTCCACGCGACGAAGCTGATGTTGAAGGTCATGTAGAACGGGCTGTTCGCGTCCTGCTGCACCGTCAGGGAGTCGAACATGCCGTACCAGATGTGGTTGCCCACGATGAGCTCCACGTCCTGGTGCATCTTGATGCGGCGGCGCGTGAA
>Ga0209039_10002374_pt1 | contig 16087 bp, 17 predicted proteins | sample BogFormECP12_OM1_FD_188238 | JGI IMG/M metagenome (GOLD analysis project Ga0209039, IMG submission 188238) | Bog forest soil microbial communities from Calvert Island, British Columbia, Canada - ECP12_OM1 (SPAdes) (version 2) | ecosystem: Environmental > Aquatic > Freshwater > Wetlands > Bog ... | reverse complement strand
TCGGAGACCCAGAGGTCCCCGTGAGAGTCCGTCGCGCACGCGGCAGCCTCGTAGAGGCTAGAGGCGTTGAGGCCGGTCCCTGTGCCCGTGAACGTCCACTGGCCTACGACCACGGAGGCGTTCTCTCCCGAGGTGAACGGGGGCGTGAACTCGAGCACACGGCTGGCTCCGAAGACCGGAACCCAAATCGCACCGCTGGGACTAACGCACCCGAGCTCAGGGTCGCCGCCAAAGCTGGAGGCATTCGCCGCATGCCCAAGCCAGGTAGACGTGAGGTTCGGCGCCCCCAGCGCGACACGAGCGGCCATGCCGGTGAAGAATGGATTGAGAGGCGGCGCTGCTTGGGGGGAAACGGAAGGCGTGACCTCCGAAGCGTTGGCCGCATGGGGACCCGCGAATAGCTGCGGGCCCGAGAAGGACAAGAGAAGCACCGCGACCACGCCTACGATTACTCCGGCCGCCGCCGAACGCGCCATGGAAAGCCACAACACGTCCCTGTCGTTTATACTGCGTGCCGTCGGGCCTCGTTGGGGTCGAACGATCGTTGTTCGGTCGGCGGATGGTCGGGGCGGGTTCCGGACGGTGAAACTGTTTCACGACCTCTTCGAAATCCTTTAAGAATCGGACAAGTCCGCTTTGCCGAGGACCCATGAGCGGCGAAGTCGGCCACTTTGAGATACCTGCGGACGACACGGAACGAGCGCGCAAGTTCTATTCGAGCACCTTCGGATGGAAGATGAACCCCATGCCGGGCATGGACTACACGATGGTCAGCACGGGCACCACCGACGACCAGGGCATGCCCAAGGAGCCCGGGTACATCTCCGGTGGCATAGGAAAACGGGGAGGACCCCTCGAGCACCCGGTCGTGACGATTGTCGTGGACGACGTCGGAGCGGCGGTGAAGAAGGTGGAGAAGAACGGCGGCAAGATCGTCCAGGCGAAGCAGGAGATTCCCGGCAACATGGGCTGGACGGCCTACTTCAAGGACACCGAGGGAAACATCGTGGGCCTGTACCAGTGGCCCAAGCACGCCTAAGGCTCGCTGCACCTTCCGGGGGGCCGAGGAGTTAACAAGACCGCCGGTGTTCCGGGGTCATGACCGAAGTGATCACCGGGCTGCACGCGGTAACGATCCACATCCGGGACCTCGAGAAGGCGAGGGCCTTCTACCGCGACGTTCTAGGACTCAAGGAACTCGCGGTTGAGATGAAGGCGAACCGCGCGGTGTACGCGCTTCCCGGTACCACGACCCTCTTGACGATGCATATCCAGGTGCCCGGGGAGGAAGGCCGGGACTCCGGCACGGTCTCGGGGGTCGTCTTTCGACACCCGGACCCCTCCGCAGCGTGCGAGGAGATCAAGCGGCGCGGAGGAACCGTGACCGTCGAAGCCAAGCTCATCCAGACGCCCTTCGGGGATTTCCAGCGAGGGGTCATCGCGGACCCCGACGGGAACGAGTTCGTGATCTCGAATCGCACCGATTGACCCGCCGCTCGGCGTGGGTCTGTGCGGTCCGGCGGGCTCCGCCCACCGCAGTGTTGCGAAGGCGTCCGGTCGTTGGGGGACTCCGCCGAGGCGGGCTGGGCCGGTGCGGGGCCTCCCGTGGCGTCTCACTCTACGATGTGGCCTTCCTCGAGCACCGGCTTACCGTCGATGGCAAGGTCGGCCCCCTTCAACACCATCCAGGTACCGAACGGCGACGTGTTCTTTCCCCCCACGAAGGCGTTGCCGCCGATCCGGAGCATGACCGCACCCAGCTCCTGGTCCTCCATCTGGGGGAGATGGGAGATCTCGGGGTTCAGTCCGACCGAGAAGTAGGAGAGGCGGTCCCGTCCCGCCCGCGGCGCCTTCGCGTAGCCGGCCTGGATCGGACCGCCGCCCGACGTGTAGGATAGGTTCCGCAGGTGGCCCTCGGAGAACTCCCATCGGGCCCCCGAGACCGGTCCGGTATCGGGGTAGACCGTGTGGTTCCCGACGGCCACGCCGTCGGCCGAGGTGTGGTCGATGGCCACGCCGACGACCCCTCCGGGGATCGTGGCCATGTTGTTCCCAGCTTTCAGGTCCGAAGGGTCGACGAGCGCATCGTCCAGCTGGATGGGGAACCGGCCCAGTCGGAAAGTGATCTCGGTCCCGTTGGAATGGCTCAGTTTCACCTGTTTTCCCTTCCGCATCCGTTCCCCGACTCGCGCCCCCAAGCGGTGCAGGTCGGCGGGCGGAACGAGACTGGCACGAACGAGCTCCTCCCGCCAAGCCTCGAGGTCCAACTTCCAGCGGTCGGCGGCGAGTTGACTCGTCCGTCCGAGATACATCCGGGCTCCCCGGAGCTTGGCCTTCGCCGCCCGTCGGTACCACTCCGGATTGTAGGCTGCCACACCGACCGTCTTCTTGGTCGGGATCTTCTCGTAGCGGGGCCATTCCGAGGGGCCGAAGAAGAAGACGTACGCGGAACTCTTCGCGAGCGCGGCCCATTCGTGGTCTCCGACGCGACCGGTGCCCCGCGCGTTTCCCGTTTCCACGGCGTCCCAGAAGGTCGGCTCGTCCTCGTACAGGAGCAACGGGTTCGCTCCCATCCGCCGCGCCTCGGTCACAAACGACTTGGCCCAGGGGAGGGATTCGGACCAGGCCTCGATCGTGACGTTCTCACCTCGACGGACCCGAAGGGTGTTCTTGAGAATGTTCCGCGCCATCGTGGTAGCTGGGTCGGTCGAAGAGTCGGGCATGGGGGCGGGAACTCTCCACCCCTACATGTACCCGATGAGTTCCCGGGATTTCCTATAGGTTGCATAGCCGGCGCGAAGAAGTTACGGAATCCCCTTGCTCCTTCGGTGACCGCCCCGAACGAGCCCAACGCTTCGGATACTAGTGGACCGGCTCACACCGACGCGTGGGCCGAGGCACCGATAGGCCGCGAGGCCCGGCGGGACCCGCCTCGGGGCGGGAACACAACACCTAAGGTCGCCGCGGAATATCGGGAATCACCCCGATCCGACCGGGACCTCAGAATGAACTCGGAGTCGCCCGCTCAATCGACCGTCGTGCCGCCCGGCCCCGTGGCCGAGGTGGCCCCGATGGCCCCGTCGGCGCCGCGCCCGCTATCGCCCCCGCCGCGCCGCAAGTTGTGGCTCCCGGTGGCTGCGGTCGTGGTCGCGGTGGGCGTCGTCCTCGCGATACTGTTCATCGCGGGAGGGTTCAACGCGAGCAGCGGAGGAGCGGCTCGTGTCGGGACCCCCATGGCCTTCAGCAGGGCGGTCCCGCTGGCGGTCGATTACGGTCGGGGCGCGTCGGGAGGGCCGTGGACGGTCGTGGCGGCCGAGGGGATCGGGATTGCGGCGGGGATCACCCAGCCCAACACCAAGTTCCTCGGGTCCGGTGGGTGCACTTTCTCTCCCGTGCCCGGAGGAACCGAAAGCGTGTCCCTGCTCGGCACGCCCTCCAACGCGACCCCGGGGGAAGTGGCGACCTGGTTCTTCTTCGCGACGAATGCCTCGCTCGAGGTCGTCCTCCTCATCCTGGTCAGCGATGGGACGACCACTCCGCTGGTCTTCGTGACCGGGTGCAGCGAGGTGTCGACCTTCACCGGCCTATCGTCGGTCTCGGGTTCGTCCGTGGTCGATTCCACGACCGTGGCAGCGTCCTTCGACCAGAACGCCGGGGGCGCATCGTTCCTAGCGAACCACACGTCGGCGACCCAGGTTTTCGGCCTGATCGGCCCTTCGGCGACACCTTCGGGGAGTTCGGCCGCGTGGAGCATCATGTACACCAGCTGCGGATTGACGACCGCCGGAGGTTCCGGGTCGTGGCTCCAAGCGGGCTACGATGCCGGTTCCGGCTCCCTCCTCGTCGGTCCGTCCGCGGGATCGGGCCCCTGCTGAAGTCGCTCGACCTCGAGCGGCGGGCTCCTGGCGCGCTGCCCTCTCCCAGGGAAACGTCGCCCCGCACCCTCCCCTCCGCTCTTGCGTTCACGCCATCGGCGGTCATGCTCTAATCGACCGCGCAGGTCGGCCGGTCGTGACCGGGCGAACTCCCTCGACGCTCCCCACGGCTCCCGGGGTCGCCGATCACGCCGCGCAGCCGTTCACCGCGTAATCGTCCCCGTTGAACTCGGCGAACCCGTAGTCCTCGTAGAGGTCGGACTCGGTGACGGTCACGTGGTTCACGGGGTCGTAGAAGACGACGACGCCGTTCGCCGAATTGTAGGAGAGCACCACCGACGGCCCCAGGACCTTGTGCAGCTCGGAAAGGGTCGACGCCGGTATCGAGGGGTTGTCGGACTGGCAGCTCGCCTGAACCCCGCTCCCGCCGCCCCCTCCCAGTCCGCCTGGCGAAGAAGGGGATTGGACGAGCGGGAGTGCGTTGTGGGCCGCCGGGTTCGCGGCCACGACCGACGCCACGACGATCAGGGTCAGGATGCCGGCGCCCACCCGATAGCTCGCCGGCCACCGAAGCGATGTGCGCCTGGCGGAACTGGGGGTCCGCGAGGTTGCCCGGGAGGGGGATCGACGCGGGACCGACACGCTCGCAGCGTGGCGTCGCAGGAGGAGAGAGAGCGTGTTCCCGGCGAGGAGCGCGACGAGGATCCCCAGGCTTGGCAGGAACAGGGGAAGGAACGCCGCGCTGACCCCGACCGTGCCCGCGTAGAGAACCTGCTCGTGGGCGGCCCCGGGCGCCGTTCGCGGTTCGGCCATCATGAACAGCGCGAAGAACAGGGTCGCCGGGTCGAAGGCCTGCAACAGCAGGACGTGCGGGTCCAGGCTGGTCCCCACCACCACGTGCTGGACCGCGGCCAGGAGGCCGTAGGTCAGCAGGAACACGGCCGGCAGCCGCCACTGGCGCGGCGTTCGAGCTAGGAGCGTGAGGCCGAGCGCAATGATCGCGATCTCCCCGTAGGGGCCGATGCCGACCCACCAGGCCGGTGCGAGACCGAGGAACACCGTACCGAGCACGATTCCGGTGGTGGCGGGGTTGAACCAGGGTCGCCCCTTGTACCGGAGCACGTGCCGGAACGCCACCGCGGCGAACGCGACCGTCGCGAGGAGGACGAGGCTCGCGGTGGGCGGGAAGACTAGGGCGATGAACAACCCCGTGGCGATCGCCGAATCGGGGAAGCGCGGCCGGTCGAACCGTACCAGCTGGAAGCCGAGGTCGGCGACCACCGCGATGACCGGGGCGACGAGGAGAGAGGACGCACCGAGCCCCCCCAGGTAGTTGGACCCGTAGATCCCCAGGCCCACCAGAATCAGCCAGAGGACGCGGACGGGGGGCAGAACGTGGCGGAGCACCTCCGGCACATTCCGGGCCCGGACCGTCGTCCCGGGGATAGCTTCCGCCAACTCCACGGATTCCCGACCCTGGGACTTGGCTTAAACCCTCCACTTGTCCGCAGGTGACTTTGCCGGGGGATTTCCCACCGTTTCGGAACCCTGCGAACGGGGGGAGCAACGTCACCGGCTCATCGGGAGTTGAAGTGGCTCGAAGGACGTGCGGCGCCCTCGTGCGGGTTCGTTCGTCCGGAGATTTTAGATACTCGTCCGTCGCACCCAGGTGCGTGAGCGACCTCTCGGACGCGGTGGGGGTCGTCGTGATGCTCGCTTCCATAGCGGTTGGCGGGCTCGCGCTCTTTCTGCTGCGGGGAAAGGCGAGGTTCAGCGCCATCCTCAGCGCCTTCGCTCAGGTCACCCTGGTCCCGGAGCGGCGTCGCCGCTTCCTGCTGCTCCTATGGGTCGCCGCGGTCTGTTTCCTCGCCACCGGGATCCTGTTCGGTCTCAACGACCTCGGAGTGGCCATTACGAGCGACCCCGACCTCCTGGTCGCGGTCGCCTTCCTCGCCGGCATGATCGCCTTGGGAGCTCTCGCGTGGGTCGGTCTCAGCCCGCGGGCGCTGACCGAGGGAGAGCGCGCGGCCGCCGAGAAGGACGCCCCGTCGATCCTCGAGAGTCTTTGGATGGCGCCGTACCGGCAGCTGGACGAGACCCCGCCAAAGCAACGACAACCGTAGGGCTTGGAGTCGGCGCTAGGCCGGGGGCCCGCCCTTCGACCCGGCGCCACCAACACTCTCCTCGGGAGGGCGGAGCCGACGGAAGCGTCCGTAGACGGCGACATCGTAACCGATCTTCACGCAACCGGCGAGCGCGAACGGAGCCGCCACCCACGGCCCTCCCGCCGCGAGGAAGGAACCTGTGACCGGAGCTCCGAACGCTTGGCAGCTGCGGGCCGCCGTGGTGTAGCCCGCGGCCGCGGCGCGGTCCTGGGGGGGCACGACCGCCTGCATGTAGGACTGACGTGTGGGGACGTCCATCTGGGAAAGGGTCGCGCGGGCGACCCAGAGGACCGAGGCGATGGCGAAGGTGGGAGCAAACACGACGAGGATGAGGAAGACGTTCGACGGAATGTGGCTGAACACCATCGTGTTGACGAGGCCGAAGCGTCGCGCGAGCGGCGCGGCGAGGATGAGCGACAGGCCGGCGGCGAGATTGCTCAGGAAGAACACGAACCCGAGGAGGTCGACGCCCGGGTGGAACTCGGTCGAGAAATAGTAGACGACGAGGCTGTTCACGATGAGCCCCCCCGCGAAGGCGTCGACCGAGAAGAGGGCCGAGAGGGAGTAGACGATCGGGCGACTCGGCGGAGAGAGCGGCGATGGGCGTTCGCCGCCCGCCTGCCGGTCCACCCCGGTCGAAAGGCTCCGGTAGAGGGGAAGAAGAGCGAGGCCGAGAAGGCCGTAGAAGAGCAGCGTGGCATCATGCGGGCCCGTCGGGAAGCCCGGTAGGCTGGGGACGGGCAGCGCGTAGAGCGGGCCGGCCGCGAGCGCGCCCAGGGCGACCCCGACGTAGCCGAGCAGGTTGTAGACGGCGTAGTTCTGAGTTCTCGCTCGATCCGTCGTCGTTCCCGCGAGCGCGGCCTGCTCGAGGGCACCGAGCGGGCTCACGTCGGCCCCGCCCGCGACGATTCCCCCCAGGACGAGCGCGACCAGCAACACGGCCGGGTTCGCGATGTCGACCCAAAGGAGCCCGCCGCCCGCCGCCAGCGCGGCGGCGGACAGCACGAACACCGATCGGCGCCGCCAGTAGAGCTCGATCCGGGGCACCGCGATGGCCCAGGCCGCCGCTCCCCCGAGAGCGAGTCCGAGAATGACCCCGATGACGAACGAAGAATACCCCACCCCCGCCAGGTCGAGGGCGATGACGATCGAGAGAGCGCCGGCGCCGAACCCGCGGGCGGTCCTTGCCCCCATGAGCAGGAGGCGGTCGCGCCGCGGGGAAGGCGTACCCACGGAGGATGTTTCGGCCTTCACGAACACTCCCGAACGGACCCTCTAGGTCGGTGGGTGGGGTGGATAGGGCGTCGCGGGACCCTCGGGATGCGGTTCACGTCGTCTACGCCGACCCGTGGAGGGAATGTTCGAGCTTCCCTCCCTCATCGACCTTCCACTGGCAGTAGGCGTACAGGGCGTCGTAGAGGGGGAATTGGAGTCGCTGGTTCTCGAGGTCGTCCCGAGCTAGGATCCGGAATCCGGTCGCGGCGGCCTCGAGACCGGCGGCTTCAGCTTCGTGTCCGGAGCCCCCGTCGGCGACACGAACGATCTTCGCGAGCTCGAGCAGGGCCCGGTCCTTCAGCGCGTACTTCCGGATGATCGCATCAAAGCTCACGAACTCCTGGCCGCCCTCCTCGTAGTGATGGAGCTCCGCGCCAGGGGTGTCGAAGGGGATCGCTCTCTCCCGCTCGGCCACTTTCATCACGTCCTCCTTCGGGACATAGAGGAACTCGGCCCCGGGGTCGATGAACTTCCGGATCAGCCAGGGACAGGCGATCCGGTCCACTCTCGCCTTCTCTCGGGTCACCCACCTCATCTCGCGTCCTCGGAGGCCTGCACCACGGCCCGACTATTGAGGATGCCACCGGGGGAGCGCCTCGAAGGGGTCTCCTCCCGACCCCGCTCCGAGGACCCTCGAGGGACTCGTGGCCCCTGTCGCAGGAATACGATAAACCCTCGAGAAGCTCCAACCCCTTGCGTCCTTAGCAGTCGATCGTGTAGTTCGAGATTACAGAAGTTCGGGTGGTGGACCATGGAGCCCGACGGATTGAAACCAATCCGTCGTTCGGGCCGGAATACGTCCCGGGGGCTCGGGCTCGTCCCGACGCTCTACTACCACTATCGGCGTTTCCGAAAGCACCTCGCCATCCTGCTGGCGGTGATCGGCCCGGGAATCATCGTGATGGTGGCCGACAACGACGCGGGCGGCATCACGACCTACATGGTCACCGGGGCCCAGTACCGGTACAGTTTCATCTGGATCGCGATCCTGCTCTGGCCCGTCGCCTACGTCTGCCAGGAGATGACCGTCCGCCTGGGGGCGATCACCAAGCGGGGGTTCGCGGAGGCGATCTTCGACGCTTTCGGAACGTTCTGGGGATGGTTCTCGCTCGCCGACCTGACGATCACCGACCTGCTCACGATCGTGACCGAGTTCGTCGGCATGACCGTCGCGCTCAGCATCTTCGGGGTCCCGCCGTGGATCACGGTGATCATCGTGATCGCCTTCATCATGGCGATCCTGCTCAACGGCCGCTACTGGACGTGGGAGAAGATCGTTCTCGCGCTCTGCGCGGTGAACCTGGTCTACGTCCCGGCGGTGTTCTTCGTGCACCCCGACCTGGGAGCGATCCTCCACACCGGCCTGATTCCGGGGTTCCCCTACGGGTTCACGAGCCCCGTCCTCTTCCTCATCATGGCGAACGTGGGAACGACCATCGCGCCGTGGATGATCTTCTTCCAGCAGAGCTCGGTGGTCGACAAGGGCCTCAAGGAGAAGCACATTCCCTACGCGCGGCTCGACACCGCGATCGGCGCCGTCTTCACCGTCGCGGTCGCGATCGTCCTCATCATCATCGCGAGCTACTTCTTCGGCGGCACCGGCGTGAACGTGCCGGACGCGGGCACGGCCGCCCGACTGATCCATGACGTCAACCCGTTCCTGGGTTCGCTCCTCGTGATCGGTCTCTTCGACGCCGGCCTCCTCGGGGCCATCGCCGTCTCGCTCGCGAGCACGTGGTCGGTCGGGGAGGTGTTCGGTTGGGCCCACTCGCTCAACGACCGGATGGGTCAGGCACGGTGGTTCAACCTGTTCCGGTTGACGATCATGGTGATCGCGGGGCTGGTCGTTCTCATTCCTCGGGCTCCGCTCGGCCTCATCACCCTCTTCGTCCAGGTCATCGCGGTCACGCTCCTCCCCGCGACCCTCGTCTTCCTGATCCTCTTGCTCAACCAGGAGGAGCTGGTGGGCAAGTACCGGAACAGCCGGTTCCAGAACGCCACGTCCGGCGTGATCGTCGGCACCATTCTGGTGCTCTCGACGCTCTTCGGGATCGGAACGCTCTTTCCGCACTTGTTCGGAGGCTGAACGATGACGTCGATTTTCGGGAAACTCGTGGCGAGGGTCCGAGAGATCAACCACCGGTACCGGGAGCCGAAGGTGAAGCTCACGAAGTGGACCCGGGCCATCCTGCTCACCCTGCGCCTCTACCTTTTCTTCCTGGTGGGAATCCTCGTGTACGCTTTCATCCTGCACGTTCGGTGACTACGATGATGGTTCCGGTCAGGTCGATCCGCTCGTCGCCCCCTCCCCTTTCCCACGAACATCTCCCGGAGCTCCAGACCCACCGGACCGTGCATCGACCGGCGGGAATCACGCGAAGGAACGGAGCCGGCTTCCCATGACCGCCCGAGGCGAGGGACCTTCTCTGCCGCGGAACGGTGCAGTTCCGACCGAGATCGGGAACAATCGCTACTACCTCCTCACGCAGCTCCTGGACAAACCGGTCAGCACGACGGCCGGAGCCACGATCGGACGTCTCAACGACCTCGAGTTCATCGACGACCCGAAGTACGGCGAGGTGACCGGCGTCGTGGTTCGTCGACCCTTCGGCCGACCCCCGCTACGGGTTCCCTGGCCCGACGTGATTCAGGTCAGCTCGACCGGGACGACCGTGCGCGACCCGTCGGGGGGCATGTTCGCGGAGTTCGAACCGCAGGCCGGTCAGATCCTGCTGCGCGACGCACTTCTGGATAAGCGCATCCTGGACACGCAAGGTCTCGGGGTGGATGTCGTGTATGATTTCCAGCTCCTCCTGGCCGGCGGGAAGCTGTTCGTGGTGGCGGCCGACGTGAGCGGTCGGGCGCGACGACGACGCTTGGGGCTCGTGGGGCGGCGAGGACGAACCGTGCCGGACGGCGGGACGAACGAGGCGCGCATCCCCTGGCGCTACGTCCAGCCGATCGATGCGAGCGTCACCAGCACGAAGGGCGACATCAAGCTCACCGTCACCCGCGACGCCGCGCGGGACGTGCGCCCGGAGGACCTCGCCGACGTCCTCGAGGAGCTCAGCCGGGAGGACCGGATCAAAGTGTTCGGGACCCTGGATAGCGAGACGGCCGCCCATGCGTTGGCCGAGACCGAACCGCGCGTCCAGCGCGAGATCCTTGCGGACGCGGATTCCGTTCGCGCGGTCAAGATCTTCTCGCACCTCACCCCGCCCGCGATCGCGGACATCATCTCGATCCTGCCCCATGACGACGCCCAGGGTTTCCTCGCCCTCCTGCCCCAGGACGTCGGCGGGAAGGTGCGAGCGATCTTGGCAGAACACGACGTCGTGGCCTCGTCGATCTCTTCCCCACGGTTCCTCGGTTTCCCGGGCGACCTCACCGCCGAGGCCGCGTTCCAGCGATTTCGGCGCGATGCCCCCGGAAGCTCGGTCACGATGTACATTTACATCGTCGACGAGCACCAGAACCTTCGAGGTGTGGTCGACATCAACGAGCTCCTCCAGGCCGACCCGCAGCAACGCCTCGAGAAGATCATGACCCGGAACATGGTCAGCGTGGCCCCCACGACGGAACACGCCGAGATTGCGGCCCTCTTCCTACGGTACCACTTCCGCGCGCTCCCCGTGGTAGACGAAGGGGGGCGGATGGTCGGGGTCGTCCGGGAGAAGGATGCCTTCATCCTAGAGGCCGGAGAAGAGAGCTTCCGCCGTCGACTGTGAATTGAGGTCCCGGCCTCCGGGTCGCAGGCACACATCCGCCGGCGGCACGTGCCCGCCTCGGACAGGCGGCCTGGGCCGGGGCAGGCCCCGGTGTCGGCCTACGCTGGCCGCGCGAGGAACTCGCGAACGGAGTGGTCGAACTCCCGGGGCCGGGACAGGTGGCCGGAAAGTGGCCTTCGGACGGGTTTTTATCGAGTGGGCCGCTCGTTCGGACCGATACCACGAATGGTCGCCAACTTGCGACGACGGTTCCTGATCGTGGGCATTACGCTCGGGGTCGTCGCATCGCTCGTGACGGTTCTCCTCGTCCTTCCGCCTCGATCGAGCCCAGCTTCGAACTGCACCCCGAACCCTCCCACCGGGCTCGTGGGTGCCCCGTCGTCGGTCTTCGCTCCCTGCGGGACGAGGCTGACGATGGGACCTCAATCGTTCACCTCCTACACCGCGGTGCGACTTTCCGACCATGAGGCCTTCGCGGGTCAGTTCACGGTCAACGGGTCGGCCCAGGGCACCGTCGAGGCCTATCTGCTGAATTCCTCGGAGATAGGGCCGCTTCTATCCAATCCCCACCCCACCGCTCCCCCGGCGAGCTACTTCTGGACCTCCGGCCCGGTCGTGATCTGCAATGTGTCCGTGCCGGTACCTGGGTCCCCCGCCCAGTACTTCCTGGTCCTCGAGAACCTGGGGGCCACCGGAGTCTCGCTCGAATGGACACAGGCGCTCGTGCTCTACTATAGCCCCCCGCCGACCGGCTAGTCCGCGGTCCCGGTCTGAAGTGCTCGGCCTTCGGACCGTGCCGGACCCCGAGCCTCGTGGTGCTCGACGAGGTATCGAAACCCTTCGCCGACGATCCTACTGGGCTCGCATGCGATTGTTCTTCGGGAGGTGCTCGACCTCGGCCCAGCCGATGGTCTCTAGGACGGGGGGGACGTAGTTCGCGAATCGGCCCCGTAGCCCTTTCTTCAGCCCGTACCATCCACCGACCGGGTTGGTCGGGGCGCGGGCCCATGCTTCGACCGTACCGGGGACCGCCGGCTTCTGTTCATCGGCGCTTCCGAGCGGCATCCAGTCGCCGTGCGCCTTGAGCATCGAACGGAGGTCCTCGAGACACCGAAGTCGGTACCGAAGGACGGTGGTTCCTACCGTCACCACCAAGGAGGGCGGGTCCGAAGACTCATCCTTGTACGCTTGGAAGTCCGAGAGGCCGCTCGGCGTTTTCAGTTCCCACGGTTTCTCTTTCGTGCCCAGCCCCTTCGCCATCGTTCCCCTCGCGTCGTCCCAGGTACTAAAACCCCGATGTTACAGGCTTAACATCCTTCGACCCCACCGTTCCGAACGAGGGACGGCGTCCCTCTCGTCAGGAAGCCGGCGGGCCGCTCGGCACGACCGTGATGACCACTTTCCCCCGAGCCTGTCCGCTCTCGACAAGGCGGAGCGCTTCGGGGACCTCCGTGAGGGCAAAGCGTCGCTCGATCACCGGCGCCAGCGTGCCGGACTCGAGGAGGTTCCCGAGCACGCCCAGGTCCTTCTTGTTCGGCTTCGCCCCCATGAAGACGACCCGCTTGCCCTTGGTCTTCGAAAAGAGCTTGGCCCGGAGGGCCACGGAGATCAACCGGAACATCCCGCCGAACCCGATCATGACGGCTATTCCTTGCGGGTTCAGGACGCGCTTGTAGTCGCCGATCGAGTGGGACGGGTGCATGTCGAGGATCACGTCGTAGCGTGGCGCGCTCCGGGTGAAGTCCTCCTTCGAGTAGTCGATGACGTGGTCGGCGCCGATCGACCGCAGGAGTTCCAGGTTCTGGGGGTTCGAGGTGGCGGTGACCTCCGCCCCGAACGATTTGGCGATCTGCACCGCCAGGGTGCCCACGCCTCCGCCGGCACCGTTGACGAGGACTTTCTGTCCGGGTTGGATTCGTGCCGTGTCGCGCAGCGCCTGCAGGGCGGTGAAGCCGGCGATCGGGACCGCTGCGGCCGTCTCGAAAGAAGTCTTGGCCGGCTTGCGCACGATCTCGTTCTCCGCCGCCGAGACGTACTCTCCGAACGCGCCGTACGCCAGCCCGAACACCTCGTCGCCGGGGTGGAACTCCGTGGCGCCCTTGCCGAGCGCTTCGACGACGCCCGCTACGTCGGTTCCGAGCCTTGGCCGCTTCGGTCTTCGCAGTCCTCCGACCAACCGGACGAGGAACGGTTTGGCGGCCACCGTCCGCCAATCGAGTGCGTTCACGGAGGCCGCATGGACCTTGACCAGCACCTCATTGTCCTCGGCCACGCATTTCTCCATCTCCCGGAGCTGAACGACGTCCGGCGGGCCGTATCTTGGGACCACGATTGCTTTCACAGGTTGCCTCGTACGCTTGTCTCAATCCTTCTCGCGGCCCGACCGCGAACCCGAATCGGGGTCAAGGCTCTTTCGAGGCCTCCCAATCGGATCGGTTGCGTCCGGCCGCGGTTCCTTCAGGAGCGGCCCCGGTGGTCGCTCGATGGTGACCGATCGGCGAACGATGTCGGAGGAGGGAACGACGGAATGGTTCAGATCTTCACCACGACGCGCTCGGGGCCAATCGAATTCCGTGGAGCTGTTGTCGTCATCCCGGAACGGCGTTGGCTTTAGGGCGCCTTCGCAGGTGGCTGTCCGCGAAGTTCCGGTCCGCTCAGTTCGGTGGTGATCCGCAGGGCGAGCTGCCGAAAGCGAGCCCAGGGACTCGGCCGTCCGGGAAACCGTTCCATCAGGTGGGCGTCCAGGGGTTCGAACGCGTTCCAGTCGGCGACGATGGAGTACTGCACAAAGTCCCGGACCAGCTCGTAGTCGAGGGTCGCGGACGTTACCATCTGGCCGATCAACTCGTACTGGTAGGCAAAGGCCCGGCTCTCGAAATCCTCGAGGCTGTCATCGAACCCCTTCCACCCGGACGCCGAGGCCGCCTGGACGAAACCATGCATCTTCCATCGGCGTGCCGCAAAGTCGCCCGACGTAAGCTGCTCCATCATCGAGAACGCCAAGTTCCGCCTCGCGTCCCGTCGGCTCGCTCTCAAGTTGTACGCCAGAAGGCATACCGAGACCACGAGCGCCGACGAGGCTGCAATGCCCACCCACGTCGCAACTACCGAGAGGTCCACGCCGCGCCAGAGCCGCCCTCGTATGAAGCAGTATCGTTTGCATCGTTGTCCGCTACCACGAAGAGTATCCCGTTCGTCCTCGGCCACGGGCACGGGGCCGAAGGACGTAGCTCACTGGTTCAGAATCCCCACGGCGGAATGGTCCATCGCCCCCGCTTCCCGGTGGCAAATCGCCGAAATGTGTCGGGCGGGGTTGGCCAACCGCCCAGGGGTGCGAAGGCTGTGAAAAGTGACGTTCGACGGCCCCGTCACCGGAAGCGCGTGTCCTTCGCTTCTCCGTGGCCCGGAACTTCACGAGCGCTTCTTCGAAGGGCTCGGACGGTGGGAGGCCTTCGCGGTGGAGCCAGAAGCTTCCTTGCCCTTCCGTTGAGACCGGTTGTACGCGATCGCGGTCTTCACGAGCCGGCGGAGCGCCGTCTCGTTCAGGCGGTCCTTCTCGAAGACGTCGATCGCCCGCCACGCGTTCCCCTCCAGCCCCGCGTTGAACATGTGGTCGGCGTCCGGGAATTTCGCCCCGTGCGCGAAGGTCACCTTCACCTTCCCCGCGTGGGGGTTGGCGATCGCGACAACCCCGTCGCACGACCAGACGGGTGTTCCCATCCACTTCCAATCCTCTGTGACGGCCGGGTCGGCCTCCCGCATGATCCGTCGGATCGTGGCGAGCACCGGGCCCCGCCAGTCGAGGATACTGGTGATGTGTCGATCGATCTGTTCCGACGGCTTCAAGCGACCTCCCGGACCCTCAGCGGTTACGCCGGCGCCCTTCGGAGACTCGGTGGTTCTTCTCTTGAGGGATCCCGATGCGGAATGCGAGCGGTTCTTCGGGCTCATGAACGGGGGGCCTCCTACTTTGGCCAAGCGCTGGGGGGCTGGTTCATGGAGAACAGGTTCCCATCGGGGTCCTTGAAGGTCGCGGCCGTGCCCCAGGGATGTTCCATAGGGGCCTGGACGAACTCTACTCCGCGCGCGCTCAGCTCCTGGTAAGTTGTTCGGCAGTCCGCGACCCGCAGAAGGATCGGCGGAGCCTTTCCCGGGGACCAGGTTTTCGACCAATCCTTCTGGGAGGGCTCGGCGGCCGAACCAGGCTCGAAGAGAGCCATCTCGAGGTCCTGTCCCGTCGGGCCCACCGTGACATACCGGTATCCGCCAGGGGCGGCAACATCCGTCTTCTTCTCGAATCCCACCTTCTCGGTGAAGAACTCGAGCGATCGGGCCTGGTTCGTCACTACAAGCGCGATATGTGTGATCTTCCCGTCCATCGGTTGTCTCCGCCTTGAAGCGGTCCGTCGGACCGCGGTGATCCGGATACGTGAGGGTTCAAATCCTCTACCATGGCGGGCGAAAATCGTGGCCCGTTCTCGGCCAGAAACCGACGACGTGTGTGTCGGAGGGGGTGTGCGAACCCACCGGGGGTTCGAATACGGTGAGGATTGACCCTCGTCAGTCTAGGATGATCGGCACCCGGACACTCCTCGGCGCCGGACCTCGAGCGAGCGGTTCCTTGGCCCCTTCTAGAACATGCCCCACGTCGCGTTGACCCAGACCGGCATCATGCCAGAACCCGAGCCGGAGTAGCCGGCCCCGCACTGGTACGTCCCGCCCCAGGACCAGAACGAGTAGGTGTCCGAACCGCCCATCATCGAATGGTCCATCATCATCCCGCCGGATCCCTGCATCCAGTAGTGCATCGACATGCCCATTCGGTACGGGTGGTCGAAGTGGACGGTGACCCAACCCGCCTGAGGAACCGTCAGCGAGGCTGTGGTCCCGGCTCCCGACGATACCTGGAACTCCTTGGCTGTGGAGTTGTAGGGGATGAAGACCAACACGAGCAACGCTCCGACGATGATCACCGTGATCACGATCGCAAAGATCACACGGCGGCGTCGAGTCGAAGGCGTTCTCGCCCCGACTTCGGCAGGCT
>Ga0209039_10002373_pt1 | contig 16090 bp, 12 predicted proteins | sample BogFormECP12_OM1_FD_188238 | JGI IMG/M metagenome (GOLD analysis project Ga0209039, IMG submission 188238) | Bog forest soil microbial communities from Calvert Island, British Columbia, Canada - ECP12_OM1 (SPAdes) (version 2) | ecosystem: Environmental > Aquatic > Freshwater > Wetlands > Bog ... | reverse complement strand
GTGTTGCAGACGACGTAGCAGTTGTGGCACCACTGAAGATGGTCTTCCAACTCAGCATGGGTTTGCGCATCCATCGCGCCGTCGAGGTAGTCTGTCAGCTCCTTCAGGAAGTCAGAGCACGTCACTTTTTGCCATCTCCACCAGTACGATTCTTGAAGTACCTGCTCAAGCGCTCGCGCAACTGCAGCCGCGCCCGCAGTAAACGGGACTTGACCGCAGGAATACTCAAATCCAAGGCATCCGCCGTCTCTTCGGTGGAAAGGCCCTCAACGTCACGCAACACAAACACCGTCCGAAAGCTCGGAGGCAACCCTTGTATCGTCTTACCCAGGATCTCTTTCAGCTCGCCCTGGGTGTAGAGCTGTTCCGGATTCGGCGCCCAGTCCGCGACCTCGCGCGGCATGGAATCTTCTTCGGTCTTGATGTCCTCGTCGAGCGACACCATCCGCTCAGGACGCCGGCGTCGCAAGCGCATGAGCGCTTCGTTCACCGCAATCCGCACCAGCCACGTATAAAACTTCGACTGCTCCTGGAAGTTAGCCAGGTTCTGGTACGCCTTCAGGAAGGCGTCCTGCACCACGTCTTCCGCGTCTTCGCGGTTTTGCGTGATGTGCTGCGCAATCCTGAACACATTGCGGTCGTACCGCTTCACCAGCTCTTCAAAGGCGCTGATGTCGCCGGCCTTGGCCGCATGTACCAGTACAGTCTCGTCACTGGGCTCTGCTACTTTTGGTTGGATGGTTCCCATGTTTGCGCAGATTCAGATTTTACGCCCGGGAAATTGCCCCGACAGACATTGTACCTATATGTCAGCCAATTCGGGGAAGCCGGGGTTGCGAAATTTGAGTGTTCGAGCGGCCGTTGGTGGCGCCTGAACAGTAACCTTTCTGGCGAATCCTACGTCCATGTACGGACGCGCAAGTCCAGTGAATGTTACAAGCAGGAACCCATTCTGTAACGAATTGTAAAAACCGCCGGGGCAAGAAATCGCGCTACACTAAATAGGGTGAGTACTCAGAGTCGTTTCGTCGTAGTTTTTCTGGCCTTCCTGCTGTTCGTCCAGAGCGGTGGATTGTTCGCGCAAGACTCTACGCCTGCGCCCAAGAAGAAGTCGTCGTCCACGACGACCACGCAAAAACCCAGCACCGCACATAAATCCAGTTCTACGGCGCATAAGAAATCGACGACCACCGCAGCCTCCGGCCATAAACCGCGCAAGAAGGTAACGGCGGCTCGCGCTCACCACATGAAGCGTACCTTCGTTGCTTCGAGCGACTTGCGGCCCATGGCCCGGCAGCTTGTGGAATACCGCACGCCTGCCGCTTATGCCGGCGTAGAGAACTATGCACGCGCCCACGCCAACACCGAAGCTGGAGCGCTGGCCTGGTTTGCCCTCGGGTACGCCCACTATCTGGACGCCCAGTATCCAGCAGCTATAGCGGCGATGCAGAAAGCGCAACCGTACATGGGCGAACTGAAGGACTACACTTCGTTCTTCATCGGTAATTCCTACGTTCAGAGCAACAGCCCAGAGTCGTCGTTCACCTATTTGCGTGATTTTGGCGCCCGGTTTCCCGACTCGCTGTATGCCCACGATGCCACCATCGCCTATGCAAGGGCATTGCTGGCCACCAATCGGCCGACCGAGGTAATTCATCTGTTGGAGGAGCACCGCTCACCGGCCAATGCTGAGACTGAATACTTCCTTGGCAAGGCTTACGTGCAGAACGGCCAAGGCAAGACCGGCGCCGAGATCCTGCGGCATGTCTATTACAACTATGCGACGAGCTATACCGCCGACAATGCCGCTGTTGATCTGAAGAAGATCCCTGAAGCCGCGTTTCTTCCGCCCGTGACCTACAGCGAACACGAGCACCGGGCCGATGCGCTTTACAAGATACGTCGCTGGGCCTCCGCGGCCGAAGAATACAAAGCGATGGTTGCCCTCCAGCCAACCAATTCTGCGGCGCTCATCCAGTTGGCCAACTCCTACATGAAGGATGGCGATACGCGGGATGCGCGGGCGGCACTCGATCGTATTCCGGACGACGGCAGCGATGCCAGCGCGGAGAAGTGGTATCAGCGGGCGGAGATCGCGCGCAAAGACAACGACGACGCCGGCCTCAACACCATTCTGGAACACATGCGGGCGACCACGCCCAAGTCGCCGTGGCTGGAGTCGGCGCTGCTCAGCGCCGGCAACATGTACTTCCTGCGGAAGGATTACGATCGCGCTATCGATTACTATCGCGAGATCCACCAGCGCTTCCCGAACGGAACCAAAGCCTCCTATACATTCTGGAAATGCGCGTGGTTGACTTACCGGCAGAACCGCCCCGAACAAGCCAAGAAGTATTTTGACGAGCAGATTGAGTTTTACCCGGGAACCAACGAAGTGCCCAATGCCATGTACTGGCGCGGTCGCATGGCCGAGGACGACAAGGACTTCGGTCTGGCGCGGGCGTACTACGAGAAGCTTGCTGACCGCTATCGTAACTATTACTACGGTGTGCTGGCGCGCAAGCGGCTGGCGTTGATGCCGTCGGCACCAGCGGTCACCGTGGCATCGTTGCAGCACATCGGTTCGGCACGAACCTACGATCCCACGGCACAAATCACCGATCCTCCCGAGGATGATCTTCATTACATGCGCGCCAAACTGCTGCAGAACGCCGGCGTCACCGACCTCGCCGTGCGCGAATTGCAAGCCGGCAGCTCCGAAGGCCCGTCATGGGAGATGCTGGAGATAGCACGCATCTATTCCAGCGGAGGCGAATATTACCGCGCCCTGCAAGCCCTGAAGCATGCCATCTCAGGCTATTTCGCGTTCGACATCAACGCGCTGCCCGCGGAATACTGGCATGGCCTGTTCCCGCGCCCGTACTGGGACGCCTTGCAACACTATTCCGAGGAGAATGGGCTTGATCCGTATCTGGTGGCGTCGCTCATCCGGCAGGAGTCGGAGTTCAATCCCAGCGCCATCTCTCATGCTAATGCTTACGGATTGATGCAACTGCTGCCGTCAACAGGAAAGGGAGAGGCCAAGAAACAGGGATTGCAGCACTACAGTACCGATTCGCTGCTTGACCCCACGACTAACATCGAGTTGGGCACGCGCTATTTCCGCCAAATGGTGGACCACTTCGGCGGCCAGATCGAGTACGCTCTCGCAGCCTATAACGCTGGCGCTGACCGTGTTTCAGACTGGCGTTCCTCCGGTAACTATCGCGACATCGACGAGTTTGTCGAGTCCATTCCATTCACCGAGACGCGCGAATACGTGCAGGCGATCGTGCGAAATGCAGAGGTGTACAAGCGGGTGTATGGGACGCCGTAAAGAGCCGCCGTTCGCCATAGACAGCGTCTGATGGCGCAGTGAACCGCTATGGTTGGACGCCTTGCTTCGTAAAGACTGATCATTGCAGCCTGAAATTCACATTTATCGTGGTGTCCACCTCAACCGGGTGCCCTTCAAGGTAATAGGGTTTGTAAATCCACTGCTTGACAGCCTTCATTGCTGCCTCTGCCAGGACCGGGTCTCCGCTCTCGACGCGAAGTTCCTTCATTTTTCCATCCTCGCCAATCAGGGCCCGCAGTACGACTGTTCCCTCGATTCTGGCATTGCGCGCGCTTTTGGGATACACAGGCTGAACTTTATGGATGAGAAGTCCCTGCGTGACGCCAGACTTAACGGCCACACGCTGAGGAGAAGAGCCAGAGGATTGGGCAGAAGACGTTGCTTGGCCGGTAGCGCCTGGGCTCTTGGTAGCTGTGTCGGCCGATTGTTGACATGATGCAGGAGCCAAACTGCAACTCAGCAGCACGAGAATCGCTATCGTTGGCTTCATGCTCCCCTTTCTCGGACAGATGGTCGCCGCAGGTTCTCCACACCCGCAAGTTATGAAAAGGTGCTGCGTCCCGAGAGCTAACAACTAGGAGCTAGATTTTACCGCTTCGTCGCCGGATTTGGCGAAAACAATCTCCGACACCAGGAGGATGGCGCCGACTACGATGGCGCTGTCGGCCACATTGAACGCCGGCCAGTGATAGCTACCCACGTAGAAGTCCAGAAAGTCCACCACACGCCCGGTCATCATGCGGTCCCATAAATTGCCGGTCGCGCCACCGAGAATCAGAGACAAGCCGATGGTAGTGGTGCTGAGGGCGTGGCCGTTCTTCCACAGCAGCCCCGAGACAATGACGAGCGCGACTACCGAAAAGCTGACCAGCGCGCCGACCTTCCATTGCGCCGAGGATTCGGCGAACAAGCCAAAAGCAGCCCCGGTATTCTGCACATGGGTCAGATGGAAGAAGCCGGGAATGACGGTCACACTGTCATGCAGCGCAATATCGCGGGCTACCGCCCATTTCGCCACGCGGTCCAGCAGCAACACGACGCCCGCAATCAAGAAGAAGTACTTACGCATTGCCCGTCGGGTTTGAGTGCTGCCGTTCATGTCTGGTTGTTAGACGCTGCCGCCCTCCGGAAAGAAGCACGGGAATGGTGGTTCCATTATCGCGCGGTGGCCGTCGCCTCGATCTCCGAAAGTACCGCGCTGCACCGCTCGCACACCGTGGGATACAACTTATCTTCCCCGACGCGCGTCGAATAGTTCCAGCAACGCTCGCATTTCTCGCCCGGGGCCTTATTGACGGTGATCACCAGTCCGGCATCGCCGTTGCTGGCGGGCAATTTTTCCAGCACAACATTGGAGACGATAAACAAGTAGCGCAAATGATCTCGGTTTCGCTCCAGTAGCGGGTAAAGCTTCTCCGGGGCAGCGAGGTGAAGTTGTGCCTCCAGGCTCCCGCCGATGCGCTTGGCAATGCGCGCCTCTTCCAGTGCTTTCAGAGCTTCGTCGCGCACGCCTAGAAGCCCGTCCCAGTTGGCTTCGAGACCAGCCACGTCGAAACTTGTCGGCACGACCCCGGTTAAATCACTCGGCTCTGGAAATTCAGTCACGTGGACGCTCACTGGGCGACCTTCCACCACAGGCAGAAATCCCCAGACCTCGTCTGATGTGAAGCTCGTGACTGGAGCCAGCAGCCGCACTAGTGCCTCGCCCAGCCGCCACAGCGCAGTCTGCGCCGAGCGGCGAGCCCGCGACTTCGGCGCCGACGTGTAAAGTCGGTCCTTCAGCACATCGAAATAAATAGAGCTGAGATCCACGACGCAAAAGTCTTTCAGCCGGTGATACAGCTTGTGAAAGACGAACTTGTCATAGTGCTCACGCACATCTCTGGTGACCTCGGCCGCGCGCAATAGAATGTACTGATCGAGGTCGTGCATGTCGGCAAAATCTACCGCGTCATGTCGCGGGTCGAAGTCCTCTAGATTGCCCAGAATGTAGCGGAAAGTATTGCGCAGTTTGCGATAGCTCTCGGCGATGCGCTGCATCAGCTCGTCGGACGCCATCACGTCCTCGCGGAAGTCCACCGACGCGACCCACAGGCGAATGATTTCCGCCCCGAGCTTCTCCGCGATTTCGATTGGGTCAACGGTGTTGCCCAGCGACTTATGCATGGCGCGCCCCTGCGGGTCGAGAGTCCAGCCGACGGTCGCTACGCTCCGATACGGCGCAGCGCCTTTCGCACCAACCGCGCAGAGCAGGGAAGAGTGGAACCATCCGCGATGCTGGTCGCCGCCTTCGAGGTAGAGGTCGGCAGGCCAGGGAAGTCCAGGCTCGTGACCCAGTACCGCTGCCTGGCTCGAGCCCGACTCAAACCACACGTCAAGGATGTCCATCTCCTTGCGAAATTTGCTGCTGCCGCACTTCGGGCACTCGGTTCCCGGTGGCAGAATCTCTTTCGCCGAATGCTTGTACCAGGCATCGGCTCCCTCGCGCGCGAACAACTCGACCACCACCCCATGTGCCGCCTTGTCGTTAAGAAACTCGTTGCAGCCTTCGCACTGGAACATGGCGATGGGCACGCCCCAAAGTCGCTGGCGTGAGATGCACCAGTCAGGACGTGATGCAATCATGTTCGAGATGCGCTCCTCGCCCCACGCTGGGTCCCAGGTTACCTTCTTGATTTCTTCCAGCGCGCGGCTACGCAGTGTTCCACCGGGAAGTTCGCCTTCCATGGAGATGAACCACTGCTCGGTGGCGCGAAAGATGATGGGGTTGTGACAGCGCCAGCAATGCGGATATGAGTGCTCGATTTTCTCGAAGCCCAGCAGCGCGCCGCAACTCTTCAGCAATTCGACGATCTTTGGGTTCGCCCTGAAGACCTGCTCGCCAGCATACTCAGGCAGGCCATTGCGCAAAATGCCGGCGTCGTCCACATCGCAGTGCAGATTGATGCCATACTTCACCCCGGTCGTGAAGTCGTCCGCGCCGTGCGCCGGAGCGGTGTGGACCGCGCCCGTGCCTGTGTCCATGGTTACGTAATCGCCCAGCACGCCAAGAACACTGCGATCGAGGAAGGGATGCGCGAAGGTCGCATATTCGAGCTGGGCGCCGGGGAATTGCGCGACCTCTTTCGTGCCGCTGAGATTGCACTTCTCGACCGTCTGTTGCGCCAGTTCTTTAGCAACGATGTAGATCCACTCGCCCGTAACGAGCGCCACGTACTGTGCATCCGGCGCGAAGGTGACCGCCATCGAAGCAGGCAGTGTCCAGGGCGTAGTCGTCCAGATAATGGTCGCGACGTTCTTCTTGCCGGCCAGCGCCGCATCGATCTTTGCGGGATCGCTAGTGAGTGGATAACGCACCCAGATGCTGGGGCTGGTGTCCATCTGGTACTCCACTTCGGCTTCCGCCAGCGCGGTCTTGTCATGGATGCACCAGTAAACCGACTTCAAGCCCTTGTAAACCAGTCCCTGATCGTAGAAGGAGTAAAAAGTGTTCATCACCACGCTCTCGTACTGCGGATCCATGGTGGAGTAGGGCTTGTCCCAGCGGCCAAACACGCCGATACGCTTGAATTGTTCGCGCTGCAAATCGACATATTTCTGCGCGTACTTGCGGCACTCGTCCCGCACCGCCAGCGGGTCCATGTCGAGTTTCTTGCGGCCCAACAGATCGTCCACTTTGATCTCAATAGGCAGTCCGTGACAGTCCCAACCGGGCACATAAGGCGCATCGTAGCCGCTCATGTTGCGGCACTTTACAACAAAATCCTTCAGCGTCTTGTTCAGCGCAGTGCCCAGATGAAGGGGACCGTTAGCGTAGGGCGGGCCGTCATGTAACACGTAGATCGGCTGTCCCTTGTGTGCCTCGCGGATGCGATCATAGATCCGCTCCTTCTCCCAGTGTGCGAGCATCTTGGGCTCATTCAGCGGCAGGTTCGCCTTCATGGCGAAGTCGGTCTTGGGCAGGTTCAACGTTGATTTCAGGTCCAGCGGCACTCCCTAGGTCTCCTCACTTGTCACCGGATCGCGTAAGTCCTGGATGTTATCTCTTCATTATAAGGAGCAGCCAAACCAACGTCTATCAGACGGCTGCGCGATGGCTCGCCTTTGCCGTCCGGCTGCGATGCAAGTAAGGTTGTAGACAAAGCGCAACCCTGTCGGAATTCGCATCCAACAGATTTATGTTCAGATTCTTTGCAGCATGAGCTAACGGTTGTGCAGGCTGACGTCTCTATATTCAGGTCACACGTCTCGAAAGCGGGCCGGAGAAGAATGGATTCTGATACAAGCGCACAAAGAAAATGCTTCTGGCTGCTAGTCACGCTGCTTAGCCTGGGGGCGATATTTTTGCCGCTTGGTTGGGGCGTGGCTGAGACTTTGGCCTCTATCGTTATAAGCTGGTGGGTTGTCTACCGGAGTGGGATATTTTGAATCTAACCGGCCTTTGGCTGTGGTAATGCCATCATTCGGAGGTTGCTGTTCGTGGGTGAAGGGAAGACCTATCGCCTTCTGAACCGTGATCACTCCCCAAACGCTGCTCCGCTTCGTGCAGGAGAATTGGGCGCAGCAGGGGACGGCGGCGAGCGTTACACAGGATGACGCATTGCAACACGGCTGATCACAACTGCTTCAGAAACGCCTTGGCCCTGTCCAGTTCTGGAAACAGCCGCTCTTCCGCCTGAAACTCGGGCCCATGCACGCAGCGGCGCGTGCCGCGTAACTTAACTGGATGCTTAAGGTGCAGCATCTCGTGATAGACGATGTAATCCACTGCGTAGCGCGGCACGCGGATGTGATCGAAAATCTTGCTCACCACGATCGCGTTGTGCGCCGGATCGTAGTGCGCCAGGCTGCGCCGCGAGCGCACCTGGCTCCACGTCATCTGCGGGCGCGCCAGCAATCCGTGGAAGAAGCGGACGTTAAGCTGGTCGAAGACTTGATCAAGGTCGTAGACGATCCCGCGCGGCGACGCAATGCGCTTGCGCCCGCGCATTTGCCGCACCAGATGGGTCTTGGCGCGGATGTCTTTGCTGCCCACGTAGCGGCGAAAGCGGCCGGTCTGCGCCACCTCGATGGGATGACGATAAACCTTGGCCAGCAAAATATGCGCAATTGCCTCGATGACGGTCTCGGGCGCTCCCTCCAGCAGGTCCGAAAGCCGCACGTGCAATTTGGAATCGCGAAGCCTTATTGTGTTATTTACATTGGCAAAGGGATAGAACTCGACCCGGAACTCCGGCATCGCTGCGCGCGGCCGAAGTTCGCGGTACGCTTTCTGAAAGATGTCGTCGAGGTTGGTCCGCAAGTTGTATTTAACGTATCACGACGAACGCGGAACGCAACCAGCAACTACGTATCCCGGCAGAGGAGTGGAATATTCATGGTCGCCCACATTTGACGAGATAGAAGAACCTGGTAGGAGACCGCCATTGTCTCCAACGACGAATTCTGGTATCGTCTGAAACTGTTACAAATTCAATTGGCAATGGGTCGTCACGAGGGGGAAGTGGCGGCCCTTTGTTATTGGCGTCAGGATCCGGGTTGTGACTTATCCCGCAACGTGGAACCTGTTCAATTCTTTCGCTCAGAATAATCCTTGTTCAGTTTCTTCTCCTTGGCGAGTTCGTTTTGCGTTTGAAGCTCCTTGCGCGCGCTGTCGCCGGTATCCTGTACGGCTTCCGCTGCGTTGGTCAGGACGAAGGAATATTGGTCCAGCTCTTCCGGGGGGGACTGTTCCTTCAACTTGCGGAGCTGTAAGTGCCATTCGCTGTCGGCCTCGATGACCAGCTTGAGCCCTTTGCGCATGTCGGTTTTGTGCGCGCCGTACATGTCGATGTTGTCGTCGATTTCATCCAGCAGCGCGGTGAAGTCCTGTAGCAGATCGTGGATCTGCTTCGGGCGGTCTTTTGCGCTCTTGGGATCAGCGCGCAGTTGCTCGATCGAGGCGATGCGCGCCCGCGCGAAACCGGTCATCAATTCAAGGCGCTTGTCGGGATAATCTGCCGCTTCGCGCATCTCGTCGATCTCTTTGGCATTGAGCGGGTCATGGCGCTGGGCAGCGCTGTATGGAACGACCGAGGCTGTCAGCACAACGAGCCCCACCAGCCATTGGATTTGACGCATCAGGATTTCCCCTTTGGTTCGGCTTGCGGTCCCCACATTCTGACCAGCAGTTGCGAGCGGATCTGGTCGATTTCCTCCACCGCCTTACGCACCGGATCACGGTCCTCGAAGGCCAGCGATTCGCCGATATCGTGCATCCGCTTCGTAAGCTTACGCAGATCAATTTCGGTTTCCTTCAAACGCTTCCCCGAAGCCGACGCGGCGTTGGCCGCCTTATGCGCGTAGTCAACCACTTCGCGAATCTCGGCCTGGCCTTTTTCCACCTCACCCTGGTTGAAGAGATTGTCGGCCACCGCCAGTTGCACGTGAGCGTATTCCAGGCAAAGCTTGGCTTGCGTAGCGCCCGTAGCTGCGTCGGCGCGTGCCTTCAATTCCGCCGGAGAGTCCGTTGCCAGCGCCGGACCCGCCAGTGCGAGGACGATCGCCGTATATCGGAAGAGGCGCCACATTCTACTTGTTACTCTGATACTTATCTGCGTGCTTGGGATCGAGTGCAATCAGCCGGTGACGCGCCTGCCACTCCTGGTCGGGAAGCTTGCCCGCATCGGCAGCCAGGAACCGCTGATAATATTCCACCGCCTGCGGTACCGCTTTCAAGTTGTCGAAAGTGGTGGCACGCAGGAAGTAGGTCGCCGGCCCCTCGGGCAGGAATTTCGCGCGATAGTCCAGCGCCCGCAACGTCAACGGATAGTTCTTGTTTTCCGCCGCCACTACGGCCAGGTTTCCGTAGGCATCGGCCAAGTCCGGCTTCAGTTGCACTGCCAGCAGCAACTCCTGTTGCGATTCGGGATACTTTTTCACGTGCATGAGCAGCGAGCCAAGCGCATAATGCGCCTCGGCGGCCTTGCTTTCATCTCCGCTACAAGCACATTCGCTTGGATGCGGGGGAGCACTGCCAGGCGAGCAACTCCGCTCCTCACAGATCTTTAATACGGAATCAAATCCAGCCACGGCCCCGCGCAGCCAATGTTCAGCTTCAGCATCATTCCCGGTCTTAACGTACAACGATCCGAGGGTCAACTCGGCTCCACAATTACCTCCTGCTTGCAAGCTTTTCTTTACCTCATCGGCGGCCTCGTCATTCTTTCCTTCTTCTGCCAGTACCAAACCCAGTTGATAACGTGCAGTGTTGTTCAGCGGATCCGCCGCCAAAGCCTTCCGCAGGGCAGCTTCGGCCTCAGGATATTTCTTCTGCTTGATATAGACGTTCGCCAGCCCGGAAAGGGCAGGTTGTGACTTCGCATCCAGGTTGGACGCGGTCTGAAACTGGCGCGCCGCACCGTCAAGGTCGCCCTGCTTTTCAAATAAGTCGGCAGCAGCGAGATGCGGCTCAGGATTCTTGGGATCGAGCTTGGCTGCCTCGGCGTATGCAGCGGCGGCCTGCTTGGCATCGGCGCTCTCTTCAACGCGTCCCAGGGCTTGCCAGGTGCGCGCCAGGGCGGCGTCCGGATTTGCAGTTGGCTTCAGTTGCGTCGCGGCCTTCAGATACGTGGCCGCCTCGGCATTCTTGCCCTGCCGCGCCAGCAGCAGGCCGAGATTCAGGTTCGACTCGAAGACGTCCGGCTTTGCAGCCACCGACTTACGATAGGCGTCAGTGGCCTCCGCGATGCGGTTGGTTGCGTTGTAAACGTAACCCAGATCGAACCAAGCGCGGTAATCGGCGGGCTTCGCCGCAACCGCCTTCTGGAGTAGTGATTCGGCGGTTGCAAAATCACCGCGCTGCATCGCCGTTTCGGCTTGCTCTACTTCGGGCGAGCTATCGTCGTCGGGAACAGTCTCCATTACGCGGTGATGGCGTACTGTAGGCTTGCTCTCCTGCGAATAGGCGCAACAGAAAGCTAAACACAAAATACAGGTCACCAGCAGCGCCGCCCGTTTATGGATGCCCATGTGGAGAGCTCCCGTTGCGGGTTAAGATGCGTGCGAGCCACTGCCCGGTGTAGGAGTTTGGCGCCTTGGCAATGGCTTCCGGCGTTCCCGTCGCGACCACCTCTCCTCCGCGCGCCCCGCCTTCGGGTCCGAGGTCAATCACCCAGTCAGCCGTCTTGATAACGTCAAGATTGTGTTCGATGACCAAGATCGATCCCCCCGCCTCGATTAGACGTCGAAACGCAGCCAACAGCTTGCTCACGTCGTCGAAGTGCAGTCCGGTGGTGGGCTCGTCAAAGATATACAGCATCCGCGGGCGACGTTTGTTCTGGTCGCTCCGCAACCGTCCGATGTCGCGCAGCTTAGGTTGCAGGTGCGCCGCCAGCTTCATGCGCTGGGCTTCGCCGCCGGAGAGCGTGGTTGCCGACTGCCCCAGCCGCAGGTATCCCAACCCGACCTCCTCCAACACGCGCAGCTTGTCCACGATTTTCGGCACGCCGGAAAAGAAGTGTAGCCCTTCCTTTACCGTGAGGCTCAATACTTCGTGAATGTTCTTGCCGTGGTAGCGGACATCGAGGACCTCCAGCTTGTAGCGCGCGCCCTTGCATTCCTCACAAATCAACTCGACATCGGCTAGAAACTGCATCTCGACGGTGACGGTGCCGTCGCCCTGGCAGGCTTCACAGCGTCCGCCCGGGATGTTGAAGGAGAAATGTCCCGCCGCGTAACCGCGCTTCTTGCTTTCCGGCAGGGAGGCGAATAGCTCACGGATGGCATCGAAAGCCTTGATGTAGGTAACCGGATTGGAGCGCGGAGTACGCCCTATCGGCGACTGGTCCACCAGCACAACCTCGTCGATCCAATCTGCCCCTACGACGCGGTCTACTTCCGCCTGCGGTCCTCCTGTTTTCTGGCCTTTCTCTGCGGCCAGGGAGTTGTACAGCACGTCATGCACCAACGTTGACTTCCCCGAACCCGAGACGCCGGTGATGCACACCAACATCCCCAGCGGAATTGAGACGTTCACCTTTTTCAGATTGTGTGCTCTCGCGCCTATCAGCTTTAGCTTCCTCCCAGTCCCGCTGCGTCGCACCGCTGGCAGGGGAATGCGGAGTTCGCCGCTCAGATAGCGCCCAGTGAGGGAAGCGGAATTCGTCAGAAGTTCGTCGTAGGTGCCGGTGGCGATGACGCGTCCGCCGTTCTCGCCCGCACCCGGACCGAGGTCGATGATGCGGTCCGCCGAGTGCATGATCTCGGCATCATGCTCCACGACCAGGATGGTGTTGCCAAGGTCGCGGAGGTCGTGCAGGATTTTGACCAGCCGCTCGGTGTCGCGATGGTGCAGGCCAATCGAAGGCTCGTCCAGCACATACAGCGTTCCCACCAGCCGCGAGCCCAGCGAAGTCGCGAGCTGAATGCGTTGCGCCTCGCCGCCGGACAGCGTGGAAGCCAGCCGATCGAGCGTAAGGTATTCCAGTCCGACCTCATTCAAGTAGCGCAGACGGTCGTTGATCTCCTCCAGCAACTTGTCGGCAATGCCCGCCTCCTGCCGCGTCAGTTGCAACTGAGAGAAGAAGCTCGTCGCCTCCTCCACCGTCATCGCGGAAATCTGGCAAATGTCCTTGCCCCCGATCCTGACTTGCCGCGCTTCGCACCGCAGACGCAGACCACCGCACTCGGAACAAACCGAATATCCGCGATATCGGCTGAGGAAGACGCGCACGTGCAGCTTGTACTTCTTGCGCTCCAGGTATGCGAAGAAGCCCCGCACGCCCCAGAATTTGCCGTCACCGTTGATGACGAAGCTCTGTTGTTCGGGGGTGAGGTCTAGCCACGGCACATCGAGCGGAACGCCAGCAGTGCGCGCGTAGCGGCGCATCTCGGCCGCGAGAGAACGGTACTTTGGCTTGGTCCACGGTTCGATCGCCCCTTCCGCCAGAGTCAGCGACTTGTTCGGGATGACCAGGTTCAGGTCGAAGTCAATCGTATTGCCGAATCCCTGACAGCGCGGACAGGCGCCGAACGGGTTATTGAAGGAGAACAAGCGAGGCTCGGGCTCTTCGTACCGGATATCGCACTGCTTGCATTCAAAGCGCTGCGAAAAGCGCACTCGCTGCGGCGCCTCGCCATCGCGGGGCGCTGTCTCGAACAATACTTCTCCAGCTTCGCGGTAGCCTTGCTCCACCGCATCCACAATACGTGCCCGGACATCCGGCGAAAGTGAGATGCGGTCGACGAGCACAAACACCGGCTCGGCGAAGTTCAGGTCGAGCAGCGACTCCGGCGTGGAGAATTCCACCAGCTTTCCGTTCTGATAGAGCCGGTTGAAGCCGCGTTTGCGCAGATCGAACAAGCGCTCTTTCAGTAAGGAATCGTTAGGCTTCTCCGGCTTCTTCTTCGCGGTTTGGCGGCCTTTTTTCTTCTCCGGCGCAGATGGCGGGAGCGGCGGCTGCACCGGGAAGAACACCTGCACCCGAGTGCTTTCCTCGAACGCGAGAATGCGGTCGGCGACCTCGTCAACCGTGTCCTTCTTCACTTCCTGGCCACAGTGCAGGCAGTAGGTGCGGCCCACACGCGCGTACAGCAGGCGCAGGTAATCGTAGATCTCAGTAGCCGTCGCCACGGTCGACCGTGGATTGCGGGTGGTGTTCTTCTGGCGGATGGCGACCGCTGGAGCAATCCCCTCAATGACATCGACGTCCGGCTTTTCGATGCGCTCCAGAAACTGCCGCGCATACGCCGACAGCGACTCGACGTACCGGCGTTGACCCTCGGCGTAGATGGTGTCGAACGCAAGCGAAGACTTGCCGGAACCCGAAACCCCCGTGACCACAGTCAGGGTGTTATGCGGAATCTCGAAGTCGATGCTCTTCAGGTTGTGGACGCGCGCTCCGCGTACGATGATGCTTTCGTTCGACATGGGCCCCAGGCGGCAGCCGTTTCGCAAGGTGCAGAGTGCTCGTTACGTCGCACAGAACGGATCAAGAACGACTGCCGAAACTTTTTATTATAAATGGCTGGGTGACTCAGCAGAGGCAGACCTACCTGGCGAAGTACAGCAGCGCAAAGATGTACACCCACAGCACACCCATGAAGTGCCAGTACCACGCCGTCACATCGATCACGATGCGCCGCGTCTCCGGCGAACGATGCAGCCACTGGGTCAATCCGGCATAGAGCAGAGCCAGAATGCCCCCGGCAAGGTGCACCGCGTGCACCCCCGTCAGGATGAAGAAGAATGAACTGCTGGCGGTGGTAGCGAAGGTTAAGTTCGCCAGCCGCAGCTCATGCCACGCGTAAGCTTGTCCTGTGAGGAAACCCAGCCCGAGCACGACGGTGGTCCACACCCACGGGAGGGCGTGAGTGACCCTGATCCGAATTCCGGGGATGTCGGCGATGGGCGCCAGCACTACATCTTCAGCGGCGCGTCTGCGGGCAATTTCAAGGGTGAAGCTGCTCACCACGAGTACAAAAGTATTAAGCAGCAAAATCCCCATCGGCAGTGCCAGCGGTGTCCAGTTGCTACTGTATTCATTGCGTGCCGGGTCCCAGACGGTGCCCGCCTTGCGTACCACGAAGGCGGTAGTGAAGGAGATGAAGAGCATTACCACCGACGAAAGAGCGAGCAGGACTGCCAGCCGGTAGCGGCGCAGGCGCTCGCCATAGCTGGGCTGGTCGTCGCCCCCACGGCCTCCGCCGCCCCATCCACCTGGCCAGCGGGTAGTAGGGCCGTGGCCACCGCCACCCAGCGATGTCCTCGGCTCTCGAATCTTGATTCCGCGACCCACCTACCCCGTCCTCGTTGTTCCTTACTCTCGTGAGGTGCCCCGCATAAAACAGGGAAAACTCACGAAAAGCCCTTGACTGAAATACCTCTTGCCGTTAGTGCCCCACACGCTATGACACTATGATGCGCGCGGTCGCCCAGGAACTCAACTCATTCCTGCGGGTTTATTTCATTACAGGACGGTCTGGGCTATCGAGACGCCGATGCTTCACGAATTGCTTGCTAGCCTGACTTACAATTGTCCATCTGCCGGCGAGTCGACCTATGAGAAAGAGGCTCATCATCGCGGCTGCGCTGCTGGGCCTCATGTACCTGGGCGACTTTCTCTCCGTCCGGTTCCGCATCCCCTCGCGCGACACGCTCGGCAGCGTCACCGTACACACGTACTACGTCGTCAAGCTGAAGAATGGCCACACGGAATACGATTACGCCGGCGACCACGACGTGAGCTGCACCAACTCGCTGTTTCCTCAGATGGGCTACAAGCCGTGCTGGTATGCCATCCGCAGGACCGACGAACAGATCACCATCGATTCCGGCAATCCCAACAACCCGCGCTTATTCTGATCAGCACTGAGGCATACCCACCTTGCATTTCCGCTAGCTCTCGTTCATCTTCACTACATGCCCCGGCACGAACGAGTTCACGGTCACACGGTCAAGAAGCAGCAGTTCACCAACAATTGCTTCGGTTGCGGTCCCGGCAATGAAGCCGGACTGCGGCTCAAATTCGTACTCGACAAAAAGCGCAAGCGTTTTGTCTGCCGCTTCCGCCTGCAGCGGCGCTTCGTGGGCCCGCCGGCGCACGCCCACGGCGGCATCATCGCCACCATTCTCGACGAGGCCATGGGGAAGGTCAGCAAGCTGCACAACCTGATCGCGCTCACCAGCAAGATGGAGATCACTTACCTCAAGCCTGTGCCGCTGTTCAAGCCACTCATTGTCGAAGGCTGGGA
>Ga0209039_10002372_pt1 | contig 16092 bp, 9 predicted proteins | sample BogFormECP12_OM1_FD_188238 | JGI IMG/M metagenome (GOLD analysis project Ga0209039, IMG submission 188238) | Bog forest soil microbial communities from Calvert Island, British Columbia, Canada - ECP12_OM1 (SPAdes) (version 2) | ecosystem: Environmental > Aquatic > Freshwater > Wetlands > Bog ... | reverse complement strand
AATCAACATGCAAAGGCGCAGGCAAATCGTGGATTTTCAATACGTTATCCGGGGGTGCAGGTTACGAACGCTGAGGCTGGCAGTAAACTCCCGCTAGCGCGACACCGCACCCAGGTCCTTCACCCTGCGCAGCACCGGGAACAGCCGCGCCCAGAGGGCCACCACGAGGATGGTTCCCAACCCGCCGAGCACCACCGCCGGCACCGTGCCGAACCATTGCGCGGTGATCCCCGATTCGAACTGGCCCACCTCGTTCGAGGCGCCCACGAATACCATGTTGACGGCGCTCACCCGGCCGCGCATTTCGTCCGGCGTGGCGAGTTGGATCATGGTCTGGCGGACGATGATGCTCACCATGTCGCACGCTCCGGCCAGCGCCAGCGCCGCCAGCGATAGCGCCAGGTTGCGCGACAGTCCGAACACCACGGTGAAAACCCCGAAACCGGACACGCACCACAGCATGGTGACGCCCGCGCGGCGCGTCAACGGCCGGTGGGCCACCACGATGGCCATGGCCACCGCGCCCACGCCGGGCGCGCTGCGCAGAATCCCCAGCCCCGCCGCACCCACTTTCAGGATTTCCCGCGCGTATACCGGCAACAAGGCCACCGCGCCGCCCAGCAGCACGGCGAACAGGTCCAGCGAGATGGCGCCCAGGATCAGCTTATTGCGCCAGATGTACCGAAACCCTTCCAGCACCAGCCCCAAGGACGACGCCCGCGGGCGTTCCGGGGCCCGCACCCGGATGGCCGACATCATCCCCAATCCCGTGAGATACGCGATGGCGGCGGACGCGTAGACCGGAATCGGACTCCCGGTCAATCCGTACAGCGCTCCGCCCGCCATCGGCCCGGCGATGGTAGCCGCCTGAAAGATGGAAGCGCTCCAGGCCACCGCGTTGGGGAAATCCTCTTCGGGCACCAGCAGCGGCAGGAACGCCTGGCCCGCCGGCCCGTTGAACGCCCGTACGGCGCCGTTCAGCAGCATCACCGCATAGATCGGATAGACCGAAGCCAGGCCGCGCGCCGTGAGCGCCAGCAGCAGCAGGGAGCACAGGGAAAACGCGCCCAGGCAAGTCTGCAGGATGCGCAGGCGCGGGATGCGGTCCGCGGTATGCCCCGCCGCCAGGAACAGAAAGATGCCCGGCAGGAACTGCGCCAGCCCGACCAAGCCGAGATCCAGCGGCCGATGCGTCAGCCCGTACACCTGCCAGGCCACCGCCACCGCCTGCATCTCCGAGGCGAGCGGCGTCAGGAACCGCGCGCTCATGTAGTAGCGGTAGTTGGGATGGCGAAAAGCGGCGCGGGACTGGCGCATGCGGGCTTAGTGCCAGTGTCCCACAGGTGGGTCCGGCGGGCCGAATGGGGTGATTAATGCCAGTCTGCCGACAATGCGCCACCTGGCTGCCGGTGCCATACCCATAATCCGCTGATTAGGGCAAGCCGGCAAGAAAGACGCGCATTTCCCGCAGCACATCTGTCTCGTTCGAAAGAAAGACGAGGTGATTGGCGCCCCAAAGATCCACCGTCCGAGCGCCTCCGGCGGCCGCGGCAATTCTCTTGATCCGGTTTCTCGCCATGCCTACGTAAACGCCGTAGGCCGCTTCCACGGTGGTGCGTTCAGCCCGGTCGGTAACGTGATTCCGTCGGATCTGCTCCTGAGGAAGATTTGGATATCCGACGAAGGCCAGTACAGGAACGCGGATCTGGGAATAGTCGTGCTTGTGGTCCCCCGCGATGATCGCTTGAGGCACATATCCGGGTGTCCGGAAACTGCCAACACTTCCGTCTGGGTTTTCCGCAAATTCCGCACGCAATTCGGCCTCGGGCATCGTGATGCTTTCTGTCCGCCTTAGCCACGCCCCGTAAGCAGCGAAAGATTCCCGTTCGGACGCCTCGGGCTGCGGCGGTCTCCGCATCACGTCCGGCAGTTTGGCACTGAGTTCATCGTAGTCTGTGTAGTCGTCCGTGCCGTCGTTCAAGGCGTCCAGGTAAACCAGCCCGCCGATCCGGCCGAAGTGATGGATTCCCAACTGCGACAGCTCGTTGCCTGCAATGGAGTGACCTGCCACAACAGGGGCAACCAGCTTCAGTTCGTCGAACGCCCTCAAATCGTCCTCCGCCAGTCTCTCTTCGCTGTAGCCTGATGTGGGTCTTGAGGAAGCACCGTACCCGCGCCGTGTGATTCCGTAAACGTGGAAGGGGCCGGCCAGCTTCTCCGCGAACGCATCAAAAACGTGCGCGGTCATGCCGAGTCCGGCCAACAGCACAATCGGCCGTCCAGACCCGCCCCAGTCGAGCACCTCCAGTTCGACATTCGTCTCGACCTTTACCGCGAGCGTCTTGTGCAGGGAGGTGTCCTTCCACGTGGCGCTCTTCGCCCTTTCCACCGATCTGGCATCCTGTGCCGAACAGGCCGCGACTGAGAAACAGGCTATTGCGAATGCCACAACTCTCATGTCCCTTCCCCGAACATAATACTCTGGTCCGTCAGTTGACGAACCACGACCCGACGTTTCCACGACGTCCAGTTGGGTCATCATGCTGACTCCCCGATGACGCACTATCCGGAAGCAATTCTGGTCGCCTGCCCCTCAGTGGCCGGATATGTGAGCTTTCTGGACAATTCCTTGCCCTTGCTAGGCGGCGCGTCGGCTACGAGGTTTTTTTCTGCGCGCGCTTGTTTCATGTTGGCCTAAGGTTTGGGCGGCGGCGGCAACTACCAGCATGTTCAAGCTCACGCCTTCCCTCTCCGCTTGGGCCACCAATCGGGCGTGCAGACTTTTGGGCATCCGTACCCGGAATTGCCCGCTCGACGCAGCAGGCGAGCTGGGCTTCGGTATCGGATCGCCGTGTTTGCGGCAACTAAGCAGGTAGGAGCGCAAGGCATCCCGACCATTTACTACGGCCTGTTCGGGCGTATCGCCGTCCGAATGGCAACCCGGAAGGTTTGGGTATTCGATCAAGAACCCACCGCCGTCGTCCGATGACAGAGGGCGAATCGTGAATGGGTACTTGTCGATATTGGCGAACTCATTCATGCTTGGAATCCGAAGCGACGTGCGACGACTTGCAAGTCCTCTATACGCCAGTTGCGGGCATTCCTTCGCATTCCCGCAAGGATTTTCTTGGCGTTGGACACGACTCCATGGTATCGAATACGGCCCCAGTGAACAATACCGGCTGGCTCACGGGAGCCCGCGACGGGTTCAGCGCGAATTCGATGCGAGTTTTGGCTCGACGGGATGTTGGCCGTGAAGTGGGTTCTCTCGAAACTTGCGTTCTACGAACCTCCGAATTCACTTTGCCGTAACCTGGTCCGCGGGCGAGGCGTCGGCCGACCCACTCGAACACACGAAGAGCCGGACCAGGGGGTCCGGCGCGGACGAGGGCGTCCGCCCCACTGTGGGACAAACTGTCAACCTCCGTTTTAGAACACCAAGCCGACGCGGGCGATGATGGTGCGCGGCTGCAGGAAATGGGTCCCGCTGAACGTCGACAGGAAGTTGTATAGCGCCACTTTGTTGGTGATGTTGGCGATGTCGAAAGACGCGGTGAACTTCTCGCGCTTTTCCGTATGGAACAGGTTGTCGGTGCCGATCCCCAGGTTGAAGACATTGCGCGGCTTCACGCGGTCGGGGTTGTGGTCGTCGTTCTCCGCGCCGGTCTGCGGCAGCGTAATCAACTTCGACGTGCCGGTGCCATTGCAGGTGGTGATCGGGTTGTTGAAAGTGGCGTAGACTCCGTTGCAGGCGAAGCCGATCGAAGTCTGCTGCGCCGCGGTAAGCGCCAGCGCGGCGGCCACGTCGGGCACGCCGCTCACCACCAGGCCGCTGTCATAGCGCCACGTGAGCGCCACCCACTCGGCGTTCTTGTGCTGGTAGCGGAAATTGCCGGTGGACTGGAATGCCTGGTCGTGGTCGATGCGGAAGACGCCGCCGGCCAGTGGCGTCCCCTGCGAGATCAGGCCACCGACTTCCGGCGGGAAGTATCGCGCGCGCGTGTGGCCGAACGTCCAGTAGGCCTGGAAGCCGCGAAGGTTAGTGGTGCTCACGCGGCCGGTCACGCCATCCAGTTTCGAATTGTGCCAGGAAATGGGGAAGGTGATGGTGGTGTTCAGCAGCGTACTGAAGTCGTAAGCGCCGTGCGTGAACTTCCAGAAATAGTCGGCGTCGACCATCAGGTATTTGCCGATGGCCTGTTGGAAACCGGTGTTGAACTGGTTGCGGCGGCCGGGTTGAATGGGCGTGGATACGCTGCCGAAAACGTTCTGGTCCAGTCCGCCCACTCCAGTGGCGCTGGAAAGGAGCAGGTTCTCGTTGAACGGGGTTTCAAACGTGCGCGAGTACGCCACGCGCAGCACCGTCCCCGTCCCCTTGATGTTGTAGGCGATGCCGAGACGCGGCTCGGCGCCGTTGTTGGCGCTGAGGCCGGCGTAGTGGTCGGCGCGGAAACCGACATTGAACAGGAAATGGCCCACGGTGATGGCGTCCTGGGCATACACGGCGAACTGATTGATGTTGCCGGCGCCGTGGAAGTTGAACATGCTCCCGCCCCTGGTGAGATCGAACGGAACCAGGCCGGGGACCAGGTTGGGGTTAGCCGTGAATCCGAGATTCGCGCACTGGTTCGGGTCCAGCAGGCTCGACGGGCCGGCGGAATTGCCGCTGTCGTCGACGCAGATGGGGTTGAAGGCCGGGTCGGTGATGCCGAAGCCGAAATTTTCCAGCAGCCGCGTCTGCTTGGCGTCGACTCCGATTTTCAAAACGTGCCGGCCGGCGGTCACGGAAAGGTCGCTCTTCACGCCCCAGTTCAGCAACTGGCGGCTTTGATTCTGGGTGGAGGGCGTGTCGGCGAACGGGTCGCGGCTGCCGTAGTAGAAGAACTCGTCCTTGCGGATGTACGGGTTGATGGTCCACAGGGTGTGGGCGTTGAAGGTGTGCTGATAGCCCGGGGCGACACTCCAGGTAGCCACGTGCTGGCGCTGATCCTGGGTCAACTGGTCATAATCGTTGGGGATCTGAATCCAGTTGCGCGCGGCGAACAGGTTGAGGTGCAGAGAGTCCTTGCCGTCGGGCTCGAAGTCGAAATGATCGAAGATGGTTTCGTTGTTGCCGATGTCGTGAAAGGGGGTGAACTCGGGAGTGTCCAGGAAACGGCCGCTGCGGAGGCCGTCGAGGGCCAGAAAATTCCCGACTTTCGCGCTGCCCAAGCCAAGCCCCAGAGAACCTCCAATGGTGCCGAACGCGCCGTAGGTCGCATCCAGGTTGCCAAACGGCCGCCCTGCGCCCAGGCCGGTACGCGTGGTGACATTGGCGACCAGGCTGGTCTTGTCGCCAAACTCGGCATCCACCGACCCCGTCACCACCTCCATGCTCTGGATAGCGCTGACCGGAAGCTGAGTGGAAAACACCTTGCTCTGCTGATCGCTGATGGGCTGTCCGTCGATGACGAAGCTGGTCTGTGCGTGATCGCCGAGGGGGTGGAAGAGTCCGTTGCCGTCGGCGGCCACACCGCCGGTGCTATAAGTGATGGCCTGGCTGAGACCGCCTCCGGGGTCGAACGCGGGAAGCTTGGAAAGCTGCGCCCGATCGGCGTCCACGTGATCGGAGGGATTCACCTCCAGCAGGTCCGCGCCGGACGCCTCCACGGTGACACTGGTCTGGCCGCCGGCGATCTCCAGTGACGCCTTGACCTGCACCGGCAGCGAGTTCCGGATGGTGACGTCCTGCGAGAAGATTTGGAAGCCTTGAGCTCTTACTTCCAAGTGGTACGGGTTGGGCGGAATGTTGACCAATCGGAAAGAGCCGTCCGCGGCCGTGATGGTGGACTGCCGGTAATCCGAGAGAGGATTGTGGACGCTTACGATGGCCCGTGCGACGGCGGCGCCGGAGGGGTCGACGGCTGCCCCTTCGATGGTGCCGGCATTGCCGAGCGATTGTCCAAAAACCCCACGCGTTAAGGTGAAAGCGAGCAAACCTAGAGCGGCGACAGCAAGAACTCTCTTCATGGCTCCAGTATTGCGAGGGCGCCGTACGCAGCCTAGCGCATTCTCGCAAGCGGACCAGAAATTGCTGGTAGCGGGCTAAAAACGCCAATGAACGGACTTCTAGAACGCGATACCCACCTCCGCGCGGTACGCCCGAGGCGCCACAAAGTGGGTCCCCGAGCAGGTCGAGAGGAAGTTGTACATCGCCACTTTGTTGGTGACATTCAGCGCCGTGAGGCGCAGGGTCCAGCGCACGTGCTCGGTGTGGAACAGGCTGTCGGTTCCAACGCTCACATCGAACAGATTGCGGGGACGGACGCGCGCCGGATTGGTATCGTCGTTTTCCGTGCCGGGCGCCGGGATCTTCACCAGTTTGGCTCCCCAGTTCGGATAAGGGACATTGCAGGAGGCGATCGGACTATAGGGGGTGGCCACCTGGTTGCCGCAATAGAAGCCGATCTGGGACTGCTGGTCCGCGGTCAATCCCAGGGCGCTGGCCAGGTCCGGGACGGCCCCGGACACGATGCCGCTGTCGAAGCGCCACGTCATTGCCACCCACGGGCCGTTCCTCATCAGTTGGTACTGGGCGTGGGTGGTGCTCTGGAACGCCTGATCGTGGTCGATGCGCACCACGCTCCGGTCCACCGGACTGCCAAAAATGATACCGCCGTTCTCCGGACCGAAAACGCGGGCCCGCGTGTGTCCCAGCGTGGTGTAGGCAGTCAGTCCTTTGTATTGTCGAAGCGATAGCCGCGACGAGAAGCCGTCCATCTTGGCATGGTCCCACTCGATGGGAAAGAAGATGGCGGTGGTGAAGATATTGTCCAGATCAAACGCGTTGCGGGTGAACTTCCAGAAATAGTCGCCTTCAAACACGAAGTGCGAACCAAAATTCTGTTCCAGGCCGGCGTTGTACATATTGCGAATACCCGGCTTGAGCGGCACGCTGGCGTAAGCGCCGAAGACATTCGCCGCCAGGCCTCCCGCGCCCGTGGCGCTCGAGAGCACCAGGTTTTCATTGAGCGGAGTTTCGTAGGAATGCGAATAGGCGATCCGCAGGACCGTTCCGGTCGGCGCAATCAGGTAGGACGCGCCCACCCGGGGTTGCAGTTGCGTGCCTTGGCTGATGCCGTCGTAGCGGTCGAACCGCAACCCCATGTTCAGCGTCAGCTTGCCCAAGGTGATGGTGTCCTGCCCATAGAATGCCTGCTCCCGGATGTCCGCATGGCCGTGGTACTGGAACAGGGAACCGCCCCGTGTGAGGTCGTATGGCACCAGCCCGGGCAAGAGATCCGGATTGGCCTGCAATCCCGCTTTCTGGCAATTGGCCGGATTGATCAATCCGGGATTCAGCACGGGATCGCCGTTGGAGTCGAGACAGACGGGGTTAAACGTCGGATCGGTCAGCCCCAGGGTGAACTGTTCCGTGAGGAAAGTGTGCGTGATCTGCGCCCCGAACTTGGCGTTATGGCGCCCATGCAGATAGTTGAGGTCGGTTTTCAGACCGAGGTTGGTCAGCGTCCTGGTCTGGCGGAGCGTGCCGGGCTGGTCCGCGAAGGGATCGGCGCTCGGATAATAGTCAACCAGATCCTGACGCACGAACGGATTCACCGCCAGCGTGGTAGAAGGACTGAATACGCGAATCCAACCGGGGGCAATGCTGAAGGATCGCACCATTTGCCTCTGGTCCTGCCCGGAATCCCGCTGATCGATGGTATTGGGAATCTGAAACCAGTTCCGGGCGGCAAGTATGTTCAGATGGAACATATTCGAAGTATCCGGTTGATAGTCGGACCGCGAGAACACGTTCATGTTATTGCCGACGTCATGGAAGGGGCGGTATTCGGGCGTATCCAGGAAACGGCCCGAGCGGGAACTGTTTATGGCAAAAAACTGGCCCCATTTCGCGCCGCCGAAACTGGCGTCGGCTCTCTGATTGATGGTCCCGAAAGAGCCGTACTCGGCGGAAAAACTGCCGCGCGTCTTCTGGCCGAGACCCGAGCGTGTGATGGTAGTTACCACCAGCGACGTCTTGTCGCCGTACTCCGCTGGAGTGCCCCCATAAACCGCTTCGATGGACTGAATTGCATTCAGGGGAATCTGCGTGGAGAACAGGCTCCCCTGCTGGTCCGTGATGGGTTGGTTATCGATTGAAAGGGCCATTTGGGCATGATCGCCGAGCGAATGAAAGAAACCATCCGAGTCCGCCACCACGGCGGGAGTGGAGAGCGTGATGATGTCGCTGAGCCCGGAGGCGATCGAGGTTGCCGGCATCTTCGCAAACAGTTCGCGATCCACATCGGAGTGCGCGGAAGGCGTGGCCTCCAGCAGCGCCGCCTCCGAAGTTACCGTCACCGCCTCGCGCTGCGACGCCAGCGCCAGGGTGATTTCGAGGTTCACCGGCACCGCACTGCGAATCGTCAAATCCCGATGATGATGCTCGAAGCCGGGGGCGTTGATCTCGAGGTGGTAGACGTTCGGCGGGATGTTCGCGAACTGAAACTCACCGGAAGGTGGGGTCACAACCTCCCGGCGATACAAGGTCAAGTCGTTGGACAGCACCACCGTCGCGCCCGGGATGGCCGCGCCGCTCGGATCGGTCACCTTCCCGCGCACGGTTCCCGCGCTCCCCATCGATTGGCAGAGCGCGGGCAGCGCCAACAACGATAGCACGAGACAAAAACGGACCATCGGACTCTCCTATCTGAAACCCAAGGATGACACCGGCTGTGGAGCGCTCCAGCACAAACTCTCACGAGCGGAGAGAAGGCCGGGGTGAGCGGAGTAAGAACCACCATGGGCGGATCGAGAGCTCTCTCCGTAAGTCAACTGCCCAGCGCGCAGGCAATTCGCGCCAGAATGGTTACTGGTGCGCCGACATGCTCAACGCGCACCCGAGCGGAGCAGTCCCCCGCTTGACGATCCTGGGGGTATGCGTACGATTAGTAAGTGAGCCTGCGGCGGGCTTCCGCTGACGGCCGAATGATGGCCGATCATCGCCAAATCCCGCCCGCTCATCAGTTATTCTTTCTTGATCCGGGTTTTTCAGGCTAACTGCTATGAAGATGGTCCCAGCGTCAATGCGCACCCTGATCGTCGATGACGAGCCGATCGCCCGCCAGGTGTTGCGCGACGAGTTGCACTCGGTGGCGGATGTCGAGGTGGTCGGGGAGGCCGCGAACGGCGACGATGCCCTCGTACAAATCGAGCGTCTCAAGCCCGACCTGGTGCTGCTCGATCTCCAGATGCCGGGGCTGGGCGGATTCGACGTCATCCAACGCTTGCCGCGAGGGGCGCTGCCCATCGTGATCATCGTCACCGCGTACGACCAGCATGCCATCCGCGCGTTCGAGGAAGGGGCGCTCGATTACCTGCTCAAACCCGTCAGTCAGGAGAGGCTGGAAAAAGCCCTGGACCGGGCGCGGGCGCTGCGCGGCAAGTCGCGCCATGTCGCCGAATCGCTGGCGCACGTGAGCCGCAAGGTGGTGGGACGGGCCGGCGGCGAGTACTTCCTGCTGAATATCGACGATGTTCTGGCGTTCCAGGCCGAGCGCGAGATCGTGTGGATCGTCACCGCCAAACAGCGATATATGGCTACACAGCCGCTGCACCAAATCGACGCCCGCCTAAAGGGCTCGGTATTCCAGCGCGTCCATCGCAACGCGCTGGTGAATGTCAATCATGTTCGCAAGATGACCTCCCTTAGCAGCCAGCGCTGGCTGCTGACGCTCAGCAACGGCCAGGAATTCATCGTGAGCAAACGGCAAGCTGGCGGCGTCCGTCAGATGCTGCAATGGTGAGGGATGGCGGAATTACGGCTTGCTGGCGGCCGCAACCGCCGCCCGTGCGGCGGCTATGCTCATGGAACACGAGCGGTGGTTGTTCCGGCAACTGGCGATCGTTCGGTTGCAATCGCAGGGGCAGTGCTGCGAGTTGAGCTTTCTGAGCAGGGGCCCCAGTTTCTCGGGGGGCACGCCTCTCAAGTCGACGTCCGGCAGCTTGGTGTAAAAGGGTTCAGGCTCCGGCCTCCGGGTTTCCTTCCAGACGGTCGATTGCAGCGCCAGGCAACTGAATCCGAGAATGGCGGCCGTCGAAAGGAACAGCCCGATGGCCGCATTGCGGCTCAGCCGTTTCAATCCGTCAATGCTGCGCGCCATGGTTGCGTGTACAGTATGGTAGGAAGCTCCGGCCGGCCGTACTTGTTTCTCACCATTGGCGGGAATCACCGGGCCAGCGGGCGGATTTCAAGCGCCGGCGGAAACTGAGGCCATGATCGGAATCAACCAGCCTCTGCTCATCAATATCCTGGGGCACGCCAGCGGGGCGCTGATTTTTGCGATCTTCCTCTGCCTGCTGTTCAGCGGCCGCGGGTGGTCGGGGCCGCGCGGGCGTTATCTGTCGGGATTGGCCGCGGCCCTTTCGCTGCTGTGGAACCTCGGCTCGCTGATCGTTTTGCTGTGGCCTGGCATGCCGGCGGGAGCGTCGAGGCTGTTGGTGGCCCTCAGTTTCTCGGCGTTGAGCCTGCTGCCCGCCGTACTGCTGCACCTGTCGCTCGCCCGCCAGCCCGCCGTGGTCGCCTGCGGCTACGTGCTGAGCGCCATCGCGGTGGGCATGCACTTTTGGGAGATTGTTGGCAACGGCGCCGTGCTGCACCAGGCTGCGCTGATGCTCATCACGGTTGGCTTCCTGGCGTTGACCGCGATTGCGGTGACCGGTGTCGCGATTCGCCGCGACCCGCTGCGGCGCTCGGGCGGCGTGCGGATTGCGGCGGCCATGTGCCTGGCGCTGTTTGCCATGTCTTTCGTCCATTTCGGCGCCGGACACGCCACCCAAGCCTGGTCCAGCGAGCTGGTGGTGCATCACGCCGGCATCCCGCTGGCTCTCTTCGTTCTGCTGCAGGACTATCGTTTCGTTTTGCTGGACGCATTCGTCCGCTTCCTGGCCAATGCCTTTCTGGCCGCGGTGCTGACATGGCTGGTCATCCAGGCCACATTCCGCCTGGCGCTGGTGGAGCGAACCCCGCCGGAACCGCTGCCGGAAGCGCTCCTGCTGATCGGCGTCTGTCTCTTCCTGGTGTTGTTCGCTTGGCTGCGTAACCGCGTTCAAGCCTGGCTGGCGCGCGCGGTGTTCCGGCAAGGCAGCCTCGCGAATCTCGCCAGCCGCGTAAAGGAATCCCCAACATTTACGGATGAGGAACAATACCTCGATTGGGCAGCCGCCCTCATGTCCGCCGCTGTCGGCACCAAGGATTTCGCCGTCGTCAGACAGGGCGAAGCGCAGGCGAGCTGGGCCGAGGCCCAAATTCCCATTCGGCTGGGCGAGGGGGACTCGCGCTTGCTGGTTCTGGGACGCCGCCAGGGCGGACGGCGCTATTTGAGCGAGGACCTGGAAGCGCTGGCCAAAGCCGCCTCGGAGATCGCCGGGCGCGTGGAATCCTTGCGGCGGCAGGAGATGAACCGGCTGGTCAGCCAGGCCGAGCTGCGCGCGTTGCAGTCGCAGATCAATCCTCATTTCCTGTTCAACGCCCTGAATGCGCTTTATGGCGCCATCCCGCGGGAAGCCGCCGGGGCACGCCGCATGGTGCTCAACCTGGCCGAGATCTTTCGCTACTCTTTGCAATCGGACAAGGCCTTGGTGCCGCTGGCGCAGGAGATGCAGATCGTGCGCGCCTACCTGGAGCTGGAACAATGCCGCCTCGCCAGCCGGCTCGACGTTCAGATAGAGGTGGATGATGCCGCCCTGCAGATTCCCATTCCGGCGCTGTCCATACAGCCCCTGGTAGAGAACGCCGTCAAGCACGGCGTCGCGCTCCGGATCGAGCCGGGCTACGTGCGGATCAAGGCCCAATGCCGAGACGGGGAACTGCGGATTTCCGTGGAGAACAGCGCCAGCGGGCGCACCACGGAGGCTCCCGTCACGGGCGTCGGTCTGCAGAATGTCAGGCGGAGACTCGAGATCTGTTACGGCGCGGGCGCGGAGCTGCGCTTTTCACCCGGCGTGGAGATCACCACCGTCGAAATTCGCATCCCATGCTACGGCGCCCAGCCCGGCGCCACGTAGGCGATGAACATCACGGTCAGGCCGATGACGGTAGCCAGCAGCATGCTGTGCTTCAGCGTGAAACGCAACAGCCGGTATTCCTCCTCGCGCTTCATGGAGGTGGCGGCGGCGGCCACCGCGATGCTGGTCAAGCTGATCATTTTGCCCATCACCCCGCCGGCTGAATTGGCGGCCGCCATCAATACCGGGTTCATCCCCAGCTTGCCGGCGGTCACCACTTGCAGGGTGCCGAACAGGGCGTTGGCGGACGTGTCGCTGCCGGTGAGGAAGACGCCCACCCAGCCGAGCAGCGCGCTGAAGAACGGGAATAACACGCCGGTGGCGGCAAAGGCGAGGCCCAGCGTGGCCGTGGCGCCCGAGTAGTTCATCACAAATGCCAGCGCCAGCACCACCGCCAGCGTGAGTTCCGCCAGCGCCAGTTGCTTCGCCGTGTGGCCCACGGCACGCGCGAACTGGCGGGGCTTCAAACCGGCCGCCATGGCGCCCAGGAGGGCCGCGAACAGGCATCCGGTGCCCGAGGTGGCGAGCCAGTTGAAGTTGTAGGAAGCCGCGTAGAGCGAGGGCTTGGCGACTACCGGCGGCATGCGCTGGATGGTGTTGTGCAGGCCCGGCCAGGCAATCGCGATGCTCAGCCGGTTGAATTGCGCTTGCAGAGGTTTGTAGCCCCACAGCAACACGCACACCACCAGCAGCGCGTATGGCGCCCAGGCGTGCGCGATCTCGAGCGCGGTGTGCCGGGCGCGCGGCGCCGAATCCCCGCCGGTCTGGCTTGGGCTGGCGGCCTTGAGCGTGGGCCAGCGCGCAGCGCTATCGCGTGGCTTCCACACGCGCAACAGAATCACCAGGGCAATCAGAGCGGCGATGCCCGCCAGAACGCCGGTGAGCGGCGCCAGGACGGTATTCGAGACCACCAACTGCGCGGCGGTGTAGGCGATGCCGCAAACCGCCACGGCGGGAAGCACACCACGCAGGCCCTTGCGGCCGTACATCACCAGGATCAAGTAGGCCGGGACAAACAGAGAGGCCGGCGAACAGATGCGCGCCACGGCCGCGCTGAGGGCCTCGATGGGCAGGCCGGTGGTCACCGCGAGGGTGGCGATGGGAATTCCGATGGCGCCGAAGGCCACCCCCGCGGTATTCGCCAGCAGGCAAATGCTGGCGGCGTAAAACGGCACGAATCCCAGGCCCACCAGCATGGCGGCGGCCACCGCCACCGGCGTGCCGAATCCCGTGGCGCCTTCGATGAACGCGCCGAACGCGAAAGCGATCAGCAGCGCCTGCAGACGCGCGTCTTCGGTGATGTGGCCGATGGAATCCTTGAGCAGATCGAACTTGCCGCTTTCGAGCGTCACGCGGTAGAGCAGGATGGCGGCGAAGACCACATAGCCGATGGGCAAAAGGCCGAACGCCGCGCCGTAAGTGGCGGAGGCGAAGAGCTTCCCCAAAGGCATGCCGTAAACGCCGGCGGCCACCACCGCGGCCGCGCCCAGCCCCACGAGCGAGGCCATCCAGGCGGGCTTGCGCATTACGCCCAGCAGGATCAACAAGGCAAAGATGGGAACCGCCGCCACCAACGCCGAGAGCGGCAGGCTGCTCGCCACCGGCGTGTAGTTCTGTTGCCACATATCTAGCTAGTGTAGTGCGTCGCGGGCCGGCACGCGGGTCGCCGCGGGTCGCCGCGACTTGACACCGCCTTGCCGCCTACGGTATCAGGGGTAATCGAGATATGTGGACCCAGAACTATACCCCTCTCGCCGGCAGTCTTGCACTGTCGGCGCTCGCGGCCGCTCTTCCCGCCTTTGCCATGCTGTATTTGCTCGGTGTTAGACGGCTCCCCGCCTGGAAGGCCTCCGTCGCCGGACTGGGCGCCGCAGTGGTTGTGGCGCTCGCTGTCTACCGCATGCCAGTGGGGCTGGTCGCCAGTTCGCTCGGCTTTGGCGCCACCTTTGGCCTGTTTCCCATCGGCTGGATTATTTTCAGCGCCATCTTGCTCTACCGTGTCGCAGTGGAATCCGGGAAGTTCGAAATCATCAAGGATTCGCTCGGCGGCCTCACCCAGGACCGCCGCTTGCAGGCCTTGCTGATCGCCTTCTGCTTCGGCGCCTTTCTGGAAAGCGCTGCGGGGTTTGGGGCGCCCGTGGCGGTGGCGGCCACCATGCTGATCGGACTTGGGTTTTCGCCGTACTACGCGGCCAGCGTCTGCCTGCTGGCCAACACCGTGCCGGTGACCTTCGGTTCCATCGGGATTCCCATTGTCACCTTGAGCGCCGTGACCAACCTGCCGGTCAACAGCCTCAGCGGTGCTACGGCGCTGATCTGCGTGCTCCCCTCTCTGTTGCTGCCTGCGTATCTGGTCTATGTGATGGGCGGCCGGAAGGGACTTATGGGCGCCCTGCCGGCGGTCATGGTCTGCGGCCTGCTCTGGGGCAGCGTACAGTTCGCGATCGCCTGGTATGCCGGCCCGTATCTCGCGAGTATGGTGAGTGCGCTGGTAACCATGGTGGGGCTCGTCGTCCTGCTGCTTTTCTGGAAACCCAAGGACCATTTCGCGCTCGAAAACGACCAATCTGTCCGGACCGCCATCAAGCGCCATTCGCCGAGCGCCGTGTTCTGGGCCTGGAGTCCCTACATGATCCTGGTGATCACCGTACTCTTGTGGGGCGCGTTCAAGGCGGAGTTGAATAAGGTCTCGTTAGTCTTTCCGTGGCCGGGGCTTCATCGCATGGTAATGGAAATCGCCCCCGTCGTCCCCTCCCCGACTCCCTACCCGGCGATTTACCGCTTCGACTGGCTGAGCGCCGCGGGCACCGCGGGCGTCCTTTCGGCGATCTTATCGGCGGCCTTGCTGGGCTTGTCGCCGGCCAGGTTCATCAAGGTTCTCAGGGGCACCTGCAAACAGGTCTTTCTGGCTGAAGTCGCCCTCGTCGCAGTCCTCTCACTGGCCTACGTCATGAACTATTCCGGGGAGACCGGCACTCTCGGCCTGGTCTTTGCGAATACCGGCGTGCTGTTCCCCTTCTTCAGCGCCGTGCTCGGAGGGTTGGGCGGTTTCCTGACGGGTTCCAACACTTCCGCCAACGCTCTGTTTGGCAATCTCCAGGTGGTGACGGCCACACGCCTCGGCCTAAACCCGGTGCTGATGGCCGCCGCCAACTCCAACGGGGGCATGATGGCCAAGATGATCAGCCTGCAGAGCATCGCCGTGGCGGCCACCGGCGCCGGCCTGCCCTCCTCCGACGAGGGAAAGTTATTCCGCTTCGCGCTCCGCCACAGCCTTCTGCTGACCGTGGTGGTCGCCCTGATTACGATGTTCCTGGCCTACGTCGAGCCGCAGTGGGTGCCGAGATAGGAAGGAGGATTTCCGGATGTGCCAACACGTTGTTTCGCGCCGCAACTTTTTCCAACGGATGGCTCTCGGTTCGGTGGCCGGAGCTTCGATTCTCGACTTGGCTTGGCGCCGCGCCGCGTGGGCCCAGGCCATGGCGCCCGGCGCCGCGACCGATCTGTTTGAAATTCAAAACGTGGCCGAGGGCGTCTACTTCGCTTTCGCCCGGCCGCAGGTGGTGGCCAATTGCAATGCAGCCATCTTTGTCAACTCAGCCGATGTGCTGGTGGTGGATGCCCATTCGAAGCCTTCGGCGGCGGCGGCGCTGATCGCGCAGATCAAGCATCAGATCACCGCGAAGCCAGTGCGGTATCTGGTGGATACGCATTTCCACTGGGATCACTCACAAGGTAATGCGGGCTATCGCGACGCCTTCGGCAAAGACCTCAAGATCATCGCCAGCAACGCCACCAAGAAACTGGAGGCGCAGTTCTCGCAGGCCCGGTTGCGCGAATCGCTCGATCCGCACGGCCATCCGTTCCCCACCCAGCCGCATATCCCGGTGTTGCTGGAAGCCGCGCGGCGGGAGTTGAGCGCGGTCGGCTCGCCGGAGCAGAAAGCGCAGATCGCCGACCGGGTCCGCCAGTTGGAGGCCTTTGAGCGCGAGATGCAAAACTTCGCTCCCGTGCTGCCGACCGTCACCTTTGGCAAGACGTACG
>Ga0209039_10002371_pt1 | contig 16094 bp, 18 predicted proteins | sample BogFormECP12_OM1_FD_188238 | JGI IMG/M metagenome (GOLD analysis project Ga0209039, IMG submission 188238) | Bog forest soil microbial communities from Calvert Island, British Columbia, Canada - ECP12_OM1 (SPAdes) (version 2) | ecosystem: Environmental > Aquatic > Freshwater > Wetlands > Bog ... | reverse complement strand
TCCTGGCACTGCCGTCGGCGCGGAAGATGGGCCAGCCAATCTCGGTCCTCCATTCCGCCTCGTCTGGTGTGTCGCTGGCGCCGCGCAGGTAGTACTCGCGCAGCGGCCCGTCGATGCTGATCTCGTGCCTGGTGGCGTAGGAACCGAGGGTGGCGTAGCTGAGGTCGGCGTCGTCGAGCAGCCCGACGTCGTGGTAATGCCGCAGCGTCTTGACGCTCAGGTGGGTGATGCGGGAAAAGTCGCCGACTGTGAGCCCTGCTTGCACCAGGCCATTGTGAACCCTCCCCTTACCGGACAGTCAATTCTTCAGCGCGGTCTTGACCCTCCGGCGAAGGGAGCGCCGAGGCTGGAGACATCGGCAAGCAAGTACTCGCAAAGGAGCACACCATGACCGACACTGCCGCCTCCGGCATCTCCCTGTCCGGCCTCGAGACCGCCGTGGCCGAGCACATCGCCGCCGTCAACGCCTTCGATGAAGACGCCATCGTGGCCACCTTCGCCGACGACGCCCTGGTCAACGACGCCCACCGGGAGTTCTGGGGCACCGAGGCCATCCGCCGCTGGGTCGCGAGGGAAATGGTCGGCGACCACGTGACCATCGAGGTCACCGAGGTCATCGACCACTACGGCGACACCATCGTCCGCGGCCGCTACGACGGCACCTACGACAAGACGAACCTGCCGGACGAGATCATCCTGACCAACTACTTCACCGTCCGCGACGGCAAGATGTCAGCCTGATCGTCATCCGCAACACCCCGGCCAGCTACTGACCGCCACGCCGGCCTCCGCCGGTCACCCCTTCTGCATCACGACCATCACGCCGCCAGGCGCGTGACACAACGTTCCGCGGCACCAGCAGGGCACCCCGCCCGGATGCTGGCCTGCCGAGGAGAATAGCCTTCGCTGCGGAAAGGCGGTGGGCATGCAACCAGGGCAAGGGCCTCAATGGCGGCCGCTGAAACGCCACGACAGCCACATGGCGGAACAGATGGTGGCGCGGGCGGCCGAACTGGCCAGAGATTCTCATGCGCAGACCCGGTATGCGGCAGTCCTGGTGAAGGACGGCAGCCTCCTGGCCTGGGGAACCAACGGCGTGCCGTTCCCCGGCGAAGATCACTGCTACTGCAAGTTCGGGGAGTCTGCCCACCATGACCGCTGCCGGACCCATGCGGAGCAGCGAGCGATCACGCTGGCCCGTGAGGGTGACGGCTCGCGGATGCTGCAGGGATCGAAGCTGATATACGTGCGGCTCGGGGCCGATGACTCGGTCCGGCTGGATGAGCCGCACTTCTGTGCCCGCTGCAGTCGTCTCGCGTTGTCACTGGGCGTGGCGGAGTGGATCTTCGCCCTGTCGGAAGGGCTGGTGGGATACTCCTCGGCTGACTACGACCAGATCGCCCAGCTCAGATGGTAAAAGTATGGGCCGGGCCACACAGCCCGCGGCGGCGGGGCGGACACTGGATTCATGCGTTATCTGAGCATAGACACCGCCACCGCCACCAGGATCTCCCGGATCGGCCTGGGCACCTGGCAGTTCGGCTCCCGGGACTGGGGATACGGCCAGTCGTATGCCGGGCAGGAGGCGCGCGCCATCGTCCGCCGGGCGATCGAGCTGGGAGTCACCTTGTTCGACACCGCCGAGATCTACGGTTTCGGGCGCAGCGAGCGGATCCTCGGCGAGGCGATCGGCGAGGACCGGGAGTCGGTCTTCCTGGCGACGAAGATCTTCCCGCTCCTGCCGGTCGCCCCGGTCGTCGAGCAGCGCGCGGTGGCCAGCGCGAACCGGCTCGGAACCCGCCGGCTCGACCTGTACCAGGTGCACCAGCCCAACCCGGTGGTCAAGGACGGGACGATCATGCGCGGCATGCGCGCGCTGCAGCGGGTTGGCTTGGTAGGTGAGGTCGGCGTCAGCAATTACTCCCTGGAACGCTGGCGCGCCGCCGAGCAGGCGCTGGGCAGCCGGGTGCTGAGCAACCAGGTCCGCTACAGTCTCGTCGACCGGTCACCAGAGCGTGACCTGCTACCGTTCGCCGAATCGACCGGTCACATCGTGATCGCCTACAGCCCGCTCGCCCAGGGGCTGCTGTCCGGCAAGTACGACCGGGACCACCGGCCGGCGAACCGCGTCCGGACCGCCAGCCCGCTGTTCCTGCCCGAGAACCTCGACCGGGCCGCCGGCCTGATCGCTGTCCTGCGCGAGGTGGCGGACGCGCATTCCGCCACGCCCGCCCAGATCGCCCTGGCCTGGGTCATTCACCCGCCCGCCGTAGTCGCCATACCGGGCGCATCAAGCGTGGCGCAGCTAGAGAGCAACGTCGCCGCCGCCAGCATCGATCTGACCGAGGAGGAGTACCGGGTTCTGAACGCGGCGGCAACCGGATTCCGCCCCATCACCGGACCGGCCGTTCTTCCCCGCCTGCTGCGGACACGCTTCAGCTAGCGCACCCTAGACGACGCGCGCGTAGTCGCGGAAACGCACGGCGTTGCCTGAGCGTCCGGCCGGTTAAAGTGACCGGGTGACCGGTACCGACGCCACCGTCGAGCGCATCTTGACCAGCTATGACACCATCACCGTGGTCGGCGCGAGTGCCGCTACGTTCAAGGCGGCGCACTCAGTGCCGGCGCATATGCAGCGACACGGCTGGCGGATCATCCCGGTAAACCCGCATGCCGACCAGATCCTCGGCGAGCGGGTCTACCGGACCCTCGCCGACGTCCCGGAGCAGGTGGGCCTGGTCGATGTGTTCCGCCCGTCAGGGCAGACACCCGACATCGCCCGCCAGGCGGTCGCGGCCGGAGCCACGGCCCTATGGCTGCAACTGGGCATCGCTTCGGCGGAGGCCCGCGCCATTGCCGAGGGCGCCGGGCTGCTTTACGTGGAAGACCGCTGCCTGATCATCGAGCAGCGCCGCCTCCGCCTGGAAGCGCCCAGCCGATAACGCACTTCAGCTGACCACGACCAAGCAGCCTGGCCGCTGTCAAGATCGTTCGTCAGTTCTAGGCTCCCTTCGTCGGGTGGGGCAACGTCGGTGGCGCCCGTGCCATCGAGCAGCTGCGGCTGGTCGCCGTGGAGTTGAGATGGCCCCGCTGCGGCACGCGGTGCACATCCTGCCCGACACATGGTCGCGGCCCGGCAGGCCGGCGACGTCGCCGACACGACCGCGTTCGCGCCCCTCGAGCCGAAGCTGAAGCTGCTCGCCGACGACCTGACCTGGTGGGCGGCGGCGCTGGCCGCCGCCCGCGGGCACGAGCAGCGCTAGCCCGCGCTAGCCCTCATGCAGAGGTCATGGCGGCGCCCGCCACCGAACGGCCTGGATGTCTCGACGCCGAACGTAGCCCGCATGTACGACTACTACCTGGGCGGATGCTTCCGCTAAACACACGTTACTCATAGCCGAGCGGCTGGCAAGGCCACGGTTGGTCCCTCAATCGGCGGGCCGCTAGTAGAGGATGAGAGACCGCCAGATCGTAATACGCCGTGTTACGATAACGGTATGCCGAATATCCGGTTCACCATCTCGACGGCCTCGGACGTCCAGGCCGCGATCAGGACGCACGCTGAGGCGGCAGGCATGGACGTGTCCGCATACATGATTGCAGCTGCCGTCGCGCAGATGGCGCGCGACGATGCCGCCACGTCGGCTTTCGCCGCACTGGACGCACGTAACCAGGCTGCCCTCGCGGAGGCTGCCGATATCCCCGAGGCGGACCTGCCCTCGTTCGCGGCCCTGACCGCACAGGAGCAAGTCCTCGTCCGCCGGGTCCTGGGCAGCGCACTCGGATCGGATGACGCGGGCGTCGCGTGATCGCCCGCACCGTCGTCTACGACGCCGGGATGCTCGTGGCGCTGCTGCGAGGCAAGCCGACGGCGCAACTGCTCCACCACGGCCTGCGCGCGGCACCCCACCGGCCGATCATCATCGGCCCGGTCCTCGCTCAGGCCTGGCGACCTGACCCGAAGACCGTGCAGGCCTTCAGCCAGTACCTGAGAGACTGCACCGTGCCGCAGACCCGGGACGGCACGCCACCCATTCAAGGGGCGGCCAGCGTCCCCGCCGGCTGCGTCGCATGCGCCGGGACTTTCCCGCTTGACTCCTACAAGCGGGCGGGGGCCATGCTCGCCGAGGCCAAGCTTCCCGCCAAAAAGCGGCCGGACGCCATCGACGCCCTGGTCGTCATAGCAGCCGCGCTCCACGACCCCGCCCAGATCCTCACCAGCGACCCAGACGACATCACCGCCTACGCTGCTACCCTCGACCACGCCGACATCGTCATCGAGCAGATCTGAGTCGCCACCGCCTGCGCCGGGGCCCAGCGCCCACACGCGGGCAGGCTCCGGCCTGGCCCTTGGTTTCTGGCCGGAGTGTCCGTAGTGGCTCCGGTGTCAAGCGTAGCGTGTACGTTGACCGGTGCCTTTCCGCCTGTGATGGTTGTGCTGCGGGCACAGTTGCGCTTGGGGCTGGAGGGGCGGACACGTACACTCAGCGGGCCATCCCCGGATCTGAGCCCAGCCCAGGACTCTTGCACCTTCCGTCCCGTCTGCGGTGGGATGTACTTATAACCCGGCCCTGCTGGGGTTTATCCCAAAGGCGGTCAAGAGGAGGCACCACGTGGGCACGATCACTACCGCGGATGGCGTGGAGATCTTCTACAAGGACTGGGGAACCGGTCAGCCCGTCGTGTTCAGCCATGGTTGGCCGCTGTCGGCTGATGACTGGGACACACAGATGATGTTCTTCCTCCTGCACGGCTATCGCGTCATCGCGCATGACCGGCGCGGCCACGGGCGATCCGCCCAGACGGGCGACGGCCACGACATGGACCACTATGCCGACGACCTTGCGGCGCTGACGGCACATCTCGATCTCCGGAACGCCGTTCACGTCGGCCATTCAACTGGTGGCGGCGAGGTGGCGCACTATCTGGCCCGGCACGGCGAAAGCCGGGTGGCGAAGGCTGTACTGATAAGCTCCGTGCCGCCGCTGATGCTCAAGACCGATGCCAATCCGGGCGGCCTTCCCAAAGAAGTGTTCGATGGATTCCAGGCACAAGTAGCGACCCGTCGCTCGGAATTCTACCGCGAGTTCGCGTCGGGACCATTTTATGGTTTCAACCGCCCGGGCGTGGAAGCATCCGAGGCACTGATTGACAACTGGTGGCGGCAGGGCATGATGGGTGGCGCGAAGGCACACTACGACGGCATCGTTGCCTTCTCGCAGACCGATTTCACCGAAGACTTGAAGAAGATCTCCGTGCCAGTGCTAGTGATGCATGGCGATGACGATCAGGTCGTTCCCTACGCCGACTCCGGGCCATTGTCGGCAAAGCTTGTCAGGAACGGGACGCTGAAGACCTACAGCGGCTTCCCGCATGGCATGCCCACGACGCAAGCGGAGACCATCAACGCCGACCTGTTGGCCTTCCTGCAAGCGTGACATAGAGCTACCGCGATCGCCACGGAGTCCAGGGTTGGCGTAGCCGATCGCGCTGGTAACGGCCCCGTAAGGCCGCCCTGGACGCGCTGCCCGCGAGCTGGACACTGAAGCGCCGAGGAACAGGGCAGCCCAGCAGCCGACGCATGCCGGGTGAGCCTCGCTGATCTGTGGCGGGCTGCGGCATAGGGCAGGCCCGGCGCGCGCCGGCCGGGCCTCATCGAGGCAGAGGCCAACGCGCGCCGGGCCAGCGGCGCCGCTCTTGATCCAAAAACGGCTCAATTCGGCTTCCGCTGGCTGCGGCGCCCGCCGGGTCTGGGGCGTTGGTCCCGCTGGCGGCAGGACCTTCGGCTCTGGATCGCCATCGTGCTGGGGATGGATGGTGGCCACTGCGAGCCTATAAGTGCTCTTCTGCCACAGCGGGAAGGAGATCACCTGCGGGCTCGGCAAGTCCCGGTGCCCGGACCTCAGGAACCGGGACCGCAGATCAGGTGGCCCGCGCCGGGGAGCTGCTGGACTCGGTGGTTCACAACATGTTCATCGTGGGCCTGATGGTGCCGGCCGCTACCGACCTGCCCCGCGGCGCCGCCGCGCACCGCATCACCGAGGCTCTGGGCCGCCTGGATGATGTGGTCCGGGAAGTCCGCGATCAGGTGCTTGCCGAGCGCGGCCAGGGGATCCGGCCCGGCCGCGCCTGGAGGCCCCCGCCGGATGTAGTCCAGCGTTCGCCGCTGGCCCGCAATCGCTCGGCGTCGCTGCGGCAGCGCCTGACGCAAACGGCACATGCCCTGCACGTCGCCGCGGCCGATACCGCTAAGCACACATTAACGGCGCGGGCTAGGTGTTCGTACGTGGCGGAAGCGGACGATCGTTGGGCAGCGGAATCGGCGCCGGGGCACCACCCAGGTCAGCCATTCCGGCCTCGCTCCCGCCGAGTGGCATGGTCCCTCGCAGGAGCGCAGGCAAGGTTATTGACTCTTACCGCTATATGAGTAGAGTTAGCGCTCGTGCAGCGTAACCGCCCCCTGTCCGCGCAGGCGATCAGCGTCCTGCGGGCGCTGGCAGCCGATCCGGCGCGATGGCGCTACGGCTATGACGTGGCCACCGAGGTGCACCTGAAGTCCGGCTCGTTGTATCCCATCCTGGTCCGGCTCGCCGACCGTGGCCTGCTGGAGACATCCTGGGAGCCGGGCCGGGGAAGCCGGCCGCCCCGCCACCTGTACCGGCTGACGCTGGCCGGCCGGGAGTACGTGGCGGCGTTGCCCGCCGCTCGTGCCTCCGGCGTCGGACGGACCGTCCCGCGCCCGCACAACCGCTGGAGTGAGGCGTAAATGCCCATTTTCATTCCCCTGATGTGCCTGCTGGGCATGGGTGTGGCGCGGTTCCGCGGCTACGCCCGGGTTGTCCCGGCCGACCCGGCGGTGCGCGATGACGTGCCCGTGCGGCTGCTGCGGTGGGCGGCCGGATTGCTGTCCGCCCAGCGGGCCGGCTGGGGCCAGGCGATGCTCGGCGAGCTGGGCCACATCGACGGCCGGGGCCGGCGGTGGCGCTTCGCGGCCGGCTGCGCGGGCGCCGCGCTGCTGCTGGCGCCCTCGGGGCGGGCCGCTGCGGCGGTGTGGGCGATGACCGTGGCCGCGGCCGGTGCCGCCGGCGTGTACGCCGCCACGATCGTCCGGTACCGGCTGGGTGCCGGTGACTGGGTGTTCGCAGCGGTAGTGCTGGTCCTGCTGGCCGGCTATACCCTCGTGGCCAGCGTGCTGCTGCGCCAGCCCGGTGTCGCCCTTCCCGGGCTGCTGGGCGGCCTGTTCATCGCCCTGACGTGGCTGGCACCGGCGGGGTACACCTTCTACGACGTCATCGCCTCGGTGACCCCGCTGTGGGCGGTGCTGGTGCAGGTGATTGCGGTGCCGGTACTGGTGGGGGTGGCCGGCACGCTGCGGGGCGGTAGCGCCGCCGCCGGCCGGCGCATCGCCCGGCTTGCCGCGATCAGCGCCGGCCTGTACATATTCCTGTACGGGACCATCGCGGTCGCGGTGCTCGGTGCCGGAGGCCCGCCAGGGGACCCGAACTGGACCGTCAGCGCCATCGTCGATGACCGGCTCGGCAACAACGCGGCCTTCTATTTGTGGTTTCTCCCGCTGACAACCGCGGCGATCGGGTGGGCCGCCGCCGCGGCCACCGCCCGCGTCCACCCGCGCCTGGCCACCACCGTGTCATCCACCGCGGCATCACTGCCGCTCATGGCCGCCGGTCTAGCGGCGGAGGGAAGCCTCAGCCCGATGACGCCGCCGCAACAGGCGGAACGACCGGTCCATGTACGTAACTGGCGCCGGACCGCGCGACTCGCGCTGACCTGCGCCGCAGTGGCGGCAATCCTGATCCTGACCGCCGCTGGCTGGCTAATCTCCGGGAGATAGGACGAAGCGACCCCGAGCGGAGTAGACCTTACCGAGGCTTACTCGAACCCCGACCCGCGGGCGGAGCGAGGGCCGTTGTAGGGCCATCCCTAGGGGCCGTGGGCCTTCCGATCCGTAGATCAATGCCATGTATTCGGCCAGTGCGCCAGGGTCGCAGCCGCAGGTCAAGGGTTCACAGAATGTCCTTCCCATGTGCCTGAGTCCGGCGCTGTCCTTGCAGTCTGTGAGATGGCTATGAGAGATCTGTCTCACTTCTCCACCCGCACGTGTGACTTCGGTGCTCCGGTGCTCGGTCGCCGTCGACCAGGTGCGCGATGGCGTTATAGGTCCGAGATCCGCGGCGGGTCACGCTGGCACGACGTAGGGGAAGTTGCTGTCCCGCAAATGCTCGGATACGGACGGCTTCAGCCCTGACGGCACGGCGGTGTTGGTGACGAGGGACAGCATTGCCTCGGGTGCGTTGTCGGCCTGCGTCCGGCCGTTGAAGGCGGCGAACCCGTAGGTCGCGGGCGTGCCTACCAGGTAGGGCATGACGTCGGGGAACAGCCGCCTGGCCACGGTCTGGCCGTAGCCCTGGGGGTCATCGGAGGTCCCGCTGGCCGCCACGACGGCGGCGACCTGCTCGCCGATGTACTGGCCCATGGCGTTGAAGTCTTCGGACGGGTGCCGGGTGTTGGCGGGCCTGCCGCCCGCCGGGGTCGGCTTCACCGAACGACACCCGGTAGGTGAGGGCTTCGAAGTCCGCTCCGTCGAAGTGCACCTTGAACTCATAGTGCGCCTCCGGGTGGAACCCAGGCTCGGAATGCAGGCCGTTGACGTTGGAGTTGACGTCCATGACGAACACCGTGCTGCCCTCGCCCGGGAAGACATACAGGTCGTCGATGTAGAGCTGGCCGGTCTGGCTTGCGAGCGGAGTGTCGAGGTGATGGGACATGCCAAGTTCCTCCTAGTTTGGACTACAGGCGCGGTCTGGGCGAGTCGTTCGGCATCCCGCATGATCGTGGTCGTTCCCAGGCCAGTGATCCTTTGGGTGCGCACCAGGCTCAGCCCCGGCCGGCCGCCGGGTCGGTCAGGACTACAGGAAGGCCAGCAGGTCAGCGTTGATTGTCTGGGCCTGGGTGGTCGGCATGCCGTGCGGGAATCCTTTGTAGGTCTTCAGCGTCCCGTTCTGCACGAGCCGCGCGGATTGCGGTCCGGTGTCGGCGTAGGGAACGATCTGGTCGTCATCGCCGTGCATCACCAGGGTCGGGGCTTCACCGTCCTCACTCCGCCCAACCTCCTCCACGGGGTAGCGGGAGACGCCGCGTACGTCGCGTCGTTCCTCGCGCAGCGCACGACCGGTCCTGTCGTCCTGGTCGGCCATTCCTACGGGGGCGTGGTAATCACGAACGCCGGTACAGCCGGTGGTGACGTCAAGGCGCTCGTGTACGTCGACGCGTTCATCCCCGAAGTGGGTGAGACCGTCTTCCAGATCCCTGGCGGCTCGGGCTCCGCGCTCGACGTTCCCGACCCGACGGCCGTTCTGGATATCGTCGGCTACCCCGGAGCTCCCGAAGGGGACGCCGAGGCGTTTCTCAAGCCATCGACCGTCCACGATGGTCTTATGGCTCGACCTGGTGATCTGGCCGACTGTACAAGACCATGGTTGACCGTTCGTTACCGTAGTTAACGGCATATTTATAGCACGTCGATCCTGCGAATCACGTGGCGACGCATCAGGGAATCAGGGATGAGCGCTATGACCTGGTTTCCAGGTCCCTTATTTGTTCGCGCATTGAGTCGGCCATGGCGCTGATGAACTTGTGGATGATCTTAAGCTCGTCGTGGCTGAACTGGTCGAGGATGGAGTTGGCGCGGTCGCCGAGTGATCCGAAGAACGCTAGTCCGGTGGCCATGCCCTGGTCGGTGTAGCGGAGGTGGACGACGCGGTTGTCGGTGGGGTGGTCGCGGGCCCGCCGGATGTGGCCTGCTTCCTGGAGACGGTCGATGACGAGGCTGGCGCCTCCCGAGGACAGTCCGAGGTGCTCGCGCAGTTGTCCGGCGGTCAGCGGGGTGCCGTTGCCCTCGGCGCTCATGATGGCGACCAGTGCCTGAAGGTCGGAGGGCTGCAGCTCGTGCAGTGCCGCGAAGGCGTGGCCGAGCCGCGCCGAGTCCGTGCCGTAGCGGCGCAGGGCATCGACGATGTCCCACTTGATGCGGGACCCGCCTTCAGCGGGATAGAAGCCATCCACCTGCTTGCATCATCTCCTCCCGCCTAAGATACGCTCATCTGGTGAATCATTCATTGAGTGAGAATTCGCCCGTCCGGGGTGTGGCGCGCGCCGCCCGGTGGTCAGTCACCCACCGGTGGATCGTAGTAGCAGGGTGGATAATCCTAGCCATAGTCGGCGGCCTGGCGGCAGCCCGATCCGGCAGCCGCCTGTCCTTTACCTTTGATCTTCCCGGACAGCCCGCCTACGAGGCGAATACGGCGATCGTCAAGACGTTCGGGTCTGGCGGCGATAATCCACCGCTGGCGGCCGTCATCCGGCTACCTCCCGGCACCACCGTCAGCTCCCCCGGCGTTAAGGGCGAGATCAGGGCGGTCTTCGGGAACGCGTCCGCTGCGCTGCCCGGTGTGCGTACCGCATCGTGGATTTCGACCGGCAACCGGGCCTTCGTCTCTGCCGACGGCCGGACCACTTTCGAGCTGCTCTACCCCATGGCCAACTTCGCCAGCAGCGACCCTTACAGCACCGCGCTGCCCCGGCTGACCCGGGCCATTACGGGCCAGCACGTGCACGGAGCGCCCGTGCGTGTCACCGGCGCCACCATCCTGTCCTCAGGCGGCCAGGGCGGCGGTAACAGCGTCCTGGCCGAAACCCTCCTCGCCGGACTGGGCGCCCTGGTGATCCTGGCCGTCGTCTTCGGCTCGTTCATCGCGATCACGCCGCTGATCATCGCCGCGGCGGCGATCCCCACCGCCTTCGCGTTCATCTACGCCCTGACCTTCGTGACCACGATGTCTACCCTGGTGCAGAACATCGTCGCCCTGGTAGGCCTGGGCGTGGCCATCGACTACGCGCTGCTCATCGTGACCCGCTGGCGGGAGGAACGAGGAAACGGCCTGGCGAACCGGGCTGCGGTGCTGCGCGCATCCGCCACCGCGGGCAGATCGGTGCTGTTCTCCGGCCTCACCGTCACCGTGAGCCTGGCCGCACTCGCGCTCACCACCGTCCCGTTCCTGCGCAGCATCGGCCTGGCCGGGCTTCTCATCCCGCTGGTCAGCATCGCCGTATCGGCCACGCTCCTGCCCGTCATCCTCGACACGCTCGGCCCCCGGCTGGAATGGCCGCGCCGCAAGCCCGCACGCACGGTCAGCCCGCTGTGGACCCGCATCGCTGAGGCTGTCGTCGCCCATCGCGGCTGGTCGGCCGCCGGAGCACTGGCCATCCTGGCCGTGCTGATCGTCCCCGTCTTCTCGCTCAACCTCGGCGAGCCGCAGGCCACCGCCACCGCTGCCACTGCCCCGGCCGCCGCCCGCGCGGGCCTGGAGGCCCTGACCTCATCCGGCATCGGGCCTGGTGTACTGCGGCCCACCGAGATCCTGCTGCCCGCGCACAGCCCTGTACCGCGGCCCGGGCATCAGATCACTGTGGTCACACCCACCGCCTGGTCCCGCAACGGCCTGAAAATCGCCAACGCCTGGTCACCAGCCGACCCATCGACCAGCGACGGCAAGGCCGCGCTGCGGCAAATCCAGACAGCCGCGGCCCAGGTGCCCGGCGCTCGCGTCGGCGGCTCCCCAGCCCAGGACGCCGACTTCATCGCCGCCCTCTACGGCCGGAATCTCATCGTCATCGTCAGCGCCATCGTGATCGTCACGCTTATCCTGCTGACCCGCGCCCTGCGATCCCTCTGGCTGCCGGTCAAGGCACTGCTGCTCAACCTGATATCCCTGGGCGCCGCGTTTGGCATCCTCACCTTCGTCTGGCAGGAGGGACACGGCACCTCCGCGCTGTTCTCCAGTCCGCCGACCGGCGCCATCACGCTGTGGGTACCACTGGCGGTTTTCGCCCTGCTGTTCGGCCTGTCCATGGACTACGAGGTCTTCATCCTCACCCGCATCAACGAGGAATACGAGACCACTGGCGACACCAACCAGGCCGTCATCCGCGGACTCGGCCATACCGGCCGGCTGGTCACCACTGCCGCTCTGATCCTCTGCCTGGCCTTCATTGCCCTAGGCGGCGTTCCGGTGACCGACGTCAAAATCCTCTCCACCGGCCTGGCCGCCGGAATCATCATCGATGCCACCATCATCCGCGGCCTTCTCACCCCCGCGCTCGTCGCCCTGCTAGGCCGCTACAACTGGTGGCTCCCCGCACCTATCGCCCGACTCCTGCGCATCACACCGCTCACGCCCTCGCCCGCACCAACACGCCACAAAAAACAGACAGTAGAAAGAAATAGCGAACGGCCAGCGATTAACCCTCCTGGCCCGTAGCCGCGTCCCCTCTTCCTGGCAGGCCCCGGATCTCACCAGGCGCGGGTGGCATCGAGGCAGAACTAACCCATCGTCCTGCCCTGGTTCGGGCTGCCGCCATCACTGCCAAGCCAGTAGTGACGGTCTATGACTACTAGCCGAGTCTGCGATTACCTGCTCGGCGGCAAGGACAACTTCGAGCCGGACCGGATCGCCGCGGAGAAGGTGCTCGCGCTGGTGCCGGGGCTGCGCCGGGCGGTGATGGAGAAGCGGCGCTTCCTGCGCCGGGTCGTCCGGTTCCTGGCAGCCGAGGCCGGGGTCAGCCAGTTCCTGGACATCGGGGGTGGGGCTGCCCACGCAGGGTGCCGTGCATGAGGTCGCGCGGGAGGTCAACCCTGGGGCGCGGGTGGTTTACGTGGACTATGCCCTAGCCCGGGGACAGCGAGCTGCGAGTTCAGCGGCTTGGCATGGTGTCGGTTGAAGCCGGCCTCACCTGCGTTCGCTCATCCACACCGAGACATGGGCGGGCTCCAGCGCCTTTGTCACCACACTGGCCAGGTCATTCCGGACCGCGTCCAGGTCGATGGCGTCTTTCAGCCGCGCCGCGAACGCGGCCACGGTCTGGTCGGCGTCATACCGGGCCCGGTTGAACCGCCGGTCCACGGCCTTCTGCACCCGGCGGCGGACCGCCTGCGGCACTAGGTAGCTCCGTCGGCCCACTCGATGACTGTGGCACGGACGCCTCGGCGAGGACCTGCTGGCGGTATTGCGAGCCACCGGGTCAGCACGCTCCGGCTGTCGCTCCCGCCTCCGGTGGCTGATCTGGTGAGCTCATATCGGTCTTGTTCACGGCATGCGAGACGCCACTGCCGAGAGCCAGCGTGCAGTTCTAGCTCGTCCGCCGACCGGATGGTGAACAGGACCGGCCATTTCGGCGCGGCCTGGGCCAAGGTGGCCTGCTCCTCGCGTGCCGCCACGACGTCAAGGCGCCTGCCGAGCGGCCACGGCAGCCGCCAGTCAGCGTCCAGGCGTTCGTCAAGGTCCCGATGCGTCGGCCTGACCGCGTAAACCAGGTTCGCCTGGTCAATCGCGTGCCGCAGGTAACGCGTCGTATCGCCGAGTGCGGGGGGCATCGAGGCGGCAGCCGGCTTCGACGCCGCTGGTCAGGCCGTGTTCGAAGTCGAAGTTAGCGGAGAACAGGGCGCCCTGCCGCCCGTCGGCGACGGCCGCCTTGACGTGGGTGCGCTGGTCACCATAGATCTCGACACACTGGCGCCTAACACACTGGCGCCTAACACGCTGGCGCCTAACACGCTGGCGCCTAACACGCTGGCGCCTAACACGCTGGCGCCCAACACGAAGAATCCCTAGAGCTGGCCGACGTCGGTGATCCGCAGCACGGCTGAGCCTGCCTCGTCCGAGGCGGCCAGGTCGATGACCGCGCTGATGCCCCAGTCGTGATCACCCGCGGGGTCGTCGAAGATCTGCCGGACGACCCACTGGCCCGGCTGCTGGTCGATGATCAGCATTCCCGGGCCGCGCGCGTCCGGCCCGCTGCCGATCTCGTCGTGCACCTCGAAGTAACGGTCCAGCGCGTCGCCCCATGCGTCCTGATCCCACCCGTTGTCCACGTCCAGGTCGCCGAGTTCGGCGTAGTGGCCGAGCGCAGCCAGCCGGACCCGGTGGAACAGGGCGTTGCGCACCAGGACCCGGAACGCGCGGATGTTAGCGGTGACCGTGGCCGGCCGCGTGCCCGCGTCAGCCGAGGCCGAGGCGGACGGATTGCGCAGCCGCTCCCACTCGTCGATCAGGCTGGAGTCGACCTGCCGCACGATCTCGCCCAGCCATTCGATCAGATCGGTCAGCTCTTCGGTCTTGGCCTCGTCGGGCACCGTCTGGCGCAGCGCCTTGTAGGCGTCGGCCAGGTAGCGCAGCACCAGTCCCTCGGAGCGAGACAGCCCGTAGAACGCCACGAACTCGGTGAAGGTCAACGCCCGCTCGTACATGTCGCGGACCACGGACTTCGGCGATACCTCGTAGTCGGCGACCCAGGGGTGGCCGCGCCGGTAGATGTCGTACGCGCCGTCGAGCAGATCCGCCAGCGGCTTGGGGTAGGTGACCGAGTCCAGTAGGTCCAGCCGCGTCTCGTAGTCAACGCCGTCCGCCTTCATCTGGGCCACCGCCTCGCCGCGCGCCCTGAACTGCTGGGCGGACAGCACCTGCCGCGGATTGTCGAGGGTGGACTCGATGACCGACAGCACGTCAAGCGGGTAGGACGGTGACTCCCGGTCGAGCAGTTCGATGGCGGCCAGCGCGAACGGCGACAGCGGCTGGTTGAGGGCGAAGTCGAACTGCAGGTCCACGGTGAGCCGGACCTGCCGGCCCTCGGCGTCCGGCTCGGCCAGCCGTTCCACCACCCCGCCGGCCAGCAGGGCCCGGTAGATCGCGATGGCCCGGTGGATGTGCCTGCGCTGGGCCGAACGGTCCTCGTGATTGTCCGTCAGCAGGTGGCGCATGGCGGCGAACGCGTCGCCCGGCCGGGCGATGACGTTCAGTACCATGGCGTGGGTGACCTTGAAGCTCGACGTCAGCGGCTCAGGATCGGCGGCGACCAGCCGCTCGAAGGTCGGCCGTCCCCAGGAGACGAAACCCTCGGGCGGCTTCTTGCGGACCACCTTGCGCCGCGCCTTCGGGTCGTCGCCCGCCTTGGCCAGGGCGCGTTCGTTCTCCACCACGTGCTCGGGAGCCTGGACCACCACCCGGCCCGCGGTGTCGTAGCCGGCCCGGCCCGCCCGCCCGGCGATCTGATGGAACTCACGGGCCTGCAGCAGCCGGGTCTTGCTCCCGTCGTACTTGGACAGCGCCGTGAACAAGACGGTGCGGATCGGGACGTTGATGCCGACGCCGAGGGTGTCCGTACCGCAGATGACCTTCAGCAGCCCGGCCTGGGTCAGGGTCTCGACCAGCCGGCGGTACCTGGGCAGCAGGCCGGCGTGATGGACGCCGATGCCGTGCCGGACCAGCCGGGACAGGGTCTTGCCGAAGCCGGCCGAGAACCGGAATTCGCCGATCAGGTCAGCTATGGCGTCCTTCTCCGCCCGGCTGCAGACGTTGACGCTCATCAGCGCCTGCGCCTGCTCCAGGGCCGCTGCCTGCGTGAAGTGCACCACGTAGACGGGCGCCTGGTCGGTGCTGAGCAATTCCTTCAGGGTCTCGTGCAGCGGCTCGGTGACGTAGGAGAAGACCAGCGGCACCGGGCGCTCGGCCGAGTGGATCACGGCCGTCGGCCGGCCGGTGCGCCAGGTCAGGTCCGTCTCGAACCTGGTCACGTCGCCCAGGGTCGCCGACATCAGCACGAACTGCGCTCGGGGCAGTTCGAGGATGGGAACCTGCCATGCCCAGCCGCGTTCGGGGTCGGCGTAGAAATGGAACTCGTCCATCACCACTTGGCCCACGTCGGCGTCGGCACCGTCCCGCAGCGCGATGCTGGCCAGTACCTCGGCGGTGCAGCAGATGATCGGCGCTTGCGCGTTGACGCTGGCGTCTCCGGTCATCATGCCGACCTGGGCCGGGCCGAACGCGGCGCACAGGTCGAAGAACTTCTCCGACACCAGCGCCTTGATCGGCGCGGTGTAGAAGGTGCGCCTGCCGTCCGCTAGCGCGGTGAAATGGGCGCCTGCGGCGACCAGGCTCTTGCCCGACCCGGTGGGGGTGGACAAGATGACGTTCGCCCCCGACACGATCTCGATGAGCGCTTCCTCCTGGTGCGGGTACAGC
>Ga0209039_10002370_pt1 | contig 16094 bp, 11 predicted proteins | sample BogFormECP12_OM1_FD_188238 | JGI IMG/M metagenome (GOLD analysis project Ga0209039, IMG submission 188238) | Bog forest soil microbial communities from Calvert Island, British Columbia, Canada - ECP12_OM1 (SPAdes) (version 2) | ecosystem: Environmental > Aquatic > Freshwater > Wetlands > Bog ... | reverse complement strand
ACGTACAGCACCGGGATAAAGAAGAGGTTCAGCACGGTCGAGACGATCATGCCTCCGAAGACGGTGGTTCCGACGGAGTTACGGCTGGCCGAGCCAGCACCCGTGGCGAACACCAGGGGAAGCACTCCCAAAATGAATGCGAATGAGGTCATCAGGATCGGTCTGAGCCTGATTTTCGCAGCCCGGACCGCCGCATCTGTGATCGACAACCCCTTGGCGCGCAACTGTTCGGCGAATTCCACAATCAGAATGCCATTCTTGCTGGCCAGTCCAATCAGCATCACCATGCCGATCTGGCAGTAGACATCGTTCAGCAAGCCGCGCGCCGACTGCGCGAGCAGCGCACCCAGCAGCGCCATCGGCACGCTCAGCAGAATGATGAACGGCAGCACAAAGCTCTCGTACTGCGCCGAGAGAGTCAGATAGACCAGGAGCAGACCTAAGCCGAACAACGCTGCCGACTGGCTGCCGGACTTGATTTCTTCAAGAGACAGCCCCGACCATTCATAGCTAAAGCCGATGGGAAGCACCTTTTTGGCAACCCCATCCATCGCAATAATCGCCTGTCCGGAGCTGTAGCCGGGAGCGGCTGCGCCGTTGATTTCAGCCGAGCGAAACAGATTGTAGTGATTGATGGTCTGCGGTGCGGAAGTTTCCGAGACGTGGACTACGTTGTCGAGGGGGATCATCATTCCGTTGTCGGAACGCACATAGTAATTGCGAATATCTCGCGGCTGACTGCGGAACTGCTGATCGGCCTGAACGTACACGCGGTAAGCGCGATTGTTGAAGTCGAAATCGTTGACGTACGCCGACCCCATATACACCTGCAGCGTATCGGTGATCTGCTGCAGTTGCACTTCCAGGCTGCGCGCCTTTTCGCGGTCGATGGTCACCACGAATTGGGGATCATTGGCGGTGAATGAACTGAACAGACCGGCGAGATCATGGCGTTCGTTCCCTGCCCGGGCAACCGCCTGCGCGGTGTTGTACAGATCTTGCAGCGAATGGCCGCCCTCATCCAAGACCTCAAAGGTAAAGCCGCCGAAATTGCCGATGCCACTAATGGCCGGGGGAAGAAAGGGAAACGCCTGGACGTCGCTGATTTGGCTGAGAGGGGCGCGCAAGGAATTCACGATTGCCTCGGCAGAGTGTTCACTTCCCTTGCGGTCTTTTGAGTCTTTCAGGTTCATGAAGATGATTCCCTTGTTAGGACCATTGCCGGTGAAGCTGAAGCCCATCACCGAGAAAGCACCCACAATATCGGGAACTTTGCTGACCACCTGTTCGACCTGCCGCATGGCGATGGAAGTGTATTCGAGTGACGCCCCCTGAGGCGCCTGCACATTGATGATGAACCAACCCTGGTCCTCATCGGGCACGAAGCCGGTGGGTACACGTTTATAGACCACATAGGTCGCGGCCAGTCCGAGGAAAAACACCACCAGCACGAGGTAGCGGAAGTGGATGGCACGACGGGCCGAAGCGGTATACAGCTTCGTACCCTGTTTGATGGCCGTCTCGACTCCGCGGAAAACGATGTTCTTTTGTTCGTGCCGGCGCTCAGGGCGAAGCAGGAGTGCCGACAGCGACGGCGTGAACGTCAGCGAATTGAAGGCCGAAATCGCAATAGAAAATGCAATCGTCAGCGAGAACTGCTGATACAGCAGGCCAGTCGTACCCGGGAAAAACGCCACTGGAACGAACACGGCCACCAGCACAAGGGAGGTCGCAATAACCGCGCCGGTGACCTCACCCATTGCTTCCGATGCCGCGAAGTGCGAATCCACATGCTCTTCGCCCATGTGGCGCTGGATGTTCTCGATGACCACGATGGCGTCGTCCACAACGAGACCGGTCGCGAGCACGATGCCAAACAGGGTCAACGTGTTGATCGAGAAGCCGAGCAGCTTAATAAAGGCGAAGGTTCCGATGAGCGACACGGGAATCGTAACGGCCGGGATCAGGGTGGTGCGCCAATCCTGCAGGAACAGAAACATCACCAGCATCACGAAGAGGATGGCCTCTACGAGGGTGCGCAGCACTTCACGGATGGAGTCACCCACAAAGGTCGTGGAATCGAAGGCAGTGCGGTACTCCAGTCCAGGGGGGAACCGCTTCGACAACCGCTCCATCTCTGCGCGCACCGCCTTGTCCACGTCGAGGGCATTGGCGGTAGGCAGTTGAGAGACACCGATTCCAATGGCGTCGTAGCCGTTGAATCGCAGCACCGAGCTGTAGTCTTCGGCACCCAGCTCAGCACGTCCCACATCTTTCAGCCGAACCAGTGCTCCGTTGCCGCCCGGTTTGAGGATGATATTTTCGAATTGAGCTGCCTCACTGAGACGTCCGACCGCGCGAACGCTGATCTGGAACATCTGGTTCTGGGGAGCGGGGGCCTGTCCGACCTGGCCGGCAGCGATCTGAACGTTCTGCTGCGACAGTGCACTCACCACATCTGAGGCAGTGAGTCCACGTGCGGCCATCTGCGAGGGGTCGAGCCACAAGCGCATGGAGTACTTGCGCTCCCCGAAAATAATGACGTCGGCGACGCCGTGAATGCGCTTCAGAGCATCCTTCACGTAAATGTCGAGATAATTGCTGATGAATTTTTGACTGTAGCGGTTATCTCGTGTGAAGAAGCCGACGGCCAAAATGAATGAGCTGGCATTCTTGGTGATGACTACGCCGGTGGTTTTGACCTCATTGGGAAGTCGCCCGTTCACCGCCGAGACACGGTTCTGCACGTCGACCGCGGCGATGTCGAGACTGCGGGTCAACTCAAAGGTCACGGTAATCGAGCTGCTGCCATCGTTGCCGCTGCTGGAGGTCATGTAACGCATGCCCTCGACGCCGTTGATGGCCTGCTCCAGCGGAGTGGTGACGGCCGATTCCACGGTCTGCGCATTCGCGCCAGTGTAGAAGCTGTTGACGGAGACCTGAGGTGGGGCGAGTTGCGGGAACTGGGCGACTGGCATAAACGGAATGCAGACCGCGCCGGCGATCACGATGAACAGCGAGGTTACCGTCGAGAAGACCGGGCGCTGGATGAAGAAGTCTGCAAACAATGCGAGGGGCCCCTTCCCCCTGGAAGTCGCGAGCTATTGCTGAATTTTGATTGGCATGCCGTCAGCCAGGTTCTGCCCGCCCGACACGATGACGCGGTCGCCGACTTTGAGACCACTGAGCACGGTGTACTCGTTGCCGGTTATCTCACCCAGCGTCAGGGGAACCTGCCGCGCCAGTTCCTTCCCGTCCTTTTGTTCGGCCACGAATGCGAAGAATTGTCCACTCACGCGCGACACTGCGACAACCGGGATAGTGATACCCGGCTGCCTGCTCCAGGTAATCTGCGCCCGCACTAACTGCAGGGAACGGAGCCTGTCCGCCGCCTGGTCGACCGGCGCCTTGGCCAGGACGGTTTGTGTCGCGGTATCCACCTGCGGGGAAATGAAATACACCTGAGTGGTGAGGATTGGGTTCCCAGTTGTATCGAGAATTTGCACTGGCGCGCCCATCTTCAGTTCTTTTGCCCGGTTGGATGGGATCGGCAGATAGACTTCGAGACCGCGTCGTTCATCAATCGTGGTCAGGGCGGTAGTATTGGTAACCCGGTCGCCGACATGAACCGGTATGTCCCCAACAATTCCCACCACGGGAGCAAAAACGCTGTAGTAGTGGAGTTGCACTTGCTGCTGGTTGATCTGCGCCTCCATCGCCTTTACGTCGGCATCCGCGGCCTCATAAGTGGACAGCGCCTGATCGAATTCCTGTTTACTGATTACGCCGGATGCAAACAGACCCTTGGCCCGTTCCAGTTGGACCTTCGCCAGTTGCAAATTCGCCACCTTCGAAGCCCTCTGCGACTCCCAGTTGGAAACCGTCGCGGCCTGACGGCGCGGGTCAATTTCCATCAGCGACTGGCCCTTCTTCACCTGATCGCCGGATTTTACATTGATAGCGAAGATCCAGCCCTCAACGTCGGACATGATGGTCGCGGAATGTCGCGACCTGATGGTGGCGACGTACTCCGAAGTATTTCCTATTTCCTGGGAATCGATGCGCTGGACTTTGACCGGAACGGCCTGCGGGCCCTGCGGGCCTTCGGCTGTGCTCCGGTTGCAGCCTGCGAGCAGTAACAGCGATCCTGCGGCCAGAACCCACACCCCTGCCAGCGGAGCGATTTTGCGGCGTTCACTGGTTCGCTGGTTATGTGGGCCGGGCATAGAAATTCACTGAACCGAAGTCGGGCGGTTCTCAGTTACAGCAAAGGCAATGCTGAGAACAACGGCTCCTTTTAGATCAATTGAGATTCTAGCGCCAGACAAGGTTTAGCGCATCCGTTCCGGCTCCCAAGGAAAGGGAATGCTTCTGCCACAATGCGAATCGCTGAATGCCGCTGCACGACGCGACTTCCGAGGAAGGCATTTGGGTCACGAAGGGCCGCCTGACAATCGCCAGTGGCCCCTCGGACTTGGATTACTCATTAGCTGTGCAACTCAGGCAGCCAGCCTTCTTACGCTCATCGACAGCATCAGTCGTGACACGCCTGACACGATGAAGCTGATGCCCACCAGAGTGCCGATAACCCATTCGCTGTTGTAGGGCCAGTGCTTCCAGATCAGTGCTCCCAGCAAGATGGTCACGATGGCATCGAAGAGCACCCATCCCCAACCCGAGATCGGCCGAAGCTGAAAGGCCAGCACGAGGGCGAATACGCCGTAAACCAGTAGGAAACAAGCAATGATGAGCGTCAGGGCCAATAGCCCCCGCTCGGGATGCATGAGGATGTACACGCCAGCGACGATGTACAGCAAGCCCAGCAGGATCTCCAGAACCGTCCTGCCGCCACTGTGGGCGCGGAACGCGTAAACCACCAGGGCAGCGCCGTTGAAGATCGCAGTCCACGCAATCACGAACGTGATCACTACGCCTGCCATGAGTGGAGCGCAGATCGCCAGTATGCCTGCCAGGATCATCAAGATTGCCAAGGCAATTGACCATCCTGAAGCGCGTTTCACACTATCCAGTACTGTCTCGGCCACAATTCCTCCAATCGGTTGGGGCGCCGACAAGTCTTCGTTGTCAGCCGCCGAAGTTCACCAGAGTTTCAGATTTAGCCCCGACGCGAATTCACAATATTCCCGTCGTGAGTCATTCTTTCAGAGGACAGACGCACAATCAACGATTTAGTGCGAGCTGTACCGGCTCGACCTTGTCGAACTGTCGCATGTCCACGGCAACTTTCTTATTGGCGGATGCGGTGATTACGAAGGCATTCGCGAACCGGTAACCGAATAGTATCTCCTCCGGGATAAATGATGTACGAGTTTGGACCGTAGTGGAAAATATCTCGTCGAAGCCGCTGACCAGGACAAGCAACTCAGACTGCGATTCGCGCAGCGACTGGGGAGTCTCGCCAAACATCGGACTCGATTCGTTGATCGGATGCACCACGGTCCACGTGAGAGGAAGAAATACCACGCTGTTGCGCTCCAACTGAAGCGGGTAATAGCGCCGCGTGCGCATGCCGTCAACCTGTTCAAACCGGCTGAGCAATACCTTAGCTGAGACTTCGATCAGTTCGTTTGATCGCGCGTTGGCCACGCGGAACTCCAAGGCGGTGATGTTCTGATAGGGCGCGATTAAGGCATGGCGGCTGAACAACACTTTGGCGGTGGGCCGTGAAAATCTGGCAAACATCAATCCTGTGACGATGCCAAAACCCATCAATCCCACTAGCGACTCAAGCGTCACCAGTGAATTGGCGGCGGTTCCAATAGGGACGACCTGACCATACCCAATGGTTGAGAGGGTCTGCACGCTGAAAAAGAAGGCCCTCAGGTAAGTGTGATGTTCCATACCTGCGGTCGCACTGCCCAGGGCTCCGGGTCCGCAGGCCAGGTACGCCGCAGCGAACGCGAAGTTCACCATCAGGTAGAGAATTGACGTGGCGCCGAAGAACTGCCACCACGGCATGGTGAGCATGGCGTGATACGCGCTAAACGACGACCAGAAGCGGAGCCCCGTGCGCCGGACGTTGAAGCTGCCATCGCGGTTCAACAGGCGCTCATGGCTCTCGCGCGAGACCACGGCGCCAAATCCCAGGTCGCGAAGATCCTGCTCGCTCAGTGGACGGGTTGTGGAATCTGTAGCCATCGCAGTTTCGTTGTGCCGTCCGCGGCAGTGGCGTTCTGAGAGTATACCGACTTCACGGGCCGGGCCTTCCTAAACGCTGGCATGTTGGATGAAGCAGCCTTCCAATAGACTCTGCCTGAGCACATGTGCGAAATGTCACAGCCCTGATTTCCGCGAATCGTGTTTAATTAAGTATTCCTGATTGAAAGGCAGGTACTCATCATGGTGGCGAGTGGCAAAAAGGGTGTCATAGGAATCTTGACGGGTGGCGGCGATGTTCCCGGACTGAACCCGGCGATTCGCGCGGTAACCATCAGAGCGCTGCGCGAGGGCTACAGCGTTATAGGACTTCGCAGGGGATGGGCCAGTCTGGTCGATACCGTGCGCGACGCGGAATACGACAATAGCGACAACTACCAGGTGCTTACCGAAGAGTTGGTCAATCGCGCCGGACGCACCGGGGGAACGTTTCTCCACAGCTCCCGCACTAATCCGAGCAAAGTCAGCAAGGCCAGCGTACCGAAGCATCTGCAGAACTCCTATTCGGCCGAGAAGAACGACCTGACGCCGGAAGTGCTCAAGAACCTGGAGTGGCTGGCCATCGAGAGCCTGATTCCCATCGGTGGCGATGACACGTTGAGCTACGGCGTGCGGCTGTACCAGGAAGGCGTCAAGGTAGTGGCAATCCCGAAAACGATGGACAACGACGTTCCTGGGACCGACTATTGCATCGGCTTCAGCACATGCGTCACCCGCACTATCGAGATGACCAACCGGCTACGGACTTCAGCCGGCTCACACGAACGCTTCATGGTGCTGGAGGTCTTTGGGCGTTACGCCGGCTTCACCGCCATGCTGCCGACCATGGCGGGGTCTGCCAATCGCTGCGTGATTCCGGAGCACAAGTTCAACATCGAGCGGCTGACTGAACTCCTGAGTGAAGACCGCCGCCGCAATCCCAGCCGCTACTCGGTGGTGCTGGTGTCGGAAGGCGCCATGTTTGAGGGCGGTGAGATGGTTTTCGAGCGCGACGCGGCCGACGCCTTTGGCCACAAAAAGCTTGGCGGGATCGGCGACCTGGTCTCGGAGAAGATTAAAGAACTGTCGCCCAAATTCAACAACGGCAAGACCATCGACACCATCAACCAGAAGCTTGGATACCTCGTCCGCTGCGGAGATCCGGACGCGATAGATTCCATTGTGCCGATGGCCTACGGCAATCTCGCGCTCGATCTGCTGCTGGGCAAGATCCACGGAAGACTGGTGGTGTTGAAGAATGGCCGGTACGACAACATGCCCATCGAAGTGGTGACTGCCACCAAGAAGGTCGTGAACGTCAAGGAGCACTACAACATCGACCGCTTGCGTCCGCACTACAAGAGCTTCGAGATGAAGCCGCTGTTCATCATGACCAGCGAAGCGGTCTAAACGACGACGGGTGTGGGTAGCGCGTTTTGGCCGCCGGAAGTCGCGCCTTCCCTGCCCCGGCAATATCCGTAACTTTCCTCTGGTCGGCGCGTCACAGTAGTGGTATGGCCCCGGCATGTCCGTGGCCGGGAGCGCGGAGACCTCTAGGCCGAAGTGAAATCGCAGGAGCTACCCCCGCAGGCTGTCGCGAAACAATCACCCGATACGCGGGACCGCGACCTTATTATGCGAATCCTGGCGGGTGAGCGCGAGCTGTTTCACGAACTTGTCCGGCCTTACGAAAAGAGCGTTTATTTCGCCTCCTTCTCCGTTCTGCAGAACGAGCACGATGCCGAGGAGGTGGCGCAGGAGACCGTTCTCAAGGCGCTGAAGAACCTGCACACGTTCCGCGCCGAGTCGAAATTCAGTACCTGGCTGGTGTCGATTGCACTCAACGAAGCCAGGGGCCGGCTGCGGCACGCCCGTCTAATTGACTTCGATTCCATTGACGCAGCGCCCGATGAAGAAACCGGCGAGTTCACTCCTGCGGTCATTTCCGACTGGCGGGAGGTTCCGCTCGAGGCCCTGGAGCGCAAAGAACTGCGGGAGTTGCTGCAAGCTGCGATTCAAGGCTTGCCGGAGATGTATCGCGAAGTGCTCGTGCTCAGGGACGTGCAGGAGTTCAGCATCGCGGAAGCTGCTGCCACGCTTGGCGTGAGCGAAGGAGTTGTGAAAACTCGTCTGCTTCGGGCAAGGCTGATGATGCAAAAAGAGCTGGCGCCCAAGCTGAACACAGGGCGTGGGGGGCTGTCTGGAATATTCAGGCGCAGGGCGGGTGGATCATGGTTCTAAACTGCAAGCACGTTTGGAAGGAAATCTCGAACTACATCGACGGCACCGTTCCGCTGGAATTGCGAGAGTCGATTGAGCAGCACCTCGCCACTTGCCGTCATTGTGCGGCTGTGCTCGATTCTACCCGCAACATTCTCGTCCTGGTCGCGGACGAGCGGACCTTCGAATTGCCCGTGGGTTACAGCGAACGGCTACATGCCAGGCTGCAACGCGAGATGAATGCCGGCGAAGCTGGAACATAGATGCGATTGACGGGTGGAATTGCAGAACAACCGCGCGTGCTACAGCTCATGATGAAACCACGGATGGGTAATCACTTCCAGCACGACGAGAAGCAGCGTCAGGACCGCCAGTCCCAGTTGCAGCCAACGCCGTCTGCGTTGTTGTCGTGTCAAGGGTCGCACGCGCCACGCCGCCGCCGGATTCCGCCGCAGGCGTTCTTCGTTCCACAGCAGCAGAAGGCTAAGTAATGCGCCGACGGCACCGACTATAAGAAATGGGATGCGCAGCCCGTTGCGATGAAAGCCTTGCGCCGGACCGCCTGCCGTAGCCACGAGCAATGAACCGAGTCCGAATGCAACCCGCACTCCACTGAGCCCTACAGCCATCACGCACAAGCTCTCGGCAGCCGCCAGGGCCAATGATCCCCATGCCAGGAGCACAGCGCCATACTTCGAATGACGGTTTTGCTCTTTGAGGTCCTCTGGCATATGGGACGACGTGTCGCCTCTTGGCCTGCTCATCTTAAATGATGATGGCGCTCTCAAGCGGCGGGGGCTTTCTGAACTGGCTCATGCACTTGGCAGGCCCGCTCGGCTATTGGACAATGTGAACGTGTCGACCGAAACCAAGGGTGCGCCCGACTCGATAGGTCAACTGACGCCATCTTCACCGCCCGCCCGCATTGTGCCGCCTGAATTGAAGCGGTGGGTTAACGAGTTTTGCGAAGCGAAAACGCTGCGCAAACGCACAACGTCTCTCATCGGCCTGGTCGGTTGGATGAGGAAACCCGGCGCATCGGTCGCCGACATGGCCGGGCTCGCTGGTTTGGTGGAATATCTCGAGAGCGAGCCGGAACAGCGCGTCCGAACGCAGGCGGCATTCGCCGAATTACTGTCGGAAATGGATTGTGTCCCGCTCTTCGCCGAGGCCGGAATTCCGTCGGACCACAGCTTCATTTCCGAAATCGGTCTGCGCATTTCTGCCCGACTGCTGCCTTCGGCGAAGGAGGAGTCGGATGCAGCCAAAATGTTGGTGGCGCTGTATCCCACTGAGAAAAGCGCCAAGCGCTTCCTCGCTACTCCAGCAGAGCTATTTCAGCGGCTCATCACAGTATTGACACCGCCGGGCGATCCGCAATTCGCGAGCCACGAGTACAAGGACCTGCAGGAGGCCATGCGTCTGCTCGCGGCCCGCGTCAGCGCGTTAGGACTGAACCCCGAAGTACGCGCGCGCAGTTCCGCGCTCGGCGTCTCCGAGTCTCCGTTTTACCAGATCCTTTCGTCCACCGAGGACTTGATCGCGGCCTCGCAGCCTGAGGCGGTTCGTATAGCGCTGGCCCGATGGCGAGGAATCGTGCAGCGATGCCGAACGGAGATGGTGCACGTTCACCAGCACATGGAAAACGCCGGAGTCAGCGTCGAGCTGATATTCGATCTCCGCAAGATCGCGGCCTGCCTGGCGCGCATGGAGTCGATTGTCGATGTCTTGACTGCCGACAGTCATGATACGAAGATCCTCGCTGTCCAAGGCCTGCTGGGCCAACTGTTGGAGGGCCGTCTCGCCGACCTGAGCCTGTCTTCCCTGCTGCGCGAGAACCTGAACTTAATCGCCCGAAAGATGGTGGAGCGCACCGGGCACAGCGGCGAGCACTACATCGCGCATAACCGTGGCGAATACTGGCACATGTGGGCAGCGGCCCTTGGCGGCGGTTTGTTCACGGTCATTACCGCGGCAGTGAAGCTGCGTGTCTATGACGCGCACATGCCGCCGTTTGTCGAGGGTTTCGCCGCTGGAACCAACTATGCCGTCAGCTTTGTGTTTCTGCAGATACTCGGGCTGGTGCTTGCCACCAAGCAGCCGGCAGCGACGGCTGCGACCTTTGCCGGGATCATCCGCGAGAACCGAGGCGTGGAGCGCGAAAACAAGCTGACCGACTTCGTTTCACGCATCACCAGCACGCAGCTCGCAGCGGCCATTGGCAATGTAGTTGCGGTAAGCGTTGGTGCGATTTTTTTTGAGCGCATTTGGCTGCTGTTCTTCTCGCAGTCGTATCTGGCACACGAGAGCGCCACCCACGTCTATGAAACTCTCAGTCCGACGGCCTCTGGGACTGCCTTTTACGCCGCCATCACTGGCGTCATTCTGTGGATGGCCGCACTAGCCGGAGGCTGGTGCGAAAACTTCGCCGTTTACTACCGGCTGACCGACGCCGTGGCGCAGCACCCCTTGGGATTCAAAGTCGGCCAGGGGCGGATGAAGAAGATTTCGCGGTCACTGCAGCGAAACCTCGGTGGCTGGAGCACCAGCATCGTTTTAGGGTATTTGCTTGGATTCACACCCGAAGTCGGGCACTTCTTTGGACTGCCACTCGACGTGCGCCACGTCACCCTGTCGACCGGGACTCTGGCGCTCGCCGTCGCCCACTTTGGCGCCAGAAGCATGGGCCGGACATGGTTCTATGTGGCCATCGAAGGCATCGCCGTCATCTTTGTTCTGAACCTCTTTGTAAGCTTCAGTATCGCTGCTTACGTTGGACTGCGTGCCTACGATGTGAGTGGCCGCGAGCAATGGCAGATCGTGCGATTCCTCGTGCGCGATGGCCTGAAATCGCCGTTGCGTTTCATCTGGCCGTCGTACATGCGCCGTGAAAGAAACAGCGGAGCAAGTACCGCCGAAGAACAGGGTTAGGACGCCTACCAAAGGACGTCTTCGATTTCTCCAGCGGTTGCCGATTGCTCTATGCGACCCGCTGGGAGCGGGCGCGGATGTGCATTAAGGCCTGGTCGATGACCTGGATGACCTCTCCGGCCATTTCCGGACTGCGATTCTCGCGCAGACGGCGGCGTGCCTTGTCGGCCTTGAACCACGTCGGGTCACGATGGGCTTCTTTCGGAGCAACCTGGCGCTCGACTTCGCACAGATGGGCATGAACCGGCACCATCGAACGACGGGAGCGGAAGCGGTCGCGCTTGGAGTGGAAATACCAGTGGAACGGCTCAAGATCGATCCGGCCCTTGACCCCCGCTTCCTCGTATGCCTCACGCGCGGCGGCATCGGCGTGAGTTGCATCGCCGTCAACCCCACCCTTGGGAAAGGTCCAGCGGCCGCTGCGGGTGCGAACCAGAAGAAATTCCGGCTCGTCTTCCTTCACGCGATAGCAAACTGCAGCCACATGTATGCGTTCGCCTGTGGAATAGGTGTGGATATCTGCTGGCCAACCGTAAGCCCGGGAACTGCGACCGTGGATCGAGTTGGATACGGCAGCCATGTGCGGTCTCGAGAATCTTATTGGCCGTGACCTCGTCTACTAACTACTTAGTATCCCCTAGGCGCTAATTTTCGGCTGTTAAAAGTCGATTAACATTCCTCAGGCGTATCAGGTTAGTGAACGGCGGTCGGGGCCGCGGACGACTCATCCGCGACGGTATTTCGCGAAATTGCGGGAGCAGCGGCGGTCGTATGCTCGCCGCCCTGCCGTCGCTCTAGCGCGCGGAGAAGCGGTAGATCGTAGTTGATCGGAATGTCTCGCCGGGTTTCAACTCCGTAGTGGGAAACTTAGGCTGATTGGGCGAATCGGGATAGTGTTGCGTCTCCAGGCAGAACGCGTAGCGCCGGTTGTACACTTTCCCGCCCTTGCCGGTCACCGTTCCATCGAGAAAGTTGCCGGTGTAGAACTGAATTCCGGGCTGGTCGGTGAGCACTTCCAGCACCCGGCCAGTCGTTGGCTCGTAGGCTTCTGCGGCTAACTCAACTTTCTTGCCGCCGCCATCGAGCACCCAATTCTGGTCATAACCATGCGCCAGTTTCAATTGCTCGTTGTCGCTGTCGATGCGCGACCCGATAACGGTTGACTTGAGGAAGTCGAACGGTGTCCCAGCTACTGGCGCCAGTTCGCCGGTCGGGATCAGGTTTGCATTGACCGGGGTGTAGCGCTTCGCGTTGATCTTCATCTCGTGGCCGAGAATGTCGCCGTTCCCCTGCCCCTTCAGATTGAAGTAAGAGTGATTGGTGAGGTTCAGCACAGTATCGGCGTCGGTCGTCGCCGAGTACTCGATGCGAAGCTCATTTCCACTGAGCGTGTAGCGGACCGTCGTTGTGAGGGTTCCCGGGAATCCCTCTTCTCCGTTCGGACTGACATAGGTTAGCTCGACGCCGTCCTTGATTTCCTTCGCTGTCCAGACCTTCTTATTGAAGCCCATCAATCCGCCATGCAAGGCATTGTCGCCGTCGTTTTTGGGGACGTGGTAGGTCTTGCCATTAAGCTGGAACGTGCCACCTGCGATACGATTGGCGTAGCGGCCGATGATGGCCCCCATGTACGGTTTGTTGCCGGTCTTGACATATCCGTCGAGCGAATCAAAGCCCAATACAATGTCTGCCGGCTTGCCGTTGCGGTCTGGGGCCTCCAGCGACATCACGATGCCGCCGTAAGTCAGGATGCGGACCGTGATCTTCCCGTCTTGTAGCGTGTACAGGTCAACCGGCTTGCCATCGACGGTGCCCGCCGGCTGTTTTGAGACCTTGCCATGGGACTGTGCGGTCATTGCGAGTAGCATCAGAAAGAAAAATACTGATTTCATCAAATCTCCGATTGCGCAGTATAACTCCCCCGTCATCTGGCGCAGACAATATAGCCTGACGGAAAATTCGTGCTACGGCGTTGTCTTGAAAGGGCACGGCTTCAGCCGTGCCGCTAAGTGCCGTTTCTTTTTTATCACGCGGGCTTTAGCCCGCGAGACTCATGCCATGCCAGTTTGATCACGACGCGCGTGGCGGCGAGAAGCGCAGACTATAGAAGATCCCCAGCAGCAGCAGGGCCGCTCCCCACCAGACATTGGCGTGCAGGTGGAACAACACCACCGGGCTAGCAGGAGGATAGACCAGCTGCCACATCCCTGCTCCCAGGATCAGCGCGCCATTCACCAGGAGGGAGACGCCCACGAAGAACCAGATTGAGATCCCGCCACCGCTTCGCATGATCGCTCCTTACCACACCAGAATGTTGAATACTACGAAGACTGCAGCCACCACCACCGCCCAGAAGATGGGCCGCTCCCACAGCGGAACGTCGCCCTCGTGTGGGAGCGGCGTCACACCATAAACTAATCCCACCAATTCCGCATCAGGTTTGGGCTTGGTCAGCAGGCTGACCACCACTGTCACAATGACACAGACGATCCACGACCACAACGCGCGGTACATGTTCTCTGCCATGTCGCGTGCATGTGGCGAAAGCGCAACGTAGCGCAATGCCGATGGATCCACCTTCACCCACGTCCACATTCCGACCGAAGACAACGTGCCGGCCAGCAAGCCCCAGAATCCACCTTGGGAAGAGGTCCGCTTCCACAGCATGCCAAGTACTACCGTCCCGAACAGCGGCGCGATGAAGAAGCTAAACAACGCCTGCACGTAGTCCATGATGCTGAGGAACGACATCACCAGATAGGCCGTGCCTACCGAGATCAACACGCCGACGATGGTCGTCCAGCGCCCCATCTTGACGTAGTGTTCATCGCTGGCGTTTTTATTGATCAGCGCGCGGTAGATGTCGTACGTCCACACCGTGGTAAATGCGCTGACATTTCCGGCCATGCCCGACATGAATCCAGCGATCAATGCGGTAATTCCCAATCCCAGCAATCCGGGGCCGGCGTAGCGCGCCAACATAAGCGGCAACACCTCGTTGTAGCTGTGGCCTCCCGACGCTACTGCTGCGCCTTCACCCATCAGCTTCTGCGGTAGCACGGCGAGCGCCAGCAACCCAGGCAGAATAACGATGAACGGAACAAACATCTTGAAGGCGGCGCCGATGATGGGCGCCATCTTTGCAGCGCGGAGGTCCTTCGCCGACAACACGCGCTGGACTACGAGGAAGTCGGTGGTCCAGTAGCCGAACGAAATCACGAAGCCTAGTCCGAACACGATGCCAGTCCAGTGGATGCCCATCGGGTTGTCGCTGAAATGCCCGAGTGTCGACCACAAATGGGTGTACTCCGCCGACGCCCGTACCGCGATCTCTGCCTTCAAGTTCGACCAACCGCCAGCCTCGATCAGCCCCATCACCGGAATCACCAGCGCGCCCGCCCAGATGAGGATGAACTGCAGAACCTCGTTGAAGATGGCCGAGCGCAGTCCACCGAGGGCGACATAAATCGCCACGGTCAACGACGACACCCAGATGCTGAAGTTGATGTCCCAACCCAGCACCACCTTCATGACCAGCGCCATCGAATACATGTTGATGCCGCTCATCAGCACCGTCATAAAGGCAAATGAAACGGACGATAGCGTTCGCGCTGCTTCTCCGTAGCGCAGTTTCAAGTACCCCGGCACCGAGTGGGTCTTGGAGATGTAGTAAAACGGCATCATCACCAGCGCCAGAAACAGCATGGCGGGAATCGCGCCGATCCAGTACCAGTGCGTCGCCAGAATGCCGTACTGGTACGCCGCAGCGGCCCACCCCATAAGCTCGAGTGACCCCAGGTTGGCAGAAAGGAAGCTCAGGCCGGCGATCCAGGCCGTCATCTCGCGGCCTGCCATGAAGAAGTCTTCGCCTGTATTGGACTGGCCTCGGAGGTACCACCCAATGGCTAATACCAAAGCAAAGTAAAACGCGATAATGACCACATCGACCGCGGACAGGTGCACCAGCCGCTCCGCGGCAAAGACTGCCAGTGCTTGACTCATTTGCGGTTCCTTATTGGCACGTGGAAGATGTGCGTCAGACCCTTATCGTGTACGTACACGAACACGCTAGAGAAGCTTTTGCCATTTGTCAACCGGGTTCCTACCGGCGTCAAGCATGTTCTCATCCTAACGTACGTTATCATGCCAAAGTGATCCTGACCGCCAGTGCCCTGCTGTTCGACCTCGACGGTGTCCTGATCGACTCCACGCCCGCGATTACCCGGGTTTGGACGAAATGGGCCATCAAGCATGGCTTCGAACCGGAGAAGACTGTCCGCGAAGCGCACGGGCGACCAAGCATCGAGGCCGTACGCGAGTTCTTGCCCGAGGCGGACCACGAAGCGGAGAACCTGGAGATCGAGGGCGGCGAAATCGAGGACTTAGACGGCGTTGTGCCTCTGCCTGGGGCGCTAGAGTTGCTCACGTCTCTGCCGCTGAATCGCTGGACGATTGTTACGTCCTGTACGCGGCCGCTGGCGGAGGTTCGCATTCGTGCCGCAGGATTGCCGGTGCCCCCAGCCATTGTCACCTCCAGCGAAATCACCAACGGCAAGCCTCACCCCGAACCCTACCTGAAGGGGGCAAGCGCGTTAGGCTTCGCGCCCGCCGACTGCTTGGTCATCGAGGACGTCCCCGCCGGCATTCGTTCCGGCAAGGCGGCGGGTGCAGGCGTAGTCGCCGTGCGCACGACCTCGCCCGACGCTGATTTGATCGCTGCCGGCGCCGATTGGGTGGTTGACGACTGTAGAGCGATCGCCGCTGCCGATGACACAGCTCTTGGTGTC
>Ga0209039_10002369_pt1 | contig 16095 bp, 10 predicted proteins | sample BogFormECP12_OM1_FD_188238 | JGI IMG/M metagenome (GOLD analysis project Ga0209039, IMG submission 188238) | Bog forest soil microbial communities from Calvert Island, British Columbia, Canada - ECP12_OM1 (SPAdes) (version 2) | ecosystem: Environmental > Aquatic > Freshwater > Wetlands > Bog ... | reverse complement strand
TCTTTGCATTCCTTTTCCCAAGGATTTTTACAATGCTCCATCCACAAACCTCCAACTGAACATTACAGTGAGAGACGGTTCTTGCTTTCTAGCTTTTAAGACCCGCGCAGAAACGACAATCTGGGAATTGGGAGAGACGAGTTAAAGTGAAAAAGCCTTGGCCCGTCTAGACCGCACTCACGCGTGCGGTAGGCACTTGTTTTTACAGGTTCAGTATTTGAGGGATTATGCCTTCTCTGGTTATCCTCAACAGCCCCACAGTGGGTTTACCCAGAAAAGCAGGCGCAGGCTGGGTTGGACTCCCAGGATTCACAAGCAGCGTTTTTCCTTCCCATTTAATGCTTGAACTATGAGTGTGCCCATAGACCAGTACGTCAAGACTGTTTTTCTCAATGATTTCACGGGTCTTCCCCAACCCGAAAGTTGTCCGCAGATTATGAGTTACACCGATTTTCCAATCAAAAACTTTGAAGTAATCCAATTTCGGAAGCCTATCACGAACATCAGGCCCATCCATATTCCCATAAACAGCCAAAACCGGCGCAATCTGCTCCAATTCGTCCAGAACGGACAACCGCACAAGATCACCCGCATGAATAACATAGTCTACGCTCTGAAGAGCCTTAAAAACCCCCTCAGGAATCCTACTCGCCCGGTCAGGAACATGCGTATCCGAAATAAGCCCAATCGTTCTCACAACACCCTCATCAAACCTGGGTGCCCGATGCGTCTCTTGGCTGACCAAACAGAGACCCCTCCACGCTAATCCTAACAACTCTCAAGAATAAGAACTTTGACCGCCCAAACGGAAAAACCCAAAAATGCAAGTGCAATCTACGAAATCAGTTAACAAGGAGCATTTAGCCCATTTTCACTTTTTCGCGCATGCATGTTTTCTCACGCTCGAAACGCATGCTGTCTTTAGCCAAAGTGAAGTTATAAATATGCCCGCCTTATCGTTCTATTTAATTGTTCTATCGGAGGTTTGATTGTGCCCGCAATAGAGGTTGGAAGAATCTGCGTAAAACTGTTAGGCCGAGAAGCCGGCAAAAAATGCGTCGTAGTTGATGTTACCGATAAAAGCTTCATTGAGATAACAGGTCCAAAAGAGCTGACGGGCGTCAGGAGACGCAGGGCCAACATCAACCACGTCGAGCCATTGCAGGACACCATACAAATCAATCGTGGAGCATCAGACGAAGAAGTGAAAGAAGCACTAAAATCCTCAGGAAAACTCGAATCAATGGCTCAACCGATCAAACCAATTTCATAATCTGAACGCCCAAAACAGGTTATCGCGCGCACTATTCGTCCTAGCTGGAACTGGCGAATGTCTCGGTGAAGAGTCTAAGCTATTATAGTCGTTAGTGGCTACACTTTGAAGGAGTGATATATTACATGCCGAGGACTGCTGCTCCATGGGAAACTGAACGCAGCGTGCTGGTGAAGGCTGAAGACAAGACTGATCCAAGCTTCGGTTGTAAACCGGAGGACAGATCGGCTGAGGACTACTTGAGGTATGGCGTTATCAACTTGGATAAGCCTGCGGGGCCGACTAGTCATGAGGTCGCTGCTTGGGTCAAACGCATCCTTAAGCTTCAGCAGGTCGGTCACGGTGGGACTCTAGAGGCTTAGAAAAGCCAGAGAAATCCCAAAGTAACCGGCGTTCTGCCAGTCACGCTTAGCGAGGCCACACGGATCGTTCAGGCACTTCTGCACAGTGGAAAAGAATACGTATGTGTGATGAAGCTTCACGGAACAATCGAAACCGCGAAAGTTAAGAAGGTTCTCGCAGAATTCGAGGACGAGATTTATCAGCGTCCACCCTTACGCGCAAGCGTTAAGCGTCAGCTCCGGACACGAAGGATATACTATCTGGATTATCTTGAAATGGACGGTCGAAACGTGCTATTCAAAGTGGGCTGCGAAGGAGGAACCTACATCAGAAAGCTCTGCTACGATGTCGGAGAAGTCCTCGGATGCGGAGCTCACATGCAAGAACTTCGAAGAACCAGAGCCGGCCCATTCGTGGAGGGCCAAAGCGTGATTCTGCACGATGCGGCCTACTGGTTCGGGGAATGGCAAGAAAAGAAAAACGAAAAACTGCTGAAAAAGTTTATTCAGCCAATGGAACGCGCTCTTGATCTTGTGCCGAAAATAATTGTCAGAGACTCAGCTGTCGATGCTGTGTGTCACGGTGCAAGTCTCACAGCGCCGGGCATAACTTCGTTAGAAACCGGAATCCTAAAGGACTCGTTGGTTGCCGTGCTTTCCTTGAAAGGGGAAGCTGTTGCCTTGGCCAAGGCTGAGCTGACCTCTGAAGAAATAATGGAGGCAAAACACGGGGTCGCGGCGAAAACGATGCGGGTTCTCATGCCCCGCGGTACATATCCGAAGCGCTGGAAGAGCAGCGGAGAGAGAAATGCCTGAAAAAACTGAAAATCTGGAGCATTATTTTGCTGCCACTCCAAGATCTGAGCTGCACTACGGGTTAATACGAACTTGCCTGCGCGGAAGATCCTTCGAGTTTGTCACCGCGTCAGGCGTATTTTCGAAGCACCGTGTTGATTTGGGCACCAGACTCCTGATTGAGTCCATGCTGTTACCCGCGAAAGGCTCCTTATTGGATATAGGCTGCGGATACGGCGTGGTCGGAATTGCTGCGGCAACGCTTAATCCTGATCTTCGAGTCGTCATGCTGGACATCAACATCCGTGCAGTGCGTCTTGCAAGACTCAATCTCGAAAAGAACTATGTTCGAAACGTAGAGGTTAGGCGGGGTCCATTTTACAGGCCCGTGGAAGACCTCGCGTTTGACTGCATTCTTTCGAACCCGCCAGTGAGCGCTGGATTAGAAACCGTTAAGAAAATTATTGCCGAAGCCCCGGGGCACATGAGTCGAGAAGGCGTTTTTGAAATGGTTGTAAAATCTAAGATCGGTGGGAAAAGGTTCCAAGCGTTTTTCGAGCAAGCTTTTGGCAACGTCGAAGTCTTGGCTAGAGAAAGTGGATACCGCGTGTTAATCTCTCGAATGACCTAGATCTAGCTCTCTAGTCCTACGCGCGAAATCTTAGACAATACGTTCTTGCTGGTTTCTGTTTTCAATATTGGCTTTTTGTGTTGCTTTCCAACGTGTGACTGCCCGTGTGAAAAGGTCTGACAGATACTTTTTTCTATTTGGTAATATGTATAGTTATCATCGGAAAGTGCGTGCTAATTTATGTTGAGGATGAAGAGTCAAATTGAGAGCTAGCAAGGCAATTTATCTGATTTTTCTAGTCTCTTTTGTCACTTTGGCATCAGTGATTCATGTGGGGGTCAATGCGGTAGGGACGGCTTTTTCTGACGATGCTTACGGAAGAGAGATCTCTCCAACTGCACAAAATGAAACCTCAATTGACGGTCTGGCTCAAGTGAATTCAACAGAAACGTATGAGGGAGGATTTCAAATCTTTCCGGTAAGTGCTTCTGTCTCAAGTTCCGATATGGTAAACCACGTAATGTGCAAGGACATTACGCCAAATAACGCACCAATTGATCCCACGACGATTTTCAGCCCTGGTGACGAAAAAGCGGTGTGCCTCATTACAAGTCCAATGAACGGTTCCATAACCTTCAAGTGGTACTATAGAAGCGACACATCAAAAACTTGGGTTTTATGCTACTCTTCCACGACAACAGTGATAAATATGGGATGTGAAGGCCACTTATTCATCGCCGGATATGGGCTTTATTGCCCGAGGGCTTATCAGGTTGACGCGAACCTAAATGGGAACTTTTTGTTTTCAGATTTCTTCGAGATAACGAATGGCGGGTTGGAAAGCCCTCGCACTTGCGAGGCTGTTGACACCAATGGGAATCCAGTCAACCTTAAATCCCAGTTCGCCATCGGGGAAGATTCAAACGTAACCTATTATCTCAGGTTTGACAATAACGCTTACTTCGACGAAGAGCTAGGATGTAGCCACAACTTCACGACCGTTTGGATCCAACCCAACGGCAATATATATGAAACCTACTCGGGCAACTTCAGCGACTACAAAGATGTGAATGTGGCTTGGAACTGTTGGGAATATAACTACGTCACGGACGATTATACGCCCATCAATTCAAGCACTCCAGTAGGGAACTGGAAAGTGGAAGTCTATCTTGACAGCTATTTCAATGGGACATCGATGCCGTACGGACCTGTCGCTGTCACTCCTTTTGTCATTGCAAACAAACCCGTCGCAAACTGGACATTCATGGTGTATCTTGACGCAGATAATCTTGGTGGTAATCAAAATGATTCTGCAGGAATAGATACTTTTCTGAATATCGCTCAGATCGGTTCCTCGTCCCAAGTTAATGTGGTCGTTCAAATGGACAGAATTGCAGGCTGGTGGAATAATGGCGTTTGGACAAGCGACCCCCGATTTGGCAATTGGACTGATTGTAAGCGTTTCTACGTGACGACAAACATGACCCCTACTGCTGGGAATGCAGTTTCAGATCTGGGCGAGGTGGACATGGGAGACCCCGCAACTCTAAGGGATTTTGTCAATTGGACAATAGAAAGTTATCCTGCCAACCATTACTGTCTGGTGCTTTGGGACCATGGAGCAGGTTTTGTGGGCATTTGTGAGGATTCAACGAACAACAATGATTCTTTGTCAATGTCCAAATTGAGCCAAGCTCTGGACGGGCTTCCAGTAATAATCGATGTAATATTCAACGACGCCTGCAGCATGTCTATGACAGAGGTTGCCTATCAGGTCAAGGATTATGCAGACATAATGGTTGGCCCTGAAGGGCTTGGCTACTCACCAGGCCCCTATAACTGGTATCTGGGGGACCTAACCAGCAACCCTTCAATGACGCCTAGCGAGTTAGCGACGCAGGTGGTCAGCGATTACATGGCTTGGTGCAATCAAGAAGCGCGTGCGCAGCAGATTCAGAACGCAACTATGTCGGCAATCGATTTGACAAAAATCACAAGTCTAAGCGCCGCCATCGACGATTTTGCATTAGAATTGAAGGATAAAGAAACGCCATACGACCAACAAATTTGCTTGGCAAGAAACCCGACTGAGGAATATCCAGGTCCAACCGAAGGGGACACGGGCTGCTACGTTGATCTCTATCACTTTGCCCAGCTTATCAATGCTTCAACTGGTCAAAATGCTGTCGACGAGGGGCTTCAAAATAGTGCTGGTCAAGTTATGACAGCGATAAACGAGAGCACGATAATTGCAGAAAATATATTGCTCCCAAATTCCCATGGCCTGGCGATATTCTTCCCGATTGATGAAGCAAATTATAGCAGTTTCGAAAATGAATATGAAAACACAACCTTTGCAGGCGATTCTGCTTGGAATGAATTTCTGCAATACCATTTGTCAGGATGCCTCTTAACAATTCAGACAGTTCCTCCCTCCCCTAGTATCCCAATAACAGTTGCCAACGACTCGTCAATACCGATAACCGCCGTTAGTGCAGGCGCTCTTGACCTTCCAAACGTTACAGACGACGATGGAGAAGTTCAAGCGTTCCTTCCGCCTGCCGACTACACTGTAAACCTGACAGCCTACATCTCAACAGGACCAGGCTCACGCTCAAACTTCATACAATGGGAAGACAACGAAACTTCGAATCCAAGAACAATGCAACTGAACGGAACGACGACGCTCACTGCTACATACCAACCTCAATACCAACTAGTCATCAATAAAAACCTTGGAACCACGAGCTCATCAGTCGGCATAGATTGGATCAATGCTGACTCGACCCTTAATATCAACACGACGGCCCCGGGGTTGAACTCCAGCCAGGAACAATACGTCTTGCTCGGTTGGATTGGAACAGGGAGCGGCAGCTACAACGGAACGGACAATCAAGGCTCCATAACCATGAATGGTCCCATAAACGAAACAGTCACTTGGGAACACGAGTATTACCTAACAGTAAATTCTGCCTACGGTTCGCCCACGGTCTCCAGCGGCTGGGTGGAGGTAGGAACACCCATTTTCCTATCTGTCACACCGCCCAACCCAGGAACGGACACTCGTCAGGTATGTACAGGATGGAACGGAACTGGAAGCGTTCCTGCCTCTGGAACAAACACGTCTGCAAACATGTCTATAACTCAGCCGTCAACCATAACATGGAACTGGGAGACCCAATACTTCGTCTCCGTGGAAACCGATCCGGCTGGCTTAAGTCCCCAACCAAACATGTCTTCACCTGGCCCATGGTATGACGAGGGCACCGTACTAACGTGTACAGCCCAGAACGTAAGCGGCAAGGTGTTTGACCACTGGGCAGTTGATGACTCAAACTATGAGGCCGGCAACAACTCTATACCCATAACAGTGTACGGGCCTCGCACGGCTGTTGCCTACTACCTGCCCGCCGCTGCATGGTGGGACAGCCTGTTCGCTCCTGCGAATATGCCATTCGTCCTCGCACTGTTTGCAGTGCTTGCTGGATCTCTGTCTGGAGGCGTGTTGGTTCGGACGAGAAGAAACCGCATCAAGAAAACGTATCCGCATCCGGCGCCAATCACGATTCCAAAGGTTGTTCTTCCGAACCGAGTCCCCACTGGAAATGAGGTCCTCGACAACCTGCTATACGGCGGAATACCAAAAGGATACGCGGTCGCCTTGACTGCGCCTTCATGCGACGAAGAGGATTCAATCATCAAAGGATTTCTAGAAGCAGGAGCAAAGAATGGCGATGCCACGTTTCACATAACAATTAACCCGGGTGAAATGGCATCGCTGGCAAAAGAATACCCGACAAACTTCTATGCTTTCGTGTGCAGTCCTCGGGCGGACACGATGATAGAGAGCTTGCCTAACGTGTTCAAATTGAAAGGTGTGGAAAATCTCACCGAGATAAGCATCGCATTGGCCAAGGCCTTTCGTGGATTAGATGAACTGCAAAATGTCCCCCGAAGAGCTTGCGTTGAAATAATTTCCGATGTTTTACTGCAGCATCATGCCCTGCAGACCAGACGGTGGCTGACGGATATCATTCCAGAATTCAAATCGAAGGGGTTCACAACAATTGCAGTAATCAACCTTCAGATGCATCCCCAAGAGGAAGTTCAAGCAATTCTGGATCTATTCGAAGGACACATCGCCATCTTTGAAAAAGACTCTGGAAGTGGACCTTTGAAGTTTGTAAGGGTCAGGAAGATGGCTAACCAGAAATATTCAGATATCGAATTGCCCCTGAACAAAGAGAACCTTCAAACACCCCATAAACAAAGAGAGAGCGCACGCTAAGCGAGCGCTAGGCGTATTACAGAACGCGCTCGGAATAGATCCGAGTCCTCTTCTACCTCATTACCTTAGAGCAATCTGGTAAGAATAAGATCGAGGGTTGCGTCTTTCATAACGCTTTTCGTAAACGCGCGAAGAATTTATTGGGTAACTTAACTTAACAGTATCGCAGGCGCATTAGGCTTATTAGTGAGCAATTTTGAAAGGTATAACGCATTCTATACTTTAGGAGCTTGGCCGTGATGGGAACAGCTAAAGAGGAAAAAATTGACAAGGTCAATTATGGTTGTGAGATCAAAGTGAGCAGGGATGGTCCCTATCTTGTTTCTGGCAAACTACCTATTTCGGAGCAAATCATCTTTGTCAATGAGGAAGGGGTTCCGGTCGAATGGCATTCGGGCAAGAAATATCCTTTGCAGGAAAAATGTGGCCTTTGCCGATGTGGAGAATCAAAGAGCAAGCCTTTCTGTGATGGAACGCATACAAAAATTGGTTTTGATGGCACTGAGACAGCCAACAGTGAACCCTATCTGGACCATGCAAAAGTAATACTTGGCCCAACGCTTAAGCTAACCGACGTGGAGACTATTTGTGCCTCTGCGCGTTTCTGTCATAGGGCAGGGGACATCTGGAACCTTATTCCCAAATCAGATGGGTTGGATGCTAAACGAGTGGCAATCGAAGAAGCAGGAGATTGCCCCTCTGGCCGTCTTACAGTTTGGGACAGGAAAACAGGTGAGGCAATTGAACCGAAACTAGAGAAATCAATCGGGTTAATTGAAGATCCCCAGATGGAGTGCAGTGGTCCGATCTGGGTGCGAGGAAGCATTGCGATCATATCTGCCGAGGGAAAAATCTACAAAGTTCGCAATCGCGTAACTCTCTGTCGCTGCGGCAAATCCTCCATCAAGCCATTTTGCGACAGTAGCCACTTCCCCGAGCATCGTTACAAAGATATGATGTCTCACAAATAAAATCAACAGGGGTTTGTCTTTCGCAGCGCTGGCGTACTGCCAAAGAGGGTATCTAAGATTCTTTTGTGAGTTCTGCTAATTGTTTTCTGTTTAGCCCCACCCCTGGCTCAGCATCGAGTCTCTTGTGTACTTTTCCTTTTTTGAAAAGGAGGACGGTGGGGTAGTACTCTATTGAGTATTCCTCACATAAATCTGGTATTTCATCAACTATGACGCTTTTGCACTCTTGCGGATTGCTTCTGGCGTACTCTTCAAATATTGGTAGGAATCTTTGGGAAAATGGGCACCATGTCGCGTAGAAAAGAACGAAAGCTTTGTCCATCTGCTTTAATTCATCGCTGATGCCCTTTTCTTCAGTATTTTCAATCTTGCGTCTCACAGCTTTGCTCATGCCACTCACCTAAATGAAGTAGTTGCTCGGCCTAAAATGTTTTTTCGATTCTAAACGAAGTCATGAGTAGCAAGCTCGCTAATGAGCAGTTATCAATGCGTTAATAGAAAAGTTTTAGGAAGAGTATAATGGGAAAAAGAACGTGTGGTCGAAGCACTTAGGAAAATTGTTTCAGGATCTCGCAGGTCCTTTGCCGGATGCATGCCATGAATATCCAGCGCGGGCTCCTTGAGATTCAAAAAAACGATTGGAGAAATACTGGTTGGGATCTGCTGCTATTTCTCTCCGAATAATGGCATGTTGGGAAAGACCTCAATTCCAGTGCGATCTATAGTGTAAGGCACAAGGTTCGGGTTCACCTTGGTTCCTCGCATTTTCTCTATCTGTAAGGCGCGAGTCGTGGTTCCTCCTGAGAAGAGGGTTTGCAGCATTATGACACCATGTACTAGGTATTCCTCTACTATGGCGTTCCTTTCGAGTCCTAGGTGTTCTAGTTCTGTGGTTATCACAGTTGTTTTGTTGAGATCAGACAATGATTCGATAAGGTCAACGACCGCGGTCCTTCTTCCGATGGGGTCAGGAAAGCGATAGAATAGTGCTGCCAATGTGTCAACTGCTATTCTTTTAGCGTCTATTGATGCGATTCTGTTGCGCAGTTCGTCGATCAGTTTCTCGATGGGCAGATCCTTTCCTTTGAGGCTTCGGGTTTCTTCCTTGTAAAGTTCTTCTTTAAGCAGGCTCGTTCTGGTTGCTCTGGTCGCATCAAGGAAGGCAAACTTTCTGTCTTTTTCGGCATCTCCAAAGTTCCAGCCGAATGGCTCCATCTCAGCGTAAAAGTGTTTTTTGTTTTCGTCCAGACTCACGAAGACTCCATTCTCTTTATGGTCCTTTATTCCTTTATAGAGGAACTGAGCCGCAAAAATCGTCTTGCCAGCGCCTGGTCCACCAATGAGCAAGACAACTCTTCCGTCGGGTATTCCCCCGTTCATTAATTCGTCGAGTCCCTGAATGCCAGTTGAACTTTTTTCCACAATATCACCTTTCGCGGTTCTTTCTAACCGCGAAGCGCTATATAGAACTTTCCTTCATAGTGCAACATCTACCTCTCTTCCTCTAGCAATACGGTCCACGGTAATAACGCGTGTTAGTAATAAGCACGTTAACATTGACTCATACTTATAGGTTTCAAATAGTAGTCCAGGTGCGTGCATCGCTTCGGTTTAGCTGTTACCTTTCACTTTTGAATCTCTTCCTTCAAAAGTAGCTCGCTATCGAGATATTTCTGATTGCTTATCCTCTTGATCCTCAGGAATCTTTCCAAGCCTTTCCATGTTTCTTTCTCGTAAAGGCTTATTTCTCCTTCGAAAAGACCTGAAATCGCTCGAGCTTCCTCATTAGGATGAATCTCAGGGTCCATTACTGCGAGAGTGGTAAATCCTTCTGATTGCAGTTCCGGGATAAGGCCTGTAAGCCACCTCCTAGTCTGAACCGCATGATGTTGAAGAAGAACATCTGAGACTAATCCCATACAGATTCTTCTCGGACTTTTCGTCGCTGGATCTAGTTTACGGATTGCTGAAGTCAAAGCTATACTAATGTCAGTTAGATTCTCAACACCTTTCAACTTCACCACGTTAGGTGCGCTTTTGACGATGGCGTCCGCCTGAGGATTACAGATGAAAAGGTGAAGGTTTGACTGAAATTCCTCTGCGAGGACTTTTGCTGTGCCTGGGTTCATTGTCACGTAAAATGTGACTTCACCTTTCTCCGCTCCTGTCTTGAGAAAACTCTTGATCAGCGAGTCCCTCTCATTACATGAAGGTGACGTCAACACAACGGCACTGCCTGAACGTATTCCTCCACACAGCAACTTGTCAACATCCGCATGGCCCGTGCTAACAAGTTCTGCAGGCTTGGGCACTAAAGCTACCTTGCCTGTTTCGATGTAGAGTAATTTCGCTTCCACTCTTTCTATGTCTTTCTTGGCTCCCATTTTCAGGAATATTTCCAAGGCTCGATTGAGCAGACCGCGGGCTTTTTCTTTGTCACCATTTTGGTCTCTCTCCAGATACACACGGGCATATTCGCAGAGATATTTGGCGAGCCAGTAAACGTTCCATTTTGTAGCTCCTAATGCTTCGTTTTCTTCGAGGCTTTTTTCGAAGAGTTCGATGGATTCAGTCCATTTCTTCTCTGCGCGGAGCATCATTGCCCTCGTTGCCTCTTCATCGGCGACGAGTTGGTTGTCTTGTTTTTCGTGGGCAAACTTGTGCAATTCGTCTAGCAGGGTTTTTGCTTTGTCAATTTCGCCGAGCTCTATCTCGTTCATCGCAGGCCATCTATAATAGGACATTTGCTCAGCTTTTGCGCCTCTCTTTTCGAATATTTTGGCCATTTCGTCAAAGGTTTCTTTGGCTTTGGCGTTTTCGGCTTTGTCGTAGTAAGACCATCCAAGCCAGCCGTAGCTATTCGAGATAGCTTGAGTATTGTTTGTCTTTTTTGATATGTTTAGCGATTCTTCAAGGTATCGTTCGCTTTGGTTCCATTCTCCCAATACATGATATAAGATCCCAAGAGAGAGTGTGGAATTACTGAGAGTAAACAGATTGCCTATCTTCCGGTCTAACGATTCCGACTGCTCCGCCAAAGTGAGAGCCTTGTCACTGTTTCCCATGCCGAAATGTCTTTCCGCTAACCGTATGCCAAACCAAGATATCATGTCAATGGTTCCTGCTCTCTTTGCAAGTTCTAATCCTTTCTCAAAACAATTCAAAATTCGTTCATTTTCTCCTCCCGGAAGTTCTAGCGTGCGTGCGAGGTTGCTGTAAGCACGCTCCGCTATGGCCACATAATCGTTGTCGAGGGCAATTTTGAGAGCTCTTTCCATAGATTCAACTGCTCTCTCTTGCTCTCCAATGGCGTCGAAGACGAGTCCTAAGTCGACGTATGAGCTTGCGATGACTTCTGAAGCGTCCAGTTTTTTGGCGAGGTCAAGGGCTTTTTCTGCCCAAGAACGAGCCTTCGCTACATCTTCAGTAAAATACGACATGCGTGCTCTGGCGGCGTAGAGGGCTGCCAGCTCAACATTTTCAGGCTGGGCATCCAAAATCTTCAAAGCCGCTTCAAAATGCATCTGAGCTTGCTCTGTGTTGCCGATGTCCCGCCAAAGAGTAAGAGCCATCTTTCGGTGCAGTCCTGCAACCTTTTCTTTTTCATCAATTTGCTTTCGCAGCTGCAACGCTTCATTCCAGCGTTTCATGCAAAGGTCATATTCTCCGACAAGCCCTTTGATGTCACCAAGCCTCTCAAGAACACGTGCTTTTTCTCGGGTTTCGCCTCCTTTCTCTTCAAGGAGGTTGAAAGCAGACTGGAAGTACGAAGCACCTTCACTGTTTGCGTATATCTTTGCAGCCTTGTCTCCAGCTTTCAGGAAGTAGTCAAGCGCCTTATCTTTGTCTCCACTCTCAAGAAAGTGAGCGGCTAGTTCTCCGTAGTGCTCTTCAATTCTCTTGGCATAGGCCTTTTCCAAGGCGATTCCGGCAACCCTGTGTAGCTTCTTTCGCTTCAAAAGACTGACTTCATCGTACACGACATCTCTGACCAAAATGTCGGCGAAAGAACACACGCCTTCTCCATGGATCTCTCTTTCTTTAATCAAACCTGTCTGGAGAATCCTGTCTATCAATTCAAGCAATCTATTCTCTTCAATTCCAGTGAGGGCGCACATCGCCTCCAGAGTGAAATCGTTTCCAACAAAGGAAGCAAGAGTCAAAATATTTTGGCATTCCTCATCTAGACGAGCAAATCTCGTTTTCAGAACGCTCTTGACGGTCTCAGGGAACTCGATCTCTGAAACTTCCTTAATCTTCCATCTACTCCTTTCTCGGCAGATTACGCCTTCCTCTCTCAGAGATTCTATCACCTCTTCTATGAAGAATGGATTCCCCCTTGTTTTCTCATAGACCAATCCGCAAAACTCACTTGGAATGTCGCCTTGCTCTAAGATTTGTCTGACAATCTCGGAAGTATCTTCCTGTGACATTCGCTTCAAGGGGATATACTGGGCCAACCGTTCCCTTTTCAATTCCCCAAGAACCTGAGTCAATGGTTGCCCCGCGTCAATTTCGGTGCTGCGGTAAGCTCCCAAAAGAAGCAATGGCGTTTTTCGTACATCCCGAGCCAGATAATGTAGTAGCAAAAGCGAAGACGGATCGGTCCACTGCAAATCATCTAGAACTACGAGCAGCGGCGTCTCTCTGGAAATATTCGTGACGAACTGCGAAATTGCTTCAAAGAGTCTGTTTTGTTCCTGCTCAGGGCTTATCGGAAGAGACTGTGGAATTGATCTGAGTTTCTTGCTAATCTCTGGCACTAGCTTAGCGACTTCCGCTGGATAGTAGCCAATGACTCTGTACAATTGCTCGGAAGTGCATTCTTCCAGATACTCTTTGACAACTTCTTTCCAAAGAATATACGGAGGGACACCGTCCATCCTAAACAGTGCTGGGCATCTGCCGTACAAAACTTGGACTCCACGCGATCTTGCATAGATTCCAAGCTCTCTGACTAACCTAGTCTTTCCGATCCCTGCTTCACCATGAACGAAGACAAGTCCACCTTCACCGTGAACCGTCCTATAAACAGCTTCCTTCAACACGTTCATTTCTTCGGTTCTATCGACAAGCGGAACCTCTTTCGCAGCAACATGCATAGGATTGGGAACACGATCACGCTCAAGAGATGGCAAGGACTTCTCCGCACGACTCCAACGATACAACACTATTGAATGATACGTTACTTATCGCTTGTGGAATAGCGCCTGATTCAATCATCATCTCCAAATGCACAAAATGCGCAGTCACCCGCGCCCAGCACCCGCCACTTTTCTTGTAATGGAAAATCGAAATACCAACACGTCAAAAATAGGCAACGCTGCTGCATCTTGCAAGACATCTTTGTCAAGGTATCGAGGCGTGCACTCTATTGACTGAAACATTGTTTCAGAAGTCTTATATTCATCGTGCAGACACTTGGCTTTGTTGGAGAAAGATGTGAACCTTTCGGTTTAGCTTCACTTGCCTTATCTGAGGCAATGAGCCGAACAAACGATGGACCAAATTGGTTTGTATCTCTTCAATAAGGAAAAGGGGAGAAAGAGAGACATGAATATGAAATACTTGGCTGTTTTTGCATGCATTTTAATGGCGGCAATGATGGTTGCACCAATATATTCAGTAAATGCGCAGAGAATCCCGCCATGCAACGCCATCCAATACAGATATCTAACCCAAGACGCACTCTTCACCGGTCTGCTGACGCCAGACAGTTCTGGTGGAATTGACATTATGGGTTGGCCCCTAACGCAATCTGAATACACCACTGCATTAAGCAACACAGGCATTATTGTGGAACCATTGTCCGAGGCAGGCGAGTTTGAAATCGCTTTCAACAACAACGTCACCGATGGTGTTCACATGAACGTGAGAAGCCCAATGAACTTCACGGACTTCCGAAACGCCATGAACTGTCTAATCGACAGCAACGGCGTTATCGCAGGCCCAGTTCTAGGCGGCTTCGCCACAAGAGACTACACCCAGATACCCGAGCCACTGATGGCAGCATTCGTAAACCCAGCAGTCTCTGGCGCTAACTACCCATGGGAATTCAACGTAACACACGCCCTACAAATCCTATACAACGGCAACTGGTACAGCCACACAGTATATCCAACATTCGCAGCATTGCTCACAGCCTACGGAGGCGGCACAGGCGCGCTCTCAAGCGCTGCAGGCACTACTAGTGGTGTCATATACCCAGGCACTGACCAGAACGATCAAGGCTGGGGCCTCACCGACACAAGCCCTGCTGCAAGCATCTACACTACAGAGGGAGTCGCAGGAAACGCAATCAACGCCTTACAAGGATACTACAGAACTGGCGACGCAAGAAAGAACTTGGGCCAGTTCTTTGATGCCGAGTTGAAGGCAATTGGTTGCCCCGATAATCCGATTGGTGAAGCAACCTTGAGTGCTTTGAGACCTTACGTAATTAACGCGCAGTTATACGACTGGGCAACTTTGGGCTACAGCATGGGTGCACCGCCAAACTGGTTCTACACTGAACTCACACCGGTAGGCATTTTCTCTGGTGGCCCGAACGATTACCTCGTCCAGGACTCCAACATGACTTACTGGGCAACACAGATGTTCACAGACCCAGATCAGGTTTCGTACCAGGTTGCCTCGAACAACGTTCAAGACATCTTGGTCATGGAGTCTGAATTGGTCAGTGCCTACACACCCGCAACCTACTGTGCCTACAAGACCGGCCTCTTAGGCCAGATCGATGAGCTCGGCTACGGTACACAAGGTACAGGCCAACTCATGAACTGGATAACGCTGGACTCTAGGAAGAGCAACACAGTCGTGTACACTGGTCCTTCATCTGGCACACCCGACAGCAACATAATCTACTACGGTGTATACAACCCGCCAGACATGCTGAACCCAGTATTCAGCGACGAAGTCTTCGACTTCCAAGTCCTAGACGAAATCTTCACTTATCCATTCGCAACCAACCCATACAATGACATTGTCCCAGGCAGCGCAATCACAGGCGTACCCGCAGGCAGTGACCTGCCCTGGATGGCATATGCTTGGACGACAAACCTCGTTGCTAACCCAGGCGGCGTAGACGGCGCAGCATTCCCAGGCCAATGGACAAACGTCACCCTATACTTCAGAAACGACATCAAATGGCAAGACGGCGTACCATTCACAGTAGCCGATATCAACTACACAATATACGAAAACGCACTCTACGGCGACGCATACATAAACGCGGCCGAGGTGTTCATGGTCAATAGCACAGGCGGAACCTTCGCGCCATACTTCACAGAAGTAAGTCCGACCATATGCTCAATACTTGTCAAGAGCCCAAGCTGGCTCAACCTGTACATGCCAAGCTACGAAATCATTCCACAGCACCTCTACCAATACATACTACCCAACAACATAACAGCAGCCGAAGCAGGAACAAGCACTGATGGTCTCCACGGATTATGGCCAGGACAAGCCGCAGTATCCGGCAACCTCCAGGCTGGAGCACCATTCACCCTAACGCAACTACAGAACGACCCAGAAACCACTTTGGTTGGAACAGGCCCATGGAAGTACCGAGTAGGCAGCACTGATGTAAGCCAATTCGTTGAAGGCGGAGGCATAACCCTCGACGCATACGATGAATTCTTCTTGCTTCCTGCACCAGGCGCAATTGCCTTCAAGTACACATGGCTCGCAACCAGCCCAAGCGCACAGCCATCAGGCGGATACTTCAAAGTCGGATTATCTGACCTAGTGTATCTGGCCAACGCATATGGCACGACAGGAACGCCACCATCAACAGTACCAATCAGCGAAGTTCCAGGAGCAGCACACAGCTGGAACCCAGCAGCAGACCTAGCAGC
>Ga0209039_10002367_pt1 | contig 16115 bp, 17 predicted proteins | sample BogFormECP12_OM1_FD_188238 | JGI IMG/M metagenome (GOLD analysis project Ga0209039, IMG submission 188238) | Bog forest soil microbial communities from Calvert Island, British Columbia, Canada - ECP12_OM1 (SPAdes) (version 2) | ecosystem: Environmental > Aquatic > Freshwater > Wetlands > Bog ... | reverse complement strand
AAGACGCGAGGCGACCTGATCCTGAGCTTCGCTTCGATCGGCGCCGGGGCCGCGGTTCTCGCTGGTGTCGTCGGCTATTGGATAGGTGCGCTGACGGAATGTGGGATGTCGCGGGTGTGGAACCAACCGGTGCCCTGTCCCCTCTCGTTCAACCCAGTTGTTCTTCTCCTGTCGTTTCTCACCCTCGGCGCGGTCCTCTTCGCCACGGCGAGCATCCTGCGAACCGACGGCCGCCTCTATTCGATCGCGTCTTCGGTGATGATCGCGGTGTCGGTCAGTTTCCCCGCAGCTTGGATCTTCCAATGGATCGTAGCCCCGTCGGGGAGTCTCGACCCGTGGATCCTGACGGAGTCGCTGATCGTGGGTGGAGGGGTGGTGGGATTGGTCGTTTCCGCCCGGCGACGGCGCTCAGCCCATCGTCCGAACGGACCGTACAACCGACTCGCCCTCGGGGCCTCGCTGATCGCTTTCGGCACCTTGGAATCGGTCTGGGGTTCCCTTCCGTTCTCGTGGTTGCCGTGGGCACCCTACCCGGGCTACCCTAACCCTCCGCCCCAGTTTGCCGAGATGATCATTCCTCTGCAAAATCTTCCCGAAATGGGGGAGATTCTGTTGCTGGCTGCGGCGTTGGCGGTGGCCCTGCCCATCTTCTTCCGATCCTTCATGGCGCTGAGTCTTGGCTGCGCCGTTACGATTCTCGCCGTCCCTTTCCTCTATTCCTTAAGCGTGCCCTTCTTCAGCTTGCCCTTCTCCTATCTCTGGATCGGGCCGGGTGCGATCATCGCCGCAAGCGGGTCGTCGTCGAACATCTGGCGAGTGTACTTCCTCCCGAGATACGGTCCGTTCTGGCCCATACCACAACGCAGTGGGCAGTAGCCTCGGACCTCACGCGTCTCGACGGTTCGTATCCTCTTCGCGAAGGCCTCGTTCCGGCCGGTCCCCGGCGTTGGCCTGATTCTCATGGGGGCTGGGCGGATACCTCGCGCTGCCGGGGAAATGAGCCTATTCAGCCCTCCGGGGTGTTTCCCGCTGGTCTCGAACGCGACCGACTCCTCGCCACGGTGACATCGAGGCAAACGCCATCCCCCCGTCCCTGGTCGGGAATCGGAGAGTCCCGGGTCAGTCCATGCAGGAGCGGCGAAGGGCGCTGGCAGCGGCGGTCGCGGGTTCCGCGCTGTGGGGCCTCTCCGGGACCGCGGGCCAGGTGGTCCTCCAGGGATACCTGTTCCCGGTCTGGGGGCTCGTCACCATCCGAATGCTGGGCGCGTCGATGCTGCTGTTCGTCATCGCCCGGCCGAAATGGCCCCGGCCGTGGACATGGTCGTTCGCCTCGATGGCGATCTTCGGACTCGTCGGTTCCCAGGTGACGTATCTCGAGGCACTGTTCTACTCGAACGTCACCACCTCGACCCTGCTCCAGTTCCTCTTCCTGCCGATGGTCGCGGCGTACGAGCTCTCGACCCGCGCCATCCGCTGGTCGGCCGGGTGGGCGGTCCTGCTCACGTTCGCCGCCGCCGGGACGATCCTGTTAGTGGGGACCTTCTCGTCGTACGGATTCTCGATCCTGATCACGCCGCTCGGGCTCGTTTTCGGCCTCCTCTCCGCGGTCGCCGGGGCGTACTACACGCTCGCGAACCGACGATTCGTCCAGACCGAGAGCGCGTGGTGGGTGACGACGTGGGGCTTCCTGCTCGGAGGGATTGTCACGGCCCCCATCGGCGCTTGGAGCCTCCTTGAGTACCGTTGGCCTACCTCGGTCGCGAGCGGGGCCATCCTTGCCGGGCTCGTTCTCTTCATGGTGGTCGCGGGCACCCTGCTCGCGTTCACGCTCTTCGTCTACGGACTCCGCAACCTCAAGGCTACCGAGGCCGGCATCGCGGGGTCGTTCGAGCCGATCGTCGCCGCGGCGGCCGGCTTCGCGATCCTCGGGGTCACGCTCTCCGCGTTCCAGTACGTGGGCGGTGGCCTCATCATCGTCGCCGTCGCCCTCTTGGGGGCGAGCATTCACCGCCGGTCCGAACCCACCCAACGCGTGGCCCCGCCGTGATCGTTCCACCCTCGCCCTTACATCGTCCCTTGGGTAGCCCGGGAAGTCCATCCAGCGATTCCCGAGACGGATGGTGGAGGTAGCCGACGAGCGCGCCAGCACCCGGCCCCATCGAGTTCCGACCCCTTCGTCGGTCCGAGTTCGCGAGCTTCTTTGACGTCATCATGCTCGCCGAGGGCCCCCTCGAGAGGTCGACCGGTCTTGCCGAGCCCACCGAAGCTGCCGTTCGCCAGCTCTCACGTCGGTCGATCTGGTTCGTCCTATGGCTCTTCCGGAGGCTGGGTCGTCCGCTCGTGGACACGGTCGTGGCGACCGATGGAGGTAAGGTAGTGGGCACCGGCACCATCATCTGGCTCCGGAAGACCGCCTACGTGGCCGGGATAGCCACCAAGCCGGAGGTCCGCGGTCGGGGCATCGCCTCGCGGATCCTGGCCCTCCTCGGCGAGCAAGCTCGCCGCCGGAACCGGGCATGGCTGGCCCTCGACGTCGAGGGGGAGAACGAAACCGCTCAGCGGGTCTACCGGAAAGCGGGGTACCGCGAGATCGCTCGGTACACCTGGTTCACTCGGAACGACCTCCCGCCGACCGGGGCGCCCGTCCCGCCCGGCGTCCGGCCGGTGAAACGAGCCGACTGGGAGGTCCTGGCCCCCGAGCTCGACCGCAGTCGTCCCCCCGAGTACCGCTCGGCGTTCCCCGCCCGAGCACGGGTGATCAGTCACAACGAGTTCCTGGTCCGCTCGGGCCACGCGCGGGTGCGGACCTGGTTCCGGAGGGCCAACAACGGGGCGGCGTGCTTCGTTCGGGTCTACTTCGTCCTGTCGACCCGGATGGCCATCTACTTCCCCATGAGCACCCTGCCCGAGCCGCCGAGCGAGGAGTTCGCGGGCTTATTCGAGGCGGCTACCCAGTGGCTGCGGGCCCGGAGCCCGTCCCGGAGCATCGCCGTGGCGGCCCAACCCCGAGGGGCGATCGCGGAGTCGCTCGAACGTCAGGGGTTCACCGGCGTCGTCTCCTCCGCGGTGATGATCCGCGAGAGCGCGCCCTGAGCCGCGGGACGGACCCGGTCGCCGTACTCCTCTCGCTCGAGCGCGCGCTCGTGTCACTCGGTCGAGTAGTCGCGTTCCATCTCGACCGCGAACCGCTTCCAGAGTTCCGCGTCCTCGTCCCGCAGCCGCTTCGCGAGCTTCCGGGTCTCGGCCGGCGAGAGGGGAGAGCCCTGCCATCGAAGGTCCCGGCCCTCGAAGCGGATCGCGGACGCTCGCGGTCCGTCGGGAACGATCGCGTAGCGGAACTGGGAGTGGTGGTTCGGCCCGACGATGTGCGTGCTGACCCAGCTCCGGGTCTCCGGGTAGACCTGGACCAGCTTCACCTTGCGGACCCGCCCTCCGTCGGCGGTCGGGAACGTGTCATCGAGGACGACCGTTCGCGGCGCGACCCAGGTGACCTTGCGCGAACCATGACCGGCGGAGCGGCCCCAGTCGTAGGGGGTGAAGTCGATGCACCACCGGAACGCCCAGGCGGCGGGGACTCGGAAGCGTTGCCGGAACGAGTACTCGGCACAGGCCGTGGCCCCCGGGGACCTCGCGCGGCTCGACCTCTTCGGCATAGTGGGGGCTCGCAACCCGACGGGGTATCTATCGGGCGCGGTCGTCCGGCCCGGCTCCTTCGGTCCGTCCCCGAGGGCCTTTGGTGGTCAGTCGCTCGACCCGAGCGAGTAGGAATCCGTCGTACCCCTTCTTTCCCACCGTCTGGATGACGGTCGCGCTGACCCGATCCTCGGAAGCCAGCGCATCGATCATCTCGCGAACCCCTCGGACGCTCGGGTCCACGCTCGCGCCGTCCGCGACCTCTCCCCGCCGGACGACGTTGTCGACGACCAGGACCGAGCCGACCCGCGACAGTCTCAGGATCCAGTCGAGGTACGCCCGGTTGTTCGGTCGGTCGGCGTCGAGGAAGAAGAGGTCGAACGGACCGGCGCCCTCGGCGGCGAGCTTCGGGAACGATTCGAGAGCGGGACCGAGCCGGACCTCCACCCGGTCCGCCAATCCGGCACGGGCCAGGTTGGCCCGCGCGACCTCGGCGTGTTTCGGGTTGATCTCGAGCGTCACGAGCCGCCCGTCGGGGGGTAGCGCCCGGGCGAGCCAGGTCGCGCTGTAGCCCCCGAGCGTACCGACCTCGAGGATCCGTCGTGCACCCTGCAACTTCGCGATCAAGTAGAGCAGCTTTCCCTGGACCGGCGAGACCTGGATGCTCGGAAGTCCGGCGGCCTCGCTCGAACGCACGCACGCCTCGAGGACCGGGTCCTCCGATACGAGCGTCGACCCGATGTAGGCGTCCACGGCGGTCCACGTGGACGGGTCGGTCATCGGCCGACCTCCTGCGAAGGGTCGATGTCGCCGACCGCGGCCAGCGCCTTGAGAGCCGTAAGGGTGATCATCTTGCTCGGTCGACCGGCCTTCTCGAGGGCGAACGGGATCGGCCGGTCCTTGGGGTGCGCGGCGTACCACCGCGCCACGGCCCCCTCGACATCCGGGTGGACCGCGTCGAGGTTCCAGCGGCCGTCCAGCCGTCGCTTCTTCCGCACGAGCTCGAGCGCGAAGCCGAGCCTCGGGTCGTCCACGTAGCCGAGCGTGGTCAACAGGTCGAGCCCGACCAGGACGTCATAGTAGTAGTGGACCGGCCAATGGAAGCGGTACCACGGCGGGTACCGCTCTCCCTGACGGTGCAGCTCCCGGTCGAGGAAGAACTCGGCCGCCCGCTCGACGCACTCCTTCATCGCCGGGGTCCATTTCGAGCGGGGGTAGGCGGCGAAGGCGCTCAGGCCCTCCCAGGAGTCGAGGTTCCGGCCCGGCGACGGACCGTTGCCGAACGACCAGCAGGTCCAGCCTCCCTTCGGGTGAGCGGTCCGGACCAACCATTCGAGCGCCTTGCGGACACGAAGGTCATCCTCGTAGCCGAACCGGATCAGCGCCCGGGCCATGTTGCCGGTGTAGCAGTGGTGACCGTTCCGTCCGGAAAAGCCACCCACACCGCCGCCTGCCAACGGGGAGCGGTCCATCCAGAGCTCGCACGAAGCGCGCACCGCGGGAATCGCGCGGGTCACCCCGAGGTCCGAGAGCGCGAGCAGGTTCCAGTTCGTCGAGATGTACTTCGGACGGTAGAGGCTCTTCTCGCGGACCCACCATCCCGCCGGGTCCCGGCGGGCCAGGATCTCGGCGACCCATCCATGGTCGGTGATCTCTTTTCGGGCCTCCCGGACCTCGGGGTCGTTCTTCCTGCGATGAAGCAGCTCGGTCAGGGTTCGGTACCGGACCGCGGGCTGGTCGGGTTCGAGCAGCCAGTCGAGGGTCGCAGTTTCGCGCTTCGACCGGGTGGAGGGACGGGAACGTGGGCGCGTCGGGGTCATCAACGGCGGCCAACTTTCGCCCCCCCAAAAGGGGCTCGGGGGAGGTTGCGGAACGCTTCTTCCCGGCGAAAGACGAGGGTGGACTCTCTCCGGCAGGTCACGCCGGCGCGGGACCGGCGTCGGGTTCGCCGGCGAGCACCCTCGCCAGGGCGAAGAACGCGTCGGGCGGGAGCGTCTCGGGTCGGCGCCGGGCCCAATCCTCCGGCCAGCCGGCGCGTCGCGCTAGCTCCTCCGCCGGTGTCCCTTCGGGGGTCAGTCGAGGGAGCAGGTTCGACAGCTGCTTGCGTCGGGACGAGAAGAGCTTCCGCAGGACCTCCTCCAACGCGGGCACGGACGGCACCGGGAGCGGCTCCGGTCGGGCGACGTGGACGCCGATCCGGCTCACGACCTCCGGTCGCGGGTAGAACGCGTCGGGCCCGACCGTACGGTAGAGCTCGACCGACCCGTAGAGCTGGGTGATGATCGAGAGCCGACCGTACGTCTTCGAGCCCGGACCGGCCGCGAGCCGCGCGGCGACCTGCTGCTGGACGAGGAAGACGACCCGGGGGGTTCGGGCCGCGAACAGTCGCAGGAGAAGGGGCGTGGCCACGGAATACGGCAGGTTCCCGACGACCGCCTCCGCCAGAGGAAGCGGCACGGAGAGGGCATCCCCGGTCACCACGCGGATGCGGGGTCCGAACGTCGAGGTGAGGAACCGGGCGAGGCGTCGGTCGCGCTCGATGACGGTCAGCGGTCCGAGGCCCCGACGCAGGAGGGCCGCCGTGAGGGCCCCGAGGCCGCCTCCGACCTCGACCACCGGCTGCCCGGGCGATAGCTCGACGAGCGCCGCCTCCGCGTCGGCGACGAACGGGTCGGTCAGGAACGATTGGCCCCACTCCTTCGACGGGCGTACCCCCAGGGAGGCGAGCGTCGAGCGGATCTCCTCCGGTCGTTCGGGAACCGCGGGGACGGTCCCGTCGTCCGCCGCGCTACGGCGCGACGAAGAGGCGGTACTTGTCCTCGACACCGCTCAGTTCCTGCTCGATGCGGCCGACGATCAGCCGCTCGGGGTTCTTCACGTGGACCCGCGTCTCGAGGTCCTCGAAGCTCGTGAACGGGCCGCTCCGGCGTTCGTCCACGATCTGCTGCATCGTCTTCTTCCCGATCCCGGGAAGGAGCTCGAGAAGGTGGAACCGGCGCGAAACGGCGGGCGCCTCGTTGAAGAACCGAAGGTACCGCTCGTTGTGCCGACGGACGATCGCCTCGAGCGCGCCGGTGAGCTCCGTGCGTCCGGAGACGGTCAGCTCGTCGTAGCCGATGCGGCGCCGGACGTGGTCGATCGGCGACGGTGTCGTTCCTTCGGGCACGAGCGGGACGCGGGCCCCCGTGGTGAGGGTCGCCGACAGGCGGGGTACGAGCTCGAAGAGCTTCAGTTCGTCCTCGCCGATGGCGAGCGCGACCGGCTCGCGGTGGAACCCGCGCTCCGTCTGCCGGCCGTTCGGCAGGTAATCGAGGATGACTGCGTAATTCTCCACACCGGATCCCCCCCGTTCATCGGTGCTTTGCCACGATCTCGAGGAGTCGGGTGACCTGCTCTTCGTCGAGCGCGACCCGTTCCTTCGAGAACAGGAGACGGATCTCCTCCGGGTACTGGGGGAGAACGTCGGCGATCTTGACCGCGACCGTGGCGTCGACGTACGGGAGCGACCTCAGCTCGGCCAAGAGCTTCGCGGTCTGCTCCGTGGTCAGGCGGGCGAACTGTTCGGCGTGCTGGTGCGCCAGCGCCGCCTCCCGCGGGAGGGTCCGGCGCGCGGCCTCCTCCGTGAGGAGGTCCTTCACCTTCGAAAGCGGGACCGGTTCAGGCATGGTTCTTCCCCACGTCGGCGGGCATGAGGTGGATCGGCGTGGCGATCAGTTCCTTGCGCTTGCCGCCATCGAGGAACGCGATGCGGTACGCCCGGCCGCTCTTCGCCACCACCGTGCAGGTGCGTCCCTGGTAGCGGGGGTGGGGCTGCCCGTGGGGGTCGGACGCCTCGATGCGGACGACCACCCGGTCGCCGACCGCGAACTCGCGCAGGAACCGGGTGACCGGGGGAAGCCCCTTCTCGCGGACCTTCTTCGTGAACGTCCCGCGGGAGCGGGACCGGAACCCTTTGGAACTCTTCACCATCGTTCATCCCTCCGTATCGTGGATCTCTAGGACGTCGAGGAACTCGACCTTCAGCGGTACCCCGGTAAGCGATGCGAGGCTTGGCACGGTGCGTCCGTCATCTCCTTCCACCCACTCCTTGACGTACGTACCGGCTTCGGTCCTGATGTCGAGCGTGAACCGCCCGCTCGTCGCCTCGACGACGCGCGCAGCGACGACCCGACGCATTCGGACGCGGTCGGACCGACGATGAGCGACGCGCTTCGGCGTGCGCTGGGCGATTGCTTGGCGAAGCGCGAGCTCGAGAGCCTCATTAACCTTTGCCACCGGGACGTCTCCCATCACGCCGACCCGGTAGCTCTTTTCCGGGCTCGCCTCCTTCACCTGGACCACTTCGATCGCGCGGGCGGGCCGAAGGTCCGCCACCTCGACCCGTCCGGCGGCCTCCTGGGCAAGCTCCGCGAGCATCCGTTCGAGGTCCACCGACCGCGTGCGGGGTCGGACCAGCTCCAGGACGAAGGGACGCCCCCGGCCGAGCATCCGCGCGTCGATATCCTCCCGTCCCATTCCGTGGAACCGGCTTCCGTCGGCCCCCGTGGCGCGCAGGAACGGTCCCGCGACGAGCTCCTCGACGCTCGTAGGATAGGTCTTCCCGGTACCGCCGCACGTGGTGCACCCTCGCCCGCGGCAGCGGCGGCACGGCCAGCGGGTCTGGGGAAGTGTGCGGTCGAGCTTTCGGTATCGGCCACGGACGTACACGGGGAGCACGGTGAGCTCGACCCGACCGACGGGAAGGTCGGCGAGGAAGACCACATCGGGCCCTTCCGTGACCCCGGCGGCCCCGCTCGCCGCCTCGACCTTCTTGCCGAGCTCCCGGTTGAACGCCGACCGGGCGCTCTCGCCCCATTCAGTGCCGACCTCGATCCAGAGCGCCTCCTCGCGGGCGAGGCGCTCGGGGTCCCAGCGGGAACCGCACGTGAAGCGGTGCCATTCGAACCCCTCGGCCGTGCGCCGTGCGCGGTCGACCCAGGTGGAAAGGCGGTCGAAAAGTCCTCCGCAGACCGCGCACTCGGCGATCTCCGGGACAGGGGGAACCCCCAGGGTCTCGGTCACGCGACGCGCCCGCTCGGGGTTCGTGAGGCCGTGACCGAGGCGGCCGAACAGGCGACCGAAGCACTCGGGGCAGAGGCCGCGGTCGAGCGCGCGCCGCGCGCTCGCGAGGGCGCCCTCGGGGAGGTCGAAGGTGGTCGGTTCGCTCACCCTACGGCGACCGGGGCCGGCCACAAAAGTTCGCCGCCGACCCCTGCGGGTGCCCGAAGAACTTTATCTCTCCCTACTTCGTGGCGTCTTCGAGCCATGCCCTCGATCACCGAGGCCGAGCTGACCCGGGCGATCGAGAGGACTTTGGTCGCCCGCGGCAAAATGCCCCCCGCGGAGGCCCGTCCGGTCGCACGGATGGTGCTCGGGTATTTCGGGGCCGACGACACGGTGCTCGATAACAAGCTATCGAGCGACGACCGGGACCGCTTCTACCAGCTCGAGGAGGAGGGCCTCCTTACGAGCGAGGAGGAGGACGCCACCGTCTCGCGCGGCAAGACCTGGCGAATCCACTACTGGCTCCTCAAGAAAGCGCGCATCCGCGATGTCGGGCAGGGCGGGGACGCCCCTCCCTCCGACGAGGCCGAACGGGTCTACCGTTCGATCGGGGAAGCGGATTGGAACCGCACGGCGAACGCCCGGGCCCCGCCGGGGGCGTGAGCCGGGGTTCCGACCTATCGCCCCGGAGCCCCCGGCTTCGCCGGGGGTCGATAGCGGATCGTGTTGCCGAGCAGGCCGGGATAGTCTGCCGCCTGGATGATCGACCGGACGTGCTCGATCGCCCAGAACGCGAAGAAGACGGCCGCGAGCAGGGCGATCAACCCGGCGGCATCGTTCGCGACCCCTCCGATCCCCACGATGGCGAGGATCGCGGCCAGCGAGGCGAGCGCGTTGAAGCTCGCGTGCATCCCGACGGCGACCATGTAGTACGAACCGGTTCCCGGTCCGGGCTGGTTGAACTTCGACCGGGCGTAGCCGTATCCGAACATGCCGGTCGAGCTCCCGTGCAACAGCACGCTCGAGACCGACCGGATCAGGATGAGGACGATACCGGCTTCGAGGCCCCCGACGAGGAAGGCGCCGAGGCCGTAGAGGAAGGTCTCGAAGAACCCGAAGCCGAGCCCGACCGACGCCCCGAACACCGGACCGTCCGCGAGCTGCCGGAACGAGGTCCTGAACGCGACGACCCCGGAGGCCTTCAGGCCCTCCTCCACGAACGGGGCGATCACGAGCACGAGGAAGAACGCCCCCGCGTCCGAGTTCCCGTTGAGGAAGACGAACTCGGGCGCCGGGTACTGCTGGCTGATCGCGGTCCCCAGCGAGACGATGACGAGTTCGAGGATCGCGGCGGTGATGGTCGCGAAGATCGCCCCGTAGACGAAGGCCCGCATCAGCGGTCCCCACGCCTCGCGGGCGTACCGCTCGGTCCCCCGGATCCAGGAGAGGTAGACGATGGCGGGGACGAACGAGACGATAACGAGGATGAGGAGGTCCCATCCCGCTCCGAAGTCGGTCATGCCGTCCCTGACTTAGCGGAGGGGTACTGGTAGAACCCTTCGCCCGTCTTGCGCCCGAGCTTCTTCGCGGCGACCATCGTCCGAAGGAGGGGGCAGGCGCGGTAGCGGCTGTCGCGGAAGCCGTCCCAGAGGACGTCCAGGATAGAGACCGCGGTGTCGATGCCGATCAGGTCCACGAGCTCGAACGGACCCATCGGGTGGTGGAAGCCGAGCTTGTAGGAGGTGTCGATGTCCTCCTTGGTGGCGACCCCCTCGTAAAGCATCCAGGCCGCCTCGTTCACGATGACCGCGACCGCCCGGGTCGTGACGAAGCCCGGGGTGTCCCGAGAGGTGACGACCGTCTTTCCGAGGCTCACCGCGAACGTGCGCGCCGCCTCGAGGTATTCCGGCCGGGTCGTGTGGCCGGGAATCAGCTCGACAAGCGGCATCTGGAGCACCGGGTTGAAGAAATGGACCCCGACGAGTCGGCCCGGGTCCTTCAGCTCCTGGCCGATGGAGGTGATCGGGAGCGACGAGGTGTTGGTCGCGAGCAGCGCGGCCGGGTGCGTCGCGGGTTCGAGCTCCGCGAAGATCCTCCGCTTGAGTGCCAGGTCTTCCGGGGCGGCCTCGATGACGATCTGGGCCGAGTCGGCCCGACGGAGCCCGATCGCGAAATCGATCCGCGTGAGCGCCTCTTCCCGCGCTCCCGCGCCGACGGTCCCGCGCTTGACGGCGTGGTCGAGCGCCCGCGCCGCGTTCGAGATTCCCCGACGGGCCAGTTCTTCGTTCACGTCCTCGAGGGTGACGGGGTAGCCCGCAAGGGCACATTGGGCGGCGATGCCGCTTCCCATGATCCCCGCGCCCACCACGAACACCCGCTTCGCGACCGACTTCCGCGGGTCGCTCTCCGTCGGGATCGGTTCCGGGTCGCTCATGAGGCCTCGGGGACCGCGGTGGCGGTCCGTGCGATCTCGAGGTACTCGCAGGCGCGGCAGAGACCGCTCGTGGCGGGTTCGCCGCACGCTCGACAGCGGTCGGGGGCGGCGACGGCGGCCCCATCGGCCAGGAACCGAGAGACCAGACGCTCGTGGGTCCTCAGCAGCGATTGCCGGGTGCCCGGCTGCGCCTCCTCGAGCTGCCAGACGACTTCTCGGAAGAGGTTCCGGGCCGCCCGACCGGCGTGCGGGCACTCGCCGTGGTCGAACGGGATGCCCCGAAGACGCGCGTAGAGGTAGACCTCCCGCTCGGGGATGAGGGCCAGCGGGGCCACCCGCGGGACGAGGCCGGGTTGCCGCACCCGATGAGGGGCCATCCGGACGAGACGGTCGAGGTCTCCCCGAACGAGGTTCATGAGGACCGTCTGCGCAAGGTCGTCCAGGTTGAAGCCCAGAACGAGCGCATCCGCACCGACGTCGCGGGCGGCCCGGTTGAGGAGCTGGCGGCGCCAGACCCCGCAGAACGAGCAGGGGACCGTTTCCGGAAGGTTGGCCGCAGTCCGGTCGATCGTAGTGCCGATCGCTTCCTGGGCGGAGACGATATGGTGCTCGACCCCGAGGCAAGCGGTCAGGGCTTCGGCCGCCTTCAGCGTCCCGGCACGGTAGCCCGCGATCCCCTCGTCCACGCTGAGGGCGACGACGCGCACGGTCGGCCGCCGATGGAAGTACCGGTGGGCCAAGGCGAGGGCGACCCCGCTGTCCTTGCCACCGGACAACGCCACCGCGACGGTCCCGCGGCCGAACCGGGGGATCTGGCGGTGCATCTCGCGCCGGACCCGCTCCTCGACCGAGGTCCGGAAGTGGGAGGCGCAGAGATGAGCGTCCCGATACGGCTGGTCGATGACGGCCGCGGCGTCACACGCGGAGCAGCGCACGCCGAACGCAACGGACCCCTTCTATTTGAGCGACGAGCGGTGGGTTGCCTTCCACTGCGCGCATACGATTATTAGGCAAAGTCCGGACAACCACGCGCGATGGCATCCTCTGCGTCGATCCCGCGCTCGCCCGCCGGAGCCCGACGCGGGCCAACTTCCCCCGAATCGTCGGCGAACGGCGAGTTCGATGTCCTCGAGCTGGTCGGCCGGTTCCAGCGGATGCTTCAGGCGCAGGAACGGAGTCCCTGCACGGTCAAGCAGTACGGGCACATCGCCCGGATGTTCCTCCAGTTCGCCCAGAAACCGCTCGACGAGGTGACGCTCCATGACCTCGAGGCGTTCCGAGAGTACCTCGTGCTCCAGCGCCACTACTCGAAGAACTCGATCTACACGACCGTCCGTGGGCTCACGTGCCTCTTCCGCAGCTACGGGTTCGCCATCGCGGACCAGCTCGAGGCCCCCCGGCGTCCCGAGCGACTTCCCCGGTATCTGACCGAGGAGGAGATGCACCGTCTCCTCGATACGGTGAAGGGGTCCCCGCGGGACAGCGCGATCATCCACGTGCTCGCGTTCTGCGGCCTCCGGGTGAGCGAGCTCAGCCACCTCCTGGTCGAGGACCTCGAGTTCGAGCGGAACGTACTGCACGTGCGCTCGGGGAAGGGCGACAAGGACCGCGAGGTCGTACTCGAAGACCGAACCCGCGCGGCGGTCGACCGCTACCTCACCGACCGGACGCTCGCGGGAGAATCCACGACCCGTCTTTTTCCCGTGGGCCCGGTGACGGTCGAACGGATCGTACGTCGCGCAGCCCAGACCGCCGGAATCCCCCGACGGGTCACCCCCCACATGCTCCGTCATACCCTCGCGACCGCCCTCCTGTCCCGGGGCTGCGACATTCGCTTCATCCAGAAGCTGCTTGGGCACGCCTCGGTCGCGACGACCCAGATCTACACGCACGTCGACACTGCGGCGCTCCAGAACGCGTACCAGCGGGCGAAGCCTCAGTATTAACCCCCGAGAGGGCTCGGGGCGTCCGTGACCGACGAACGCGCAAATGTGCTCATCCTCGGCGCCGGGATCTCCGGTTGCGCGCTGGCGTTTCACCTGGCCCGTCGCGCGGTCGGTCCGGTCATCGTGTACGACCCGCAGACCCCTAGTGCCGGGGCGACCGGGAGGGCGGCGGGCATCGTCACCGAGCAACTCTGGGACCCTTGGGATGTCTTGGTGGTCCGCGAGTCGAAGGAAGAGTACGCCCAGCTCGCCGAGCGGTACGACCCTACCGCCTACGCAGTAAATGGTTTTGCTCGCTGGACCCGCAACCCCGCGGCGGTCCCGGTCCTCGAGGAGACCGTCGAACGGCTTCGCAGCTGGTCGGTCCCCGCTTCGGTCCTCGACACGACCACGCTCGCGGAGAAGGTCCCCTGGGGCCGCTACGACGGCGTCCTCGGGGCCATCTGGAGCCCGAACGATTCTGTCGTCACCCCGAGCCGGATGGCGGAGCTGTACGCCGAGCGAGCTCGGGAGCTCGGGGTCGACTTCATCCTCGGCTCACCGGCTAACCGGTTCACTCGAGAGGGGGACCACTGGGAGCTTACCGTCGGGGGTCAGGTGACCCGGGCCCATCGAGTGGTTGTCGCCGCCGGAGCGTGGTCGAAGAAAGTGTTCGCCTCGGTCGGGCACCCGCTTCCGCTCGCCCCCTACCGAACCCAAGCGGCGGTCCTGCGGCCGTCTTCCCCGGACGCGCGGATCTTTCCCTCGGTCCACGACATCGACCTGGACGTCTACGTCCGACCTGAGGAGAATGGTCGAATCCTGGCCGGTGACGGCACCGAGCTCGTCGAGGTCGACCCGGACAAGTACTCGACGGGCGGGGACGAACGGTTCGTCGCGCACCTTGCCGAGAGCTTCGGAAGCCGGTTCCCAGGGTGGGCGGATGCCGAGTTGGTTCGTGCCTGGGCCGGCGTGTGCGTGGCCACTCCGGACCGCCGACCGCTCATCGGCCCGGTGCCGGACGCCTCCGGGTTGTTCGCGCTCACCGGTTTCAACGGGTTCGGCGTAATGCGGGCCGGGGGCGCAGCCGCCCGACTGGCCGGTGTGCTCGCCGTGGGTGACGGCTCCGGTCCGGAGCTTGAGAGGATCCGAACGGTCCTCCCCGGTCGATTCTCAGGACCCCCGACGGCGTTCCCGATCCGTCCCGGTTTCACACTCGAATCCGGCGCGGACCCACGATTCTAGGGATCCTCAACCGGCCGCTCTTCAAACGTCGTGGATTGTCCACGCCGAGCAGAATCAACCAGGGGAACGAAGTCGGGTCAGCTTTTCGAGGAATTCAACGCCTTCCCCGGTGGTCATCGGCTTTCCGTCTTCTCGTGTCAACGGAAGTCCGGCCGCGGCGCACGACGCTTCCGGGGTCTTTCCTTCGAGGAGTGCTCGTACGGCGACCTGCTCCCGGCGGCTCAAGGAAAGAGAGGCCAGCGTGAACTCCTCGAACGCTTCGTACGCTACGGGGGCAACGAGGCGGGCGATCTTCGCCATTTCGGCCGCGTAGAGACGGATCTCCTCTTGGGCATGGGGGTCGAGGCGGAGCGAGAGGAAGTGGAACAGGTTCCAGAGATTGCACTTCCAATACCACTGCGTGTAGTAGGCGACAGGAAGGAGGAGTCGTGCGGTCTCTCGAGCCACTCCCGCGTCGAGGGCACGAGTGTAGGCGTCGTAGGCATCCTTCGAGATGCGTTCGAGGTCGGTCCGGAATCGGTCGACCACTTCGGGAGGCAGCGGGTCCCCACGGCCCTGGCGATTCCTCGCCGATTGGTGGCGAACCTCGTCGATCGGGGGGATCTCGTACTCGTCCGGAACGATAGAGTACCTCGCCGAGTACTCATTCACAGAGTTGTGGGTCACAATCCCGTTGGCGACGAAGTTGTGCGAAGGTCCCTCGACCTCGAGGTCGTAGGTCATCCGTTCGCCGAGGAATTCGAACTTCTCGACCCTCGCTAGGCGGGGAACAGTCACTCGGTTTAAACCGGTCCGAGGTCGAGTTCTACCGCCCTCGCCGACCGGGGTATTGTCCTGATTGATTGTCGGAGAGGCAACCTCCACGCCGTTCACGCACAGATGGTGCTCGCCCGCATTCCAGACGGCACGTCCGTCAGCCTCTCGGAGCCCGGTCTTTCCCGCAAGTGTGTTCCAGCCATCGGCAAACAGGAATCGATGGTCGGCGGTGCAATCAATCCACTTCCCATCGTCCAAGGTCATTCGGAACACCGGTTTGAGTCCGTTGCGGGTCACGTCAAGGACGTGAGTGTGCCGGAAGGTCCGTGACACCTCGTCCAGCTGGCGAAGCTGCATCCCACGCACGCGATCGCGGCGAAAGAATGGATTGCGTTGGCGCCGTTCCTCCCTGTTCCGGGTGGGTTGAAACCTCTCCCAGAGGTCCTCGATCCTCAGCGGATACGGCGATCGCTCCCCACGCGCGACTTTGCCGGGCCGGTCGAAAACCACTCGAGTGCCTTCGGCAAGGCAAGCGGTCCGGTGTCGTATCCATTGGCGAGCGACGAAGATCGGGAGTCGAACGAGAAACTTGTACTCCACCATCTCGAACGGAGTGGTGTGGCGGTGTCGCATCAGGTATCGAATTAACCCGCGGTCGTCACGGACGGACTTCGTGCCTTGGCCGTAGGATACGCGGGCCGCCTGCACGATCGCAGCATCGTTGCCCATGTAGTCGACCAGGGCCACGAATCCATGGGAGAGAACCGGATGGCGAACGCCGATTTCCTGATCTGCCTCGGGCACGCTCGCCCGTTGCATGGGGGCAGAACCGTCCGCCACGCGCCGGGGACGGAACTACGCAAGATAAAGGCCGCTAATGAGGTGGTGAAACGGCGCGGCAAAACCTAAGTCCACCGGTCCGCTCGTTGACGGCGGAGGCGGCCAACCTGACTCGCATCTTCATCGGGGTCGCGTGGCCGTACTCGAACGGCCCCTTCCACATTGGGCACCTCGCCGGGGCGTACCTTCCCGGGGACATCTTTGCGCGTTTCCACCGGCTGCGTGGGAACGAGGTCCTT
>Ga0209039_10002366_pt1 | contig 16120 bp, 11 predicted proteins | sample BogFormECP12_OM1_FD_188238 | JGI IMG/M metagenome (GOLD analysis project Ga0209039, IMG submission 188238) | Bog forest soil microbial communities from Calvert Island, British Columbia, Canada - ECP12_OM1 (SPAdes) (version 2) | ecosystem: Environmental > Aquatic > Freshwater > Wetlands > Bog ... | reverse complement strand
GCTAGGTTGGAAAGGCCAGGTGGTACACCATGACGATTCTCGATCGTTTCAAGCTAGATGGTAAGGTTGCGGTTGTGACGGGGTGCAAGCGCGGCATTGGCAAGGCGCTGGCCGTGGCCCTGGCCGAAGCCGGCGCTGATATTGTGGGCGTCAGCAAATCACTCGAACCGAGTGGCAGCGACGTGGAAAAGGCGGTCGTTCAAGCGGGCCGCAAGTTTCGATCCTATCAATGCGACTTTCGTGAGCGCAAAGCCGTCCACGCATTCACCGCCCGGGTGATGGCGGATTTCCCCGTCATCGATATTCTTGTTGCCAACGCCGGCATTCTCCATCGCACGCCTGCGGCAGAGCACCCGGATGAATATTGGGACGAGGTCATCGAGGTGAATCTCAATTCCCAATTTGTCCTCAGCCGCGATTTGGGCAAGCGGATGGTGGAGCGCGGCGCCGGCAAAATTATTTTCATTGCCTCCCTGGCGTCTTTCCAGGGCGGAATTCTTATACCCAGTTATGCCGCGAGTAAAGGGGGCGTAGGGCAACTTACCAAAGCGCTGGCCAACGAGTGGGCCGCCAAGGGCGTGCAGGTGAATGCGATCGCTCCCGGCTATATCGCCACGGATATAAACGTAGCTTTGCGGACCGACCCGGAGAGGAATTCCGCGATCCTCTCGCGGATTCCCGTTGGCCGCTGGGGCGCCCCGGAGGACTTGCAGGGCGCGGTGGTTTTCCTGGCCTCCCCAGCTTCTGATTACGTGAATGGAACCCTTCTCACCGTGGATGGCGGCTGGATGGCGCGGTAGGAAAAATATAGCTATTAGCGATCAGCAATCAGCGTTCAGCTCGGCCGGATTTCGCGACGCGCCTGGCCGCTCTTGGGAGTTGCCGGAAGGGCGGGGCGCGAGGATAATCAGGGGAGCCCTGCCTTTCCAAACCGGTGGTGAGAAAAGCAGGTTAGGCGCGAAAGGATTTTGCAGTTATTCCCGTCAGACAAGAAAACGCACAACGGCCAACAGGAGGAAGTCATGACCATGTCTAAGAGACTCTTCGTATTCTTGTTTGCACTCATGTTATTCACTCCCGCCGTTTACCCGGCCAGTTTGCCTCTCACTCCTTACCCCAATCAGCTTGTTCTCGGTCAAGGGGTGTTTCACATAGGGCCGCGCGTCAGCATCGCTGTTGCCGGCAACGCCGAAGAGGATCGCTTTGCCGCGTCGCTTCTCTCCGGGGACCTGAGTTCGCTGGACGGGGTGGTTGCCGGCGAGGGGAAGGGCGTATCGCGCATTGTCCTGGCGCGTGCGGACAGCGCGGCCGGCAAGCAAGTTCTGGAAAAGTCGGGGTTGCAACTTCCCGCTCAGGCCGACGAGGAAGGCTACATCCTGGTGGTCACCTCCCATGAAGCCTCCATCGTGAGCAAGACCTCAGCGGGTATTTTCTACGGGGTGCAAACCTTGCGGCAATTGCTCCATCCGGTAAAGGGTGGCGGAGCCGAGTCGCCGGAGGTTCGGATCGTCGATTGGCCGGCCATGCGCTGGCGGGGCGTGAGCCTGGACATCAGCCGCGGCCCCATTCCCACGTTGGCTTCCTTCAAGCGCGACATCGCGCTGCTGGCGGAATATAAAATCAATGTCGTTTCTCCTTACATGGAAAACGTTTTTGCTTACCCGAGCCTGCCGAACGTCGCCGCTCCGGGCGGGGCCATCACTCCGCAAGAAGCGAAGGAACTGGTGCAGCACGCCGCGCAGTATCACGTGGTGATCGTTCCTGAGCAGGAGTCCTTCGGGCACCTGCATCTGGCGCTCCAGAACGAGCGGTTCCAGGATTTGGTGGAAGTGCCCTTCGGCGAAGTGCTCACGCCCACGGCGCCAGGGTCCGTTACTTTTATTGGCAAGATGTTCGCGGACCTGGCGGCGGTTTTCCCCGCTCCCTTCTTTCATATCGGGGCCGATGAAACCCAGGAATTGGGTGAGGGGCGAACCAAGGCGGAAGTCCAGGCGGAAGGCTACGGCAAGGTTTACATCGATTACCTGCGCAAGATTGACGAGGGTTTGAGTACTTATCATCGCAAGATTTTGTTCTGGGGCGATATGGGCGTTGAGCACCCCGAGCATCTCAAGGATTTGCCGCATGATATGATCGCGGTGCCTTGGGACTACGATGCCAGGCCGTCATTTGTAAAATTGATCAAGCCCTTCCGCGATGTGGGCCTGGAAACTTGGGTGGCGCCGGGCGTGAACAACTGGAGCCGCATTTATCCCGACTTCAACACGGCGCTCGCCAATATCCGGCAATTTGTGAGCGACGGAAAAGACCTCGGCGCCACCGGGGTCTTAAACACGACCTGGGCCGACGATGGCGAAGCCCTGCTGAATTTCACCTGGTACGGTCTTGCCTATGGAGCCGCGCACAGTTGGCAGAAAAACGTGGACGACGAGCAGTTCAACGCGAGTTGGGACTGGACGTTTTATCGCGCTGACGAACATCACTTCGTGGGCGAAGTCAAAAGTCTTTCGGAAATCCATAATATGCTGCGCCAGGCGGTTCATTCCGACGGCGAAGATTATTTGATCTGGTATGATGCCTTAACTCCGGAAGGGCAGAGCTTCTACCACCGGCTGGAGCCCGCCGCACATCAGATTCGGCTGACCTCGGAAGACGTGGTCGCTGACCTTCTGACCAATTCCCACCTGGCGCGCCGCAATGGGGATTTGCTGGATTACACGGAATTCTCCGCTCGGCGGTTCGACTTCCTCGGCCAAAAGGCTATTTACGCAAAATACATTGCTGATCTCTATTCCCAGGCGCAAGCCCAGGCCTCCGACCCCAAAGCCGTTCACCCCCTACTTGGCCGCATTAATGATTTGACCGATGACATGGGCCACCAAACCACCTTGTTGCGGGACCTGTACCAGAAACTCTGGTTGGGAGATAACCGGCCATATTTCCTCGGAAACATTCTGGCTCGCTACGACGAAGAGTTGGGACGCTGGAAAGGAGCTGACAAACGAATCCGCCGCAACCGGCGAATCTACGACCAGCGCGCGCTGCCGCCCCTCATCGATCCGGCAGAGCCCGCGGGGAAGTAATCGGAGACAGGAGCCGGCTCCGAATCGGGATGCGGGCCGTTTTTTGTGAGCGCGTCGCAGGCAACCGATATACTCCACCATCCATCATTTGATAAGTGACCTGAGAGGTGTAATATATTCGGTAAAATATCACGCCCACAGAGCATTAGGGAGGTCACGATGACACCGCGAGCAGTGCGTGAGCAACTGCTGGCTGGTTTTCTGGTGTGTTTGGGTGTTCTTATCGCGACGTTTCCCGCCTACGGCCAGAAGAACGAAAACAATCCTGACAAGATCGGGCATCGCACCGTGGCCCGCAAGAGCATTATTTCACCCGAAAAGGAAGGTGGGATTGGGAAAGCTTATGCTGAGCAATTCGAAAAGTCTGCCGAGCTTGTTCAGGATAGCGTAGTGCAGCAGTATGTGACCTCGGTGGCCGGGAACGTGGTGAGCCATTCGGATTGGAAAGGTCCGGTCGCGGTCAAGGTTCTGAAGTCGCCCCAGGTGAATAGCGCTTCTTTCCCGGGAGGGTTCATCTATTTAAGTTCGGGCCTCCTGCTCGCGGCAGAGAATGATGACGAGATCGCAGCGGTCATTGCTCATCAGGTGGCGCACGCTGCGGCTCGGCACTGGGCGTCGGATGTAACAAAGGCGACCATCATGCAATTCGCTATGATTCCACTCCTCTTCATCCCACCGAATACTTCCGCTCTATCGCAGTTTCTCCCTGCCGCGCCTGGCATCGTGGTTTGTGGAGGATACATCGACCACGGCGGCCTGAATATGGCCGTGCCCTATTTGAATCTCAAGTACCTGCGCCAGAATGAAATGGAAGCCGATTACCTGGGGCTCCAGTATGTATATAAGGCGGGTTACGATCCCAGCGCCTACGTCGCCTTCCTGTCGAGACTTCCTCCTGAGAATGCCATTTCCCAAAGCAATCATGATTCTTCGCGGGCTACACCTCCGGTATCGGAACGCATCGCGCAAGCAGAAAAGGAGATCCGTAAGATACTGCCCAATGCCCCACAACCCAGGTCGAGTCCCGAGTTAGACCTCATGAAATCACATTTGTAATGCCAACAGGATGTGGATCGTCGGCCCCACAGACTCAACCGCTACCCGAGGATGGGGAAACTACTACAGAGTTTTTACCGCGTCCCCGCCGCTGAGGCCGTCAAACCCCGGCTCCCATTAGACTGATGAATTTGGTTCCCTATTAGGCTGGCGCTGGCAACCTGCCCGTGGGGAAGTCATGGCCAAGATGGCCATGCCACTTCCTATGGCCGCAAGTCCAATTCCAGCATCGTGATGGTGAGCGGGCTGAATGTGAACTCGAATTGTGTCCCGCGGATTTCCGCCGGCCGCGAATTGAGTGAAACCCGTTGAGGATTATCGCGGCTGTTCATGACCTCTGAGGTCACGGCGTGGTTGTGGTCTTCGAGGGTAAGGATAGCGCCGCCCGATACGCCCGCCTTGAAGCCGTCCAGTTGAAACTTCCGCGAAAGGGGATCGAGGGTCGAGTTGACGGCATAGATCCGCAGCTTCTTTCCGTCCGCACTGATGCTCGCGCTCAGGTCCGGTTCTTGCAGGTGCCAGGCGAGCTTGGAGGAGCGCTCGAGGCGGAGAGGGTAGCCGCCGGCGGCGCGCCCGTACATTTCCTGCGCGTAATAGGCGGGTGACTCGTAAATCCAGCCGGGGCCGGTCACAACGAAGCCCGAGCCGAAACTGTCCGCGAAGTTGGAGCGGTTGGCGATCTCCACCAGGTCGGCGTAGCGCTGCATAAGGTTCAGGTAGCGCGAAATGCTCAGCGCGTTGCCGAGCGTCTGGAGGATGCCCCGCGTCAGCCCGAAATCTCCCGCCGTGGTGTTCCACTCGGTCACCCCAACGCGAATATCCTTGCCGCTACCGTTGGTCGCGATCCAATCTCGGAGCTCCCTGAAACTGCGGTCCTCGCCGACGAGGTTGGCGACCTCATAATGGTGGGGACAGAGATAGTCGAAAATAGTTCCCGCGGCGTCGAGCAGACCCTTAGTGGGGAAGGAGGACATCAGCTTAATACTGGGATCGACCTTTTTCATGGCCGCCGCGAAGGCGCGCACGGAATTGCCGTAGTCCGAAACGTCAACCTCGTTGCCGATCTGCCAGTACTTCACGTGGTAGGGCGCGGGGTGGCCATTCTTAGCGCGCAGGGCGCCCCAGCGTGTCTCAGTGCCGCCGTTGGCGTATTCCACTTCCGCCGCCGCGTCCTCAGGCTTCTTGCCGGTCCAGCGCACACAGATGAGCGGTTCCGCTCCGATGTACTCGCACAGTCGCACGAACTCGTCGAGGCCGACGAAGTTCTCCTCCCAGCCACCCCACACGGTGGTGAAGGTCAGCCGATCATCCCACGGCCCGATGGCGCGGTCCCATTCGTATTGTTCCGTGGTGCTGCCTCCGAAGCGAATGATTCCCGGGTGCATGGCCTTGAGCGCGGCCACCACGTCGGGCCGCCAGATTCCCAGCACGGCGTCGGAGCCAATCAGGTACACGCGGTCGAGCCAGAGGGTTCCCGGGCCCTCAAAGTCGATGGTCAGGGTGGCATTGTCGGTGGTGCGGTGGGCGCGCAAAACGGTCTCCGCGGCTGCCCAGCTTTCACCGGCGTGGCCCAGCAGAACCGGGCCGGCAATCACCCGGCCGCCACCGTGCAGCGAAGCCCAAACCGGAACGTTCCCCTCACCACGCATGTGCAAGCGCAATTTGTAGGTGACTCCCTGCTTGAGGTAGAAGCCGTCCTGCGAGATTCCGGCGCGGGCATGGGCCGCGGGCAACACCATCTTCTTCGAGCGCGCGCCGCTGAAGGGGTTCGCGGTGTCAAAGGAATAATGCGCGACTTCCACCGCGCCCTCCGGGTACCAAGGGCGGTAAGGCTCGTCCACCTCCTTCTTATAGGCAACCTGGCATGGCGGCGCATCCTCGAAGCTGGTCGAGACTACTTGCTGCGCGATAATGGAGGGAATCAGGTTGCAGAGCAGTTCAACGAACTGCCCTTGCTGCTTGGCGTCGATCGCCCGCTTCGTGGTGTGCTCGGCAAAGATGCGGACGTCCTCGCGCGCGTCGGAAGGCAGGGCTTCCAACCGGACGTCGTCAAACCAGGCTCTCCCCGTGCCACCGCGCGTTCCCACCAGCGCCAAATCAATGTAGCCGGGGGAGGGAACACGGAAAACCACCTCCTCGTCGTGCCAGGGGGTGGTGCCCGAGCGTCCCAAACTCGAGGTAATTTCCGCGCCCGGCGTCTCGATACCGATGATACCCTCTGCTTCGTCATCCCCGCCCGACGTAAGGCTCGCCGTTTTGATCCAAACGCGCACGCGCCACAAGGAACCGACCGGGAGGAAAACCCTCTGCCTGGCGTAGGCGTTCGCCGGATCCAGTGCTTCAATAAGCAGGGATTGAGCGCCTTCCTTCGCATCGTTCTGGTCTACGGTGAGCGTGGGCGCGCGCCCGTGCTCTTGCCGGAGGCGAGTCTTTACCTCCCATCCCAATAGAGCCGGCGCCGATTCGAAGCCGGGATTCTGAATTGCGGGCTGGCTCCCCAACGAGGGAAGCAACGTGAAAAACGCAAGCGCGACGGAAAGCATGGACCCTCCTGCGGCAATGTCATCGACGGAGTTTGCCGGACGGCAAAGGCGGCATCATATCACGCCGGGACGACCCCGTGAGCACGTAAGCTCTGCAATTGAGGACCGACAATAATCCGAAAAGTGAGCAATATTGAACAGACAATGAATAACCGGAAACGAAGAATGGGCACACGCGTTCATCGCTGGCAGACTATAGCGGGTCAAGTAATTCATCGTGTTCTGTTCGTCGGTGACACGCCTCTCATGGGGAGGTCCTTACAGGCGCCCTAGTGGCTGCAGGGAGTGGGGTACGGCAGGCAGTTGACGGCCTTGATGCCTTAGGGAAACTCAGGGGGGGACCTCCTGACCTTATCACCTCCAACAGCGGAATATTCCCCATGTCGGCGAAGGCTTGTCTAACCTCCACGCCTCCGCTATGAAAATGAATGTGCCGAAGGCACCTTGGACTGCGGCGGCTCGACGCCGCCTTGGTCCTCCTCCTCGGCGTTATTCCAAGGCGCTTCGCGCATTCTCATTGGCCGCGGCGAGCCCCGGGCTAATGGGAATCGCGGGTGGCGCATACATTGCTCTTCATGTATGCGCTCTGGCAACGCGCGCAACATTTCTGTCCACACGCCCTAACCCTGGCCTGTCTTGGTTTCTGAAGGGTCGCCGACATAAAAAGCAATGTCGGCGCCACCGGTGAAACCCCGAATGAACTCCTTTCAGAGTCACTGGAAATTGGGATAGTATGTCGCCGGGGGCTTCAAGCGTGGCAAATCAAACTCAGGATTTCGATGTCTGCATTGTCGGTTCAGGCGCCGCGGGTGGCTTCATGGCCAAAGAACTCTGCGAAGGCGGCGCCAAGGTCATCATGCTAGAGGCCGGGAAGGAAGTGCGCCCCTCCGACATCATTTCCCACAAGTGGCCTTACGAACTTCCCTTCGCCGATCTGCGGGGTGAGAAACAGGCCTATTTTTATCAGGGCGACGTGGAAACATCCATCCGCTATGAAACGCCTGCCCGCGTGGGGGTTGATCGGGCGCGGGTGCTGGGCGGCCGGACGATGCATTGGAACGCCGTCACGCTGCGTTACGCTCCGCAAGATTTCAGGGAGTGGTCGCTCGCCGGTGTGGAAGATGACTGGCCGTTCACTTACGAGGAACTCGCGCCCTACTATGAGCGTGTCGAGCAGATCATCGGCGTCTGCGGCAACGATGATGGGTTGGAAATCCTTCCAGGCGGAAAGCACTACCTGCCGCCGCTGCCGTGGCGGTGCAGCGAGCACATCCTGAAGCGCGCCACGGACGCTTTGAATATTCCTCTCATTGCGGTGCGCAAGGCCCTCCTGACCAAGCCCTATGATAACCGCCCACCCTGCCATCACTGTGGGCACTGCATGGACGGCTGCGACGTCTCGGCGATTTTCTCCTCGCCGGGCTGTACGCTGCCCAAAGCCGCCGCCACCGGCAACTTTACGCTGCGGCAGAACGCCCTGGCCCGCGAAATCCTGGTGGATCGCGAAGGCCAGGCGCGCGCGGTTTCCTTTGTCGATACGGCCACGGGAAAAACCGAGGAGGTGAAAGCCCGCATCGTGGCGGTGTGCTGCGCGACGGTGGAATCCGCGCGGCTGTTGCTCAATTCGGTTTCCCCTCAACACCCCGCCGGGTTGGGAAATGCCAGCGGCGTGGTGGGGCATTACCTGCACGGCCATATCGGTACTTCGGCGCATGTCTACCTGAAGGAACTCCAAGGCACGAAGCCCATCAACCAGGATGGCGCCACCGATCACGTCTACATTCCACGGTTCGATTATCGCGACGCGCATCGCGGTTACGCCGGCGGGTATGGATTTCAGGTGAATTACGATTCCTACATGTTTCCCCGCCAGGCGATGTTGCTGAAGGGTTACGGCGCAGAGTTCAAACGCCGCGTGCGGACGATGCAACCGGGCTACTTTATGATGGGGGGTTTTGGCAAATCAGTCGCCGCCCAGCAGAATTACGTTTCCGTCGACAAGAATGAGGTGGATGCGCATGGCATCCCGATTCCGGTGATTCACTTCCAGTTCGTGGAGAATGACACGCTGCTCTGGCAGGGGATGAGAAAGGGTCTTCAGCAAATTGTTTCCAAACTCCCCGGAGATGTCTTTCTCGACGAGAGCACCGGCCCCTCGGGATTCGCCAGCCACGAGGTAGGGACCATCCGCATGGGGAAAGACCCCAAGACCTCCGCCTTGAACGGCTTTTGCCAATCGCACGAGGTGAAGAATCTCTTTGTGACGGATGGAAGTTGCTTCACCACCTCGAGCGAGAAGAATCCGACGCTGACCATTATGGCGCTCTCCATGCGCGCGGCGGACTACATCATTAAACAGCGGCGGCTAGGGCAGATTTAGAACACTGGGTGGTCCGGCGGGTCTGCCAGGCAAAGAAAGCTCAGAGCGAGAGAGCGTACAAGGGAATCACCGCAGAGGCGCAGAGACGCAGAGCGCCGAGCCGAGAAAGCAAACCAAAAAGCAAAGGGCAAATGGCAAAAGGCAAAAGTGAAAAGGCGGACGATCAAAGATCCTTGCTTAAAGCGCGAGAAACTAGGGGAGGGAATTACAGGGCGGGAGTTTTTCCACCCCACCTCAGCGCCTCCGCGCCTCTGCTATGAACATCAATGTGCCGAAGGCGCCTTGGACTGCGGCGGCTCGACGCCGCCTTGTTCCTCCTCCTCGGCGTTATTCCAAGGCGGCGTCGAGCCGCCGCAGTCCAAGGCGCTTCGCGCATTTTCATTTAGAGTGGCGAGCCCCAGGCTCATGAGAATCTGCGGTGAAAAGGCCTTGGGGACGAGAGTTAGGAGAACTCATGCATCGCCGTACCGTTCTGAAAATTGTTGCGTTGAGCGCGCTTTCGACACGCTTCGACGCTTGGGGCGCAACGTGCTCTGCGCACTCCGCTGAACGCGCCGCGTGGGCCGCAGGGGATTACAAGTTCCAGTTTTTCACCTCCGCGGAAAACGACCTGTTGGACCAAATGATGGAGATGATCATCCCCGCCGACGGCCATTCCGGCGGCGCCCATGCCGCGAAGGTGAGCCTGTTCGCCGACCGGATGGTTTCCACGGGGAGTGATTCGGAAAAAACCGAGTGGCGCAAAGGATTACAAGTACTCAAGGAAGAGTCTGCGAAATCTTCTCTCGCCGAGGCACTGGCGCGCGCGGCAGGCGGTGGGGCGAAGCCGCAGTCTGACCTCGAGCGGTTTTTCGGTACCCTGAAGCGGATGACGGTGGAGGGATATTACTCCTCCGAGATCGGCATCCATCAGGATTTGGAGTACCAAGGCAATACCTACGTCGCCGAATTCCCGGAATGCACGCAGCATTAGGCGGGGACGGGTAGTGCAGACCTGTTTTTCAAGGTCTGCGGCTTTTCTTCGCGACCATGCTCAAGTGCCGCGGACCTAAGAAACAGCCGCGCCCGCTGGACGGATTTTGGGGCTATAATCAAAAGCGTTCCTCAGCAACAAAAGGCATTCCTGAAGAATACGCCCGGGCAGGATAGGCCTCGAGGCGAATTGACGCATGGCCTGTGCGCCCCCTGACCGTGGGGGCGGGCCGGGAACCGGAAAGGGTCAAATGAAAATCACAGAGATCAAACTTTACGCGATTCGCGCCGGGAATACGGGTGAACGAGGCGCACAGTTTGGAGAGTCGCAGTACTGGGGCGGCGGGTGGCAGACGAATTCGCTGATTGCCAATCCCATGTCGCTTTACCCGCAGTATGCCCGGATTCGCACGCAGTGGATGGGACCGGGGCAGGACCCCTATGCGATCGAGATACTCACCGACGAGGGGGTGAGCGGCGTGGCCACCAACTACGGCGGCGGCCCTTTTGCCTGTGGTGTCATCGAAAAGCATTTCAGCCGCTTCCTGATTGGGCAGGATCCCTTCAACATCGAGTTGATTTGGGACCAAATGTACCGGTCGGTGATGCCCTACGGACTCGGTGGGGTTACATCAATGGCGATGAGCGGTGTTGACCTGGCGCTTTGGGATTTGATGGGCAAGGCGCTTGGCCAACCGGTGTACCGCCTGGCGGGCGGCAAGACCAAGGAAAGCATTCCCTGCTACATCACCACCCACCCGGACTGCGTGAAGCCGTGGAAAGACCGGGGGTTCCTGGGAGTGAAGATCGCTGCACCGTGGGGAGCATCGGACGGACGCGATGGCCTGAACCGCATGCAGAAGTGCGTCGAGCAAACGCGCGCGGAACTCGGCAACGAGATGGAGATCATGATTGATTGCTACATGTCTTGGGACACGGAGTTCTCCTCGCGCCTGGCGCAGCGCGTGCGCGACTGCGACGTAAAGTGGTTTGAAGACCCGCTACCCAATGGTTGGGCGGAGGGATTGAACGCCGAGCTGCGCAGCCGTATCAACCCCATCCTGGTGGCGATTGGGAATCTGGAGTTTGATTACAAGGCCTATTACTCGATTCTCTCCCAGCGCGCTTGCGATATTATCCAACCCGAGCTCCAGTGGTGCGGAGGCCTGACCGCCGTCCGTCGGATTGCCGCGATGGCGCGGCCGTATGACATTCCAGTGGTTCCCCATGGGTCGGGCGTTTACAACTATCATTTTGTCATGTCGAATATTAACTCCCCTTATGCGGAGTACCTCAGCGTGGGGGGCGGCACAGAGGTGCGTCCCATCTTCGATGCCGTGATCGGCGAGCCGTTGCCGGTTAATGGACGGGTGACGCTGAGCGACAAGCCGGGTTTTGGGATTGAGCTGAACCCGGACTACTTACAACCTTACAACGCGTTCTGACCGCCGGGAGTCGGGACGCGGGACACGGGATACGGGACACGCAACGCCCGCATTGGAACTTGGTCATGAGAAGCGGGAACCGGTTAGGGATTCGGGAAGCGTTAACTCGGCGCGCATTGCCCCGTATCCCGTATCCCGTATCCCGTATCCCGTGTCCCGTGTCCCGAGTGCATATGGAAGACAACGGTACTCGCAAAGTCGTCTGTGGTGTGATCGGGGCGGGTTGGTGGGGAACCTACGCTCATCTCCCCGCTCTGATCTCCCATCCACGCGCCAAGCTGGTGGCGATTCAAACTCGTGACCGGGATTCCGCCGCCAAGATTGCCCGCGATTTCAACATCCCCCGCACCTTCACTTCTGCCGATGAACTGATCGCGCAGGAAGATTTGGAGGCGGTGGTCATCAGCAGCGTTCCCCACTTGCATTTCCCGCAAGCCATGGCGGCCTTGCGGCGCGGCCTGCATGTGCTGGTGGAAAAGCCCATGACCTTTACGGCCGCCGAGGCTTGCGAGCTCGTGGAGCTTGCCCAGGCCAATAAGCGGCAATTGCTCGCCTGTTTTCCCTGGCATCACACGCGGCATGGGCAGGAAGCCCGGCGGCTGATCGCCCAGAGGGAACTCGGGGAAGTTCGCATGATCAGCGTCCTGATGACGAACCCCGTGGACCACCTGATTCGCGGCGCCGCCACTTTTCCTACCCATGGCCGGCCGTACATTGAGCCTCAGGCGGAGACCTACAGCGATCCCGCCGTCGCCGGCGGTGGGCAGATCTACACCCAAGTGGCGCATGTGGCGGGCTACCTCACGTTCCTTACCGGCGCGCGCGCGGCCCAGGTTTTTGCGCGCTTCCACAATGACGGCTGCCGCCTCGACATCTTCGATGTGCTGAATGTCGAACTCGAGAACGGCTGCATCGCTTCGATCGCCAGCACGGGAGCCACTCCGCTGGAAAACCGGCTCTATGAAGTTCGCATTTACGGGACCAAGGCGTGCCTCTTCATGGAGCTGTGGTCGGGAACCATGACGGTGATGCGGCGCGATGGCGGAGGCGAGACGCGCTATCCGGATTTGACCCCGTCGGAAATCTTTCCGGAACGCGCTCCGGCGCAAAACCTTGTGGACTCGATTCTGGGTTTGGCGACAGCCGTCTCGCCGGGGGCCCTGGGCTTGGCGTCGATGGAAGTCGTTGAGGCTGCCTGCGCGTCCGCACGGACGGGACAAAACATTCGCCTTCGCGAATCGCCCCGATGAACTCATTGAACTCACCGGTCCTTCTTCGTGGAATCACCTGGAACCATAGTCGCGCTCTGCCGCCCCTGGTGGCGACGGGGCAACGCTTTGAAGAATTGCACCCCGGCATCACCATCCATTGGGAGAAGCGCAGCCTGCACGAGTTTGGGCACGCGGGCTTGGCGCCGCTTTGCCGGGAGAACGATCTCCTGGTCATTGATCATCCCATGCTCGGCGCGGCCGCCAAATACGGGCTTTTTCTCGACCTGCGGCCGCTCCTGCCGCTTGCGTATGTCGGGGATTTGCGAGCGAACTCCGTGGGGTTGTCCTTCCCCAGCTACGAACTGGAAGGGCAATTGCTCGCGGTCCCGATCGACGCGGCGACTCCCACGGCCAGCTACCGCCCTGACCTTTTGAGCCAGCGGGGTGCGGATTTGCCTCGGACGTGGGCAGAGGTTCTGGACCTCGCGCGCCTGGGGCAGGTGGTAATGCCGGGATTTCACGCTGACGTCTTTCTCAACTTTCTGGCGCTCGGTGCGTCGCTCGGCAGCGCGGTTCCCGCGAGCCCGGAGCATTTGGTGGAGCCGGAGATCGGTCTGCGCGCCCTCGAGGATATGCGCGAACTCGCTTGCCTGCTGCCGGCGGCCATCTACGATTGGAATCCCATCGCCGTCTATGAAACCCTTGCCGCCCGCGATGACTACTCGTATTGTCCCTTCGCTTACGGTTATAGCAACTATGCGCGCCCCGGCTTCGCCGCGCACGTGGTGCGATTTGCCAATACCGTAACCCTTGGAAAAGGGAAGCTCCTGCGCACCGTGCTGGGAGGAACGGGCCTGGCGATTTCCGCCCAGTGCTCCAACGTGAGTGCCGCCCTGGACTACTTCATGTACGTGGCAGGTGAGGAGTGCCAGCGAACCCTCTACGGGCTGAGCGGCGGGCAACCCGCCCATCGCCGGGCATGGCTGGATGAAACATTGAATCGTGTTACCAACGAATTTTTTCGTGACACGCTCGCCTGCCTCGATGCCGCCTTCATTCGTCCCCGCTATGACGGCTACGTCGGCCTGCAAGGGCGTGCCGGCCACCCCATCGTAAGCTACCTCAAAAAGGGCGGCCCGGCCCCGTCCGTGCTCGCCGCGATCGATAGGCTGTACCGCCAATCGCGGCGAGGGAGTATTATTGACCCGGTTCGAACCCAACGGCACGGAAGGGAGGATTCACCACTTTGAAACTCGCCGCATGCGATTACACTTTTCCTAAACTGCAATGGGAGCAAACCCTGCGGATTGCCCGGGAATTGGGTGTGGAGGCCGTGGACCTGGCGTTGTTCGCGGGGAGATCGCATCTTGACATTCAGGATGTTTTCGCGGACCTGCCGCGCGCTGCCCGGCGCGTGAACGAGGCGCTTAGTGCCAACGGCCTGCGCATTGCCGACGCCTTTGGCCAGCCCGGCAGAGTCTTTGAAGAGAACGCCGTGAACCATCCGGAGGCCTCCGTCCGTCAGGCGGCAACGGAATTCTTCTATCGCCTCCTGGAGTTCGCGCTGCGATGCAATGGCGGCCACATGAGCCTGCTGCCGGGCGTCCATTTCCAATCCGAAAGTGAGGAGGATTCTCTGCGGCGGAGCGCGGATGAACTCGCTTGGCGTGTGGAGGCGGCGGCCAAGGTGGGCGTGACGTTGAGCGTCGAGCCGCATCTCGGGTCCCTTGTCCCCACGCCCCAGGCCGCTGCCCGCTTGCTGAAATTGACCCCCGGCCTCACCCTGACGCTCGATTATGGTCACTTCACTTATCAAGGGATTCCCGACGCGGACGTGGAACCGCTGCTAGCCCGCACCTCCCATTTTCACGCTCGTGGCGCCTGCCAGGGAAAGCTCCAGTCGACCATGGCGGAAAACACCATCGATTTCGACGGTGTCCTTCGCGCCATGCAGAAGGTGAATTACCGCGGCTTCATGGTGCTGGAGTACGTTTGGGTGGAGTGGATGGACCTCAATCGCGTCGATAACTTGAGCGAAACCGTTATACTACGCGACCTCTTGCGCGGGCTGGAGACTGCGTCCCTTGCGCCGACACAGAAGGTCTGAGGAGAAAAGAATGACCCAAGTGGGCGAGGTGGTGACAGCGGCGGAGCTGCAACGAAATGTCGAGGAGTCGGTTCAACAGACTCCGGTGATTGATATTCACACGCACCTTTATCCGGCCAGCTTTACGGGCCTGTGTTTGTGGGGAATCGATGAGCTGGTGAACTACCACTACCTGGTGGCGGAGTTGTTCCGGTCATCGACGGTGACCCCGCAGCAATTCTGGGCGCTTACAAAATTCCAGCAAGCCGACCTGATTTGGGATGCTCTCTTCGTCAAGAACACGCCGCTGTCGGAGGCCACCGCCGGCGTGGTGGCGGTCATGGTCAAGCTGGGGCTTGATCCCTGCCAGCCGGACCTGAAACAAGCGCGCGAGTATTTTGCCTCGGTCACAGTCGAGCAGCACATTGACCACGTTCTGGAACTCGCTCATGTTTCGGAATTGGTGATGACGAATGATCCTTTTAACCCAATGGAAAGGGCGATGTGGGAGCGCCACGAACCTTGCCCGGAGCGTTTCCATCGCGCCTTGCGGATGGATCCGGTGCTCAATGACTGGGAAACGGCGCAGGCGGTGATGGCGGCAGCAGGCTTCAAAACCAGCGCGGATTTGACGCCGCAGACCGTCGCCGAGGCGCGCCGGTACCTCGACCGGTGGATCGCCCGCCTGCGTCCCGTTTACCTCGCGGTTTCGCTACCCTTCACGTTTGTTTATCCCGATGACTCTCCGCGCACCGGCTTGATCCGCGAGGTGGTCCTCCCAACGTGCCTTCAACACAACATTCCTTTCGCTCTGATGATTGGCGTGTCGAGGCAGGTGAACCCAGCCCTGAGAGATGCCGGTGATAGCGTGGGGTATGCGGACACGGCCTCGATGGAGCGGATCTGCGCGGAAAACCCGGATGGGCGTTTCCTGGTTTCCATGCTGTCGCGGGAGAATCAGCACGCGTTGTGCGTCGCCGCGCGGAAGTTCAGCAACTTGATGCCCTTCGGCTGCTGGTGGTTCCTCAACAATCCCTCGATTGTCGAGGAAATCACGGCGGAGCGTCTGGAACTGCTCGGGGCCACGATGCTCCCGCAGCACTCCGACGCGCGAATTCTGGATCAATTGATCTACAAGTGGGCGCATTCCCGCCGCACCATTTCCCGCGCGCTGCACCAATCCTATTCCCGCCTGGTGGCCGATGGTTATCCCCTTACCCGGAAGCAAATCGACCGCGATGTGGCGCGGATGTTCTCGGGCAATTTCCGGAGATGGGTGGGGCTTGAACCTTAGTTGCACAACGCGGTTTGCGGCCGCAACCGAACAAGGATTTCACCACAGGG
>Ga0209039_10002365_pt1 | contig 16121 bp, 16 predicted proteins | sample BogFormECP12_OM1_FD_188238 | JGI IMG/M metagenome (GOLD analysis project Ga0209039, IMG submission 188238) | Bog forest soil microbial communities from Calvert Island, British Columbia, Canada - ECP12_OM1 (SPAdes) (version 2) | ecosystem: Environmental > Aquatic > Freshwater > Wetlands > Bog ... | reverse complement strand
AACCACCGAGGCACAGAGGCGCAGAGGCAAGAAAACAAAGGACCCTCTCTCTGTGTCTCTGTGCCTCAGTGGTTAATACCGCATTTTTTCACACCTTCGTAAGCCGTGGGATCGTAAGCCCATCTCGAAGGTTTCCCAGCCCCGCAGGGGCGACAGACCATGGCGCACACATTTGCCAGCTTGTACACGCACGTCATCTTCTCAACCAAGGACCGCCTCCCGTTCCTAACGGCGGAACTCAGGCCGGATTTGCTCGCTTACAGGGGTGGAATCGTTCGCAAGCTCGGCGGTAAGTTGGTTGATGCGAACGCTCGACTCGACCATGTTCATTGTCTCCTGTCTCTCCCGCCCGCGCTGGCGGTAGCCGACGCGCTCCGCATCCTCAAAACCAACTCGTCGGCGTGGGTTCATGAAACGCGGCGCCGCGCTGCCTTCGCCTGGCAGGCGGGGTACGGGGCGTTCAGCGTCAGCCAATCCAATGTCCCGGCCGTGGTGAAATACATTCGCAACCAAGACCAACATCACCGCAGGATTACATTTCAAGAGGAATTCATTCCGCAGCCTGCTAGGGGTGCCGTGCCACACGGATCCGAGACAGACTGGACAGGGCGGTAATCCGTCCCCCCTGGAGACCGCTGGTGTGAGTTTACTTGGCTGCCGACTCGGGCTCAGTGGAGCCGCGGTGGCACGTCCAGCAGGTGACTCGCATGTGGCCACCAAAGTTGTCTTTGTTAATCTGCCGCGCCATCAGAATCATTTCTCGCGCGGTCGGCTTCTCGGGCTTGTCGTCCTTATCAAACGCCCCCATGACGTGGCAGAAGTCGCACTGCACGCCCAGGGAGCGTGTGAATGACCGCATGGCGTTCAGCAGTTCGGGGGCAGGCATGCCCTTAAAGATCTGGATGTTTTTGTATACTTCTTCCGCAAGCTTGGGTGGCTGGGGCGGTTCCCAATCGGCTTGGGGCTGCTTCTCGTAGACAATCGTATCTTCGTTGGGTGGACGGTCGCCCATGACGCGGCTCTCATGGAAGGTGAGGGTTTTCCCGTCCGGGGATACGGTCCACGTGTCGCTGAGGTGCAGTTCGCCCGGGCCCATGGTGGCGACAGACTCCACCGCCAACGTACCGTCCTTCCATTGGACTTTACTCTTCAGGGGGGAGCCCATCAGTTCGTTCGTGTTGTCATCCGACCCGATAATGTAGTGGGACTTGTGGAATTCCTCGCCCGCCTCATACGCGATGCGGGTCGTCATGGTCAGATCAGACCCCTGCTGCTCGATCTTGACGCGACGGTTGGTGGCCGGTGGCCCGCCCACCTGACTCTTATCCGGATTCCAGCGCCAAATGCCGGAAAGGTTCGGAGTGGGCTCCTGTGAGATTGCCTGAACGGCCCAAAACGCCGCCAAGGCTAACAACAGATAGCGAAATTTCCAAATGGGGTGAGCGAGTTTCTTCATCAGCGCCTCCTGGGCGGGCCTGAGCTGCATTTGTTGGTTTAAAACCTAGCCAAATTTTCGTAAACAACAAAATCTTAGCATTAATCGCCCGCTGGCGCACTTGGATTCAAGCGTACTGCCATGAAGATGAATGTGCCGAAGGCACCTTGGACTGCGGTAGCAGCAGCTACCGCTTTCCGCCCGCGATTCAGACCGCCAATGTGCAAGGGGAAAAGCGGTAGCTGCTGCTACCGCAGTCCAAGGCGCTTCGCGCATGTTCACGTATCGCGAGTTCGCTGAATTCGACAGTCGTACGGCAAACCGTACCCTTACAACCAGGCAGCCCCCCGCGCCCAATCAAACCCCTCGGGGATCAAGTATGAAAAGTCTCAACCGGCTTCCGATTCCCACCAGAAAATCCTCCGAATTAGCGCTGGCACCCGGCCTTGGAATTGCTATGATACCCTCTCGCAATGTGAGAAACGATTGACGATGGCCGATTCACCATTGTCGATTGGCAATTGTCGATTGACGATTGACAGCAGAGGAAAGTTTCCCAGTTTTCCATCGTCAATCGACAATCGGCAATCGACAATAGCTTGAGGGGGAGTGTTTATGTCCTATCCAAAACCCAATCGGCGTTCATGGGCAGAGCCCTGGAAAATCAAAGTGGTCGAACCCCTTCGCATGACCACGCTTGCCGAACGCGAAAAATTTATCGCGGAAGCGGGCTACAACACCTTTCTGCTGCGCTCCGAGGACGTTTACATCGACCTGTTGACCGACAGCGGCACCAATGCCATGAGCGACCGCCAGTGGGCGGGCATGATGCTCGGCGACGAAGCCTATGCCGGCAGCAAGAACTTTTACAACTTGTGGGAGGCTGTAACTCAGTATTACGGATATAAGTATCTGGTCCCCACCCATCAGGGGCGGGCCGCCGAGCACATCCTGTCGCGAATCATGATTCACCCGGGCGACATCATTCCCGGCAACATGTATTTTACGACCACGCGCCTGCACCAGGAACTCGCCGGAGGCAGGTTCGTCGACGTGATTATCGATGAAGCGCACGACCCCGCAACCCCCCACCCATTCAAGGGCAACGTGGACCTCGCCAAGCTCGAACGCGGCATCCAGGACGCCGGCCCCGGCAAGATTCCTTATGTGTGCATCGCGGGCACCGTGAATATGGCGGGCGGACAGCCGCAATCCATGGAGAACATGCGCGCCGTCCACGAGCTATGCCGGCGCTATGAAATCCCCGTGGTGCTTGACGCCACGCGCGCCGTGGAGAACGCCTACTTCATCCAGCAGCGGGAACCGGGGTACCAATCCAAGAAAGTGGCCGAAATTTTGAGGGAATATTGCTCTTATACCGACACGAGCACCATGAGCGCCAAGAAAGATGCCCTCGTCAACATCGGCGGCTGGCTGGCCACCAACGACCAAGGCCTATACGAGGAGGCGCGCAACCTGGTGGTGGTCTACGAGGGCTTGCACACTTACGGCGGCCTGGCGGGGCGCGACATGGAAGCCATGGCGCGCGGCATCGTGGAAAGCGTCGAAGACGACCACATCCGCGCGCGCGTGGGCCAGGTGGAATATCTCGGCAATCACCTGCTCGACTGGGGCATCCCCATCGTCAAGCCCATCGGCGGGCACGCGGTTTTCCTGGACGCCAAGGCGTTCTACCCGCAAATCCCCCAGTCGCAGTACCCCGCGCAGGCGCTCGCCGGCGATATCTACGTCGACTCGGGCGTGCGCACCATGGAGCGCGGCGCCGTCTCCGCCGGACGCGATGCCAAAACCGGCGAAGAACACTTCCCCAAACTGGAACTGGTCCGCATCACCCTTCCCCGCCGCGTCTACACCCAAGCGCACATGGATGTGGTGGCGGAATCGGTGCTGGAAGTTTACGAAAACCGCGAGCAAGCACGCGGCCTGCGCATGACCTACGAGCCCAAATACCTGCGCTTCTTCCAGGCGCGGTTTGAGCCGGTAACGTAAACCGGCTTGGAAGAGAGGCTGCGTCGGCATTAGAACTGAACCATGAGCAAGCCCAACACAGCGGTAACGCCGGATACGCGGACACTTGACAGGGTCCTGGAAGAATTTCGCGAGCTCCACACCGGCGTTGGCTCGAATCTTGCGAAACTTGCCAAGGCCCCCCGTTTTTCCGACGCCTATCACGACACGCTCGCCGCCCTTTATTCGCAGCTTACGCTCGCCAAGTGCCTCGCGGAAGAATTGCAAACCGAAATGGACCGCCTCGACGACCAACTCCCTGAGGATTGATGGCGTTTGGGCCGGCTAGCTACCCTTCCAGATGGCAAGCCACAAGTCCCTGACGGATAAGGCAACCTTGCATTTTTAATGACTTAATTATCAGTATGTGATAATGATAATTGATGGAGCGTGATCGGTCGCTGGACGCCCTGCTCGAACTGGACGGGCAGGTGTTGGTCATCGACCCGGAGACCAGGCACTGGGTCCGGTTTGCGGTCCGCCGCGTTCCGGCGAGCGCGGCGAAGCCGCATGGCCTCGACTATTCGCTGACGCTGCATGGTCCTGATGGTGAACGTTTGATGGGTTTCGACAACGCGCATCCGGTGAGGAGCCGTTCGGGTCCGGGCGGAAAAACCGGCGCGACATTCGATCACAAACACGGGCTGAAGGCAGTGCGGCCATACGAGTACAAAGACGCGGCGACTCTGCTCGCCGACTTCTGGACGGCGGTTGACGCGGTGCTCCGCGAGAAAGGAATAGTGCCATGAAGATCCTCAAAATCGGAATCGCTACCTACAAAGACATGCAGGCGCGAACGATGGCGATCGCGCGGGGCAAGCTCAAGCCGAAACCCGGAGATCCCAAGGTGTGGTTTACCTCGACCGAGAGTTTTGCCAAGGTCTTGTCGAACAAGAACCGGGCTCTGCTCGCGACGATCGCGGCCACGCATCCGGTTTCACTTCAGGAACTGGCCGGGCGTACCGGCCGCAAGGCATCCAATTTGTCCCGGACGTTGAAGACCATGGAGCGATATGGCTTCGTGCGGCTTCATCGTGGGGAGCGCGGACGGGTCCGGCCCGAAGTGCCCTATCAAGCGATCTCTCTCGAACTCGCTATCAGCGCTTAGGGGCTGGCTTGCCCCGGCGTCTTTTGCTAGATGATTAAGTATGTTCTCGTCTCGTAAATCGCCGGCGCCCATTGGCCCGGGTGCGAAGGCGAAATGAACGCGGGTTAGGGTGATTCTGATCCGTCCTCTTTCACGAATCGCGAAACTGTGCCCGCAACCCTTCCTGCTCGGCCGGCTGGCGCAGGGTGAGCCCAGCTATGCGATTCACGTCTTCATTCGCACCAGAATCGCAGGGCTGGGCTCGCCCTGCGCCAGCCGGCCGAGAATTATTTCCCCACCCTTGTTTCGCGCAAGTTTCCGGCCAAACGCTAATGGGACAGAAGAAAGTATGGTTGGTTTGCGGGGATTTTGGGGCCTAACGCACCGTCGCGCTAGGCATGAACAATCTAAGTAACGTCAGCGGGGAGTGGCGTACCCTTTTCGCGGTATTCTTCGGCAATCATCTCGAAGACTTGGGTGAGCTCGGCAAGCGATTCTTCACGAGTGGGCATCAGGGCGTAGCAACCGGAGATGGCCGGAATCTCTGCCGCCCACGAGCCGTCTTCCTGGCAATGCAGAATCGTTTTGTAATTGTCGATCTTCACTGCCTCTCCTCACCGGGCTTTCCAAGTATAGCATTTCCTCTCGGTTTCCTACCGGCAGGAAAGAGCGAAGCCAATTTGCAAAATTCTTCCTGCCGGCAGGAAAACTGCACCGAATTCTCTTGACATGACACCTAGCCTCGGACTTAGCCTGGGAGAGAAGGGGCGGAACGCGCCACCCTCACCGGGTCGCCCGGAGGAAAGGACGAATGCCAGACCGACGCGCAGACGTAGGACAAATCATCCGACGCAGGGGAGGGTCCATGGTCGCGGCGGCGGGGGAAGAGTGGCGCAGGGAGCGAGCCCTGAACAAAAAGATGTTATTTTATGACGAGCGAAGCCGGAATGTGTATGAAAACAAACAAATGAATGACAATTTTACCGAGGGAAAAGCCGACATTTTTGTACATATGACGAACCTATGACGGCATTTGGCACGGTAATGACACGTATTTTGCTGAAATCGTCGGATTTTTGTCACTGTTCGACCGCTGGGGGAACGAACCCCTCGCTTCAAAATGTGGAAACTCGAGGGCGCGGAACTGTTCTATGGGTCCGCGGCTCGTCCATCATGGGCAAGGAAAAGCCGCGGACCTACAGAACAGGTCCGCGCTACCCTTCCTTTGCTGTAGCCTCACCGTCGTGGGCGAGGACCTTGCGGCAGATGCGGATCAAGCGGCTGTGGGGTATGGTCTGGTCCGGGTTCAGCATCACCAGTTCGCCTTGGCGGAAGCTGCTGTAATACCAGCGCGCGAGCAGGCTGAGGTGTTCCCACGGGGGGAACGAGGGTGGGACGACTCGGCTGGCTTCCCCGGCGAGCGATTCCATCAAATCGTGGAGCTGGCGGTCGAGCGGGGTGGGATTAGGTACGTTTTCATCGAGCGAAAGCGCCGAAGGGCCGCGAATCTCGCCAGCCATGATGCGGAAGAAGACCACCGATTTCGCCTCCGCCCCCGGCAATACCATCACGGCGTGGAGGTCGCGCAGGTTTCTGACCAGGTCGGATCTCTGGCGCAGCACTTCGTTCAGTTTTTCGATCCGGTGGTGGATCTTGGAAGCCTGCTCGAATTCCAGAGACTCGGAAGCCTGGGCCCGCTCAGCTTCGAGTGCGCGCTGGAGGGATTTGCCTTGCGAATCCAGGAACTCCACGACCCGTTGGACTTCGCCTTGGTACTCAGCATCCGTGCATCCGGCAAAGCAAGGCGCCAGACACATGTGAAGCTGCGAGTAGATACATCCGGGATGGGAAGGGTCCGGATTCAGCTCCTCCACGCAGCGGCGGATTTTGAAGAAGTCCAGAAACTCGCCGGCAAATCGTTCCGCCACGGCCATGGAGGGAAAGGGGCCGTAATAGATCGAGCGGTCTTTGGCCATCCGCCGCGTCGGGTAGCAGCGCGGGAATCGGTTCTGCATTTTCAATTTCAATAGCGCGGGAGGCTTCAGGCGCATGCGATCGCGGTACTGCCGTGAAAAGAAGTGCCGATTCAGCAGGTAAAGAAGCCAAGTCCCTTCGAATGCCGAACCCACGGGTTCATATTCCACGCGCGCCGTCAACTCGCGCAAATTCAGCATTTTGGAAATCGGCCTTCGGGCGGATAACAACCGCGCGAGGCGGCGGCGCAAATCGCGCGTGCGTCCGAGATAAGGCGCGGAAGGAACCCCTTCGCGAGGAGTTGGAAACAAGGCGAACACCGCGGAGCAGGCGGGAAGCCCTTCCAGGGAGGCGTCCGCTGCGGCGCCAACTTCGAACGGAGTGGTAAAGCGCAGGTGCATACTCGATCCGGCAGAAAGCGATTCTATCGGGGGGAGAAAGCCCGGGTCAAGGCGGGCCGCCGCGGGCCTTCGCCCAGATGGGCGGAAAACACCCACCGGACTCCAAAGCGGTGGACATCCTCAAAAGGTTTTGGTAGGCTGGCTATGGTGTTGTAATCTATGACCTTAACTCCTGACCTAAACGAAGTGTGCGCGCTCATCAACAAGCTGATCTTGGCCGGTACAGGGTGACCACACTCGTAGGGCGCGGCGGTGCTGAATGCAAATCCGATTTTGGGGCGTACGCGGCTCCACACCCACTCCGGACCCTCGCAACTCCCGCTACGGCGGCAACACCTGTTGCCTGGAAGTTCGTCTAGCCGACAACACTCTGATCATCCTCGATTGCGGGAGTGGGATGCGGGCTCTGGGAAAGAGCTTACAGGACGAATTTGGTGAGCGGCCGATCCAAGCCTCGGTGTTTCTAACCCACTTTCATTGGGACCACATCCAAGGGATCCCTTTCTTCCTGCCCCTTTACCGGCGAGGGAACCAATTCCTGTTTCATTCCGTGTTGTTGACGGGCTCCGGGCTCAGGAACGCCATTGAAGGTCAAATGGCCAACCCTTACTTTCCCGTGAACATGGGAGTCATGGGGGCCCAGCGCCGCTTTTCCAACCTGGAGGGGAAGCCGGTCAGCTTGCAGGGAGCAACGCTGCGCTCTGCTCCGCTGAACCATCCCCAAGGGTCCGTGGCATATAGAATTGACGCGGACGGCGGGGCGTTTGTCCTCGCCACCGACACCGAGCCCGGATCGCCGGTCCACGATCAAGCCCTCCGTGATTTGGCCCAAAACGCCGACGTTCTGGTGTACGACGCGCAGTACGCTCCTGAGCAATTGGCGGGGGAAAAGAAAGGCTGGGGACATAGCTCCTGGCTGGAAGGGGTTCGCATTGCGCAGGAGTGCAATGTGAAGAAGCTGGTCCTTTTCCATCACGACCCCGATAGTGATGATGCCCATGTCGACGAGTTGGTGATGAGAGCCCGGCAGGAGTTTCCGAACACTTGGGGCGCGAACGGAGGGCTGAGTATCTCCCTTCCCGGTGGCGCCATCTCCGATGCCATGCCGCTCGGCGGCAGCGAGCGTCGAGCGGAACGCCGGTATCATGTGGAGTTGCCGTTGCGCGTCATGTGGCACGACCGGGAGGGCCAATCGTGTGCGGCCGACGGGCTGGCAAAAGATATTTCCCGGACCGGCATTTTCTTCGTCGTTCCCACGGCGATTCGCTCCGACGAGCCGTTGCAGTTGGAACTCGTGCTCCCCGACGAGATTACCCACCGCGGCGAACTGCGGATAAAGCTTGAGGCCCGGCCGGTACGGCAGCAAAACACGGGCAACGCCATGCGCGAACCTGCGCCGGGCATTGCCGTGGCAGCGGCCCTCGAGGTCACCGACGGGGAGCCGCCGATTCCTCTGGCTTCACCCTCGCGCTAACCCGGCGGGTTTGGTGAGGGCTTATGGGGACCGCGGAAAGAATGCGGCGAGCTTGTCGTAAGTGGCAAAAAGGTCTTCCGGCTGGATGCGCGTCTCCCCCACCACCGTCATGAAGTTCGAATCTCCGGTCCAACGCGGCAGGAGGTGAAGGTGCAAGTGGTCCGCCACGCCCGCCCCGGCACACTTTCCTAAATTCATGCCAAGGTTATATCCTTCGGGATTATAGCACGCTTGCAATGCCGTCTGGAGCCGTTGCGCCAGCTCCATCATCTCCACCAGGGTTTCCGGCGTTATCTGGTCGAGGTTGGCCACATGGGCATAAGGAGTCACCAGCACGTGGCCCGTGGTGTAGGGATAGAGATTGAGCAGGACGAAGTTGCTCCGCCCGCGATACAGCACCAGATGTTCGCGGTCGTGTGAAGGGTCCAACTCCACCTGCTGACAGAACGGGCACCCTTCACCCTTGCCTGCCTGGCTGACGTATCGATATCTCCAGGGACTCCACAAGTAATCCATAATTTCCGCAAGCCCCAACAGGGGGGAGACGAACTCCTAGGGAGTCGCCGGGGTCGGGGCCGCGGGCGGGGCAGACGGCGGAGCCGCACTCTCCGTGGATGGGTAGGTATTCACCAAATCTTTCAATTCCTTGCTGGGTTTAAAATAGGGAATCTTCTTAGCGGGCACGTCCACGCGCGCGCCGGTCTTGGGATTTCGCCCAATGCGGGGCTTGCGTTGGCGGGTGCGGAAACTTCCAAAACCCCGAATCTCAATCTTGTCCCCGGCCTTGAGCGACTTCACAATACTGTCAAAAATGGTCTCGACGATGATCTCGGAATCCTTGCGGCTCATTTCCACCACCCGCGAAACATCCTCGATCAATTCTGCTTTCGTCATAGTGATCTCCTGCTGCGAGGTTTCCTGGTATTTTGCGCTGCCACTCCTGATTATAGAACGATTGCCGCGTTCTCGCAGAATCCATCGCGGGCAAGCCGTAAAATCGCCTTGTCGTCTTCCCCGAAAATTCTCCCTCCGTACGCCCTCTTACCGATCCGCAGCTTTGCTTAACTCGTAAGGAGTGATGCCGGCGGAAGACAACGCTTGCGCCATGGTCGACAAGCTTTCGGGTTCTTTCGCTTTGGGAGCCACCGGCTCAGGACGTGGAGGAGGAGGAGGCGCCGCCGCTTCTTTCATGCTCAAACCAATCTTCCGGTCGCCGGGATTCAAACGAATAACTCTAAATTCGTGCTCGCTTCCCACCTCGAGTTTAGCATTCCCGCTGCCGCCTTGGGCGTTTTCCATTTCCGAGATGTGGCACAGGCCTTCAATCCCTTCCGCCAGCTCGATGAATACTCCAAAGGAGACTAGCCGGGAAACTTTGCCGCGAACCACGTCACCCACATGGATCTTGGCAAAGAAATTCTGCCAAGGATCCTCTTCCAGTTGTTTCAGCCCCAGGGCCAGCCGCCGATTCCCGGGGTCCAAGGCCAAGACGACAGCATCAACCTTTTGGCCTTTCTTCAAAATCTCCGAGGGGTGCTTGATATTGCGATTCCAGGATATGTTGGTCAGATGAATTAAACCATCCACCCCATCTTCGATTTCCACAAAGGCGCCGAAATCCGTCAGGTTCCGCACTCGACCATGCACGACAGCGCCGACGGCATACTTCTCGTTCACCATGGACCACGGATCCGGCAGGCTGGCTTTAAGACTCAGGGAGATCCGGCGCTTGGCCATATCAATTTCCAGAACCCCCACGTCAACGCGGTCGCCCATGGTGAGAATCTTGGAGGGATGGCGCAGCCGCTTGCTCCAGCTCATTTCCGAGATGTGGACGAGCCCCTCCACTCCGGGCTCCAGCTCCACGAAAGCTCCGTAATCCGTCAGGCTCACGACCCGGCCGGCGACCCGGTCGCCCGCATGATAAGTGCGGGGCACCATCTCCCAGGGGTCCGGGGCAAGCTGCTTCAGGCCCAGCGAAACGCGCCCCTTTTCGACGTCGTGCCTCAATACTTTGACGCGGATTTCCTGGCCGACTTGCACGACTTCCGAAGGGTGGGTCACGCGCCCCCAAGCGAGGTCCGTAATATGGAGGAGTCCGTCCATTCCCCCCAGATCCACAAATACGCCATAATCAGCCAGATTCTTGACCTTCCCCACCACCTCGGCGCCTTCGATCAGGCGCTCCGCCAATTCGCTCTTGCGGCGATTGAGTTCTTCTTCCAAGGCCAACTTGCGGCTGACCACCAAGTTGTTCCGCTTGCGGTTGACCTTGATGATCTTGCAGGTGATTTCCTGGCCCTTCAACTCGTCAACGTTGCGGTGCGCCCGGACATCAGCGTGTGAGGCAGGGAGAAAAGCCGGTACTCCCACGTCCACGGTCAAGCCACCCTTGATGCGGTCGATCACTCGCCCGGTGATATTGGTTTGCTCCTGGAAAGCCCGCTCAATATCTTCCCAGACTTTGCGGCGCGCCGCCTTTTGATGCGAGATCTCGACCCGTCCCGTCTCGACATCATACTTCTCGATCCAAATCCCCACCGTGTCGCCCGGCGCGACGCCAACTTGACCATCAGTATTCAAGAATTCAGCGACAGGGGCGGTAGCTTCCGTCTTCAGCCCAAGGTCGATGACAACCTCTCCGTCCGCTACCTTCAGAACTCTACCCTGCACAACCTGTCCGGCCACAAGGGGTGCCGCCGAAAGGGTCTCCATACCCGCAAGCAAGTTCGACATGTCACTGCTTTCGGGGGTACCAGAGGTGAGTGTGCTCACATCTGCGGGTTGTTCAAGTTCGGTTCCCGCCTCCTGTGAGGTGAGTGTGCTCACTTCCGCGGGTTGTTCAAGGCCAGTTCCAACCTCCTGTAAGCTGCGATTATCCTCCAAGGACATTACCGTGCCTCCCTCCTAATACCCGACGCAGACTAACAGGAAAGGCACATTCTACCCCCGCATCCAAACCGAAGTCAATCGTGCTTCAGAATTCAAAACGCGCCTGAAAGGCGATCATGCGGGGGGCATTGTCACCACCCAAACCAACCCCCAGCAGGCCGGTGGGGGGAGAGGTAGTGTAGGTGAACGCCCCGAACCCCGTTTGGGTATCCGGCTTTCCCGGAATCCCGGCCAAAACCAAGCTGGGAAGGCCAAAATTCGGATGGTTGAACACGTTGAAGAACTGCCCTTCCAGTCGTAGTTTCACGCGCTCCGTCAGAGCAAACGACTTGGTGAGGTAGAAGTCACTCCAGAAGAATCCCGGGCCGCGCAGCGCGTTGCGGCCCAGAGTTCCAAATTGGCAATTGGTGGGACTGTCTCCGCCCACGCAAGCTCCGGTGCTGGGGTCGACGGCCGAGACAAAGGCATTCGGGTTGAGCCACTGGACCGTACCGGCCTCGGTCACCCCCGCGAGGGAATTCTTCGTATACATGGGCACACCGGAAACAACCCTCGCGAATTGCGGTCCGCTCCCCTGCACAATACCGTTCCCCCCGTCGGAATAAGGAGTGCTCACCACCGAAAATGGTATGCCGCTATGCCAAAACGCCGTGCCCGACACCTGCCAGCCGTTCAGAGCGTAACCGAGGCGATGGCTTCGCACCAGGGCCGGCAATGCATAGACGTACTGGCCAGTGAGGTTGTGGCGAATGTCGTAGTCGCAGGGGCCTTTGTCCCGGGCCAGCTCGCCCGGCAAGGGGGAGAGAATCCCCCCTGCGGAAAACTGAAGGAATCCACCGTTGGAGACTTCATCCCGGCAGCGGCTTAGGGTGTAGTTTATTTGTCCTTTGAGACCGCGCCCCAAGCGCCGGTCCGCGGTCAATTGCAGCCCGTGGTAGTGGCTGTCGGCGCCGGTGGATAGCTGCGTCACAGCCCCCAATCTGGGGTCCGCCGGCTGCAGGTAAGGGAAAGGAGCAAAGCAGCCTGGGCAGACCGTTTGGTAACCGTTTTCCTGGGTGAGGTACGGCTGGTTCAAGGCGCGAGTCTCGACGTATTGAGCGTGTAAGCTGGACGTGCTCCCGAGCTGGTGCTCGATGCCGAAACTCCACTCTTGGAAGTAGGGCGCGCGCAGCTCGCCGCCCGGCGCCGCCGTCATCGCCACGGGGGGAAGGCACGCCCCGGCAATTGCTTGCGTTGACGCGCAGGAGAGATCACCTCGAGCGAACCCCGAATTGAAAGCCTGATGGGCGGCCACCGTCGCGTCGATGGCGCTGCCCGGCACCCCCGGAGCAATGCCCAACCCTCCCACGGTGCCGAGCAAACCTCCCTGGAACGTCTGCACATACGGTGGGTTCATGCCCAGAGTGTCGGCGACGCTTCCCGGCAGGATATCGCTGAAGATCCCGAAGCCGGCGCGTAGCACGGTGTGGGAAGTAAGCTGCCACGCCATTGCCGTTCTTGGCTGAAGCATGGCCAGGGGCGTGGAAGCAAACAGGTTGCCGAGGTGCGTTTGAATCGCCGCGTTCAGCGGCTGATTGACATCGTGCGAAATCGAGCTGAATGATCCGCGCAGGCGCGCAATCTCCTGGTGGGGGTCAAGGGGATTGGAATTGAGCGTGTCGCGAATGCCAAAGGTCCAGGTCAGGTGGGAAGTTACCTTCCAAGTGTCCTGGGCATAGAAATCGAGATTGAGGAAGTTAAAAGGCTGATTTGCCGCCTGGGGGAAAGTCCCGGTGGCGGTGGACGCGACCCCGTAGATGAATTGCGGTAAGGTGGTATAGGAAACCGTAGGGACGGTGCCCACGCCGAAGTCGTAATCATTCAGGCGAAAAATTCGTGTATTGGTGCCGAAGCGAAATTCGTGGGCCCCACGGCTCCAGGCCAGGTTGTCATTAATAAAGAAGCGTGTCGCGCGCCTGCCCTGCAACCACGTATTGTCAAGACCTCCGAGGGTGGTGAAGGGCGCGTTGGCTCCTTGACCCTGCAAAACCATCGGGAAGGCGGAGAGCGTTTTCTGCAAGTCGGTAGGGGCAAACAAGCTCGCGTACCAGGAAAACGCCGGATTGAAATAATTCACCAGATTCTGTGAAAACACGTGGGTGTGTCCCGCCGCAAAGGAGTACAACGGCTGCGGCGAAACCGCGTCAAACAACGGGTTGATGGGGTCCGTGTAGGCTGCTTGCACACCCGTATCCGACTGAAACCGGAACCAGAGCATATCCTTCTCGCTGAGGTTGTAGTCGACGCGCGCCGTCTGCACCTGCTCGTGATCATCACTGGAATGCGAAATGCTTTGCCGGTTGGCGCAACCATTTCCGTTCGTGGGGAGGCCCGATGCCATGCCGCCATCGGAATTAAAGGGACACCCCAGAATGGCAAGAGGCGTTCCTCCGGTGTTTCCGTAGAGCGAAAACATCTTTTGATAAAACGGAACCAGTTGCGGCGCCGCCGGATAGCTTGATCCGGTTATGGCATCCGTTCCACCCCGCGGCAGTTGTTGCAGAACGTATTGCTGGAAGGCCTGGGTGGGCACGGTCGTCGGCGTGACAATGGGCAAGGCAATGCGCACCCATTCGCTATCAAAAAAGAAAAACACCTTGTCGCGCACGATGGGGCCGCCCAAGCTGCCGCCAAAGTGATTCACCGTCGATCGGGGCTTATGGTTTCCCGGCGTGGCATTGGTGAAAAAATCCGCCGCATTCAGCAGCGACCCATTCCAGATCTCGTAAAGGTTCCCGTGGAACCGGTTGGCGCCGGACTTCGTCACATAGTTCACCTGCGACGCTCCGTATCGTCCCTGATCCACGGAATAGGATAGAGTATTGACCGTGACCTCGGAAATCGAATTGAGGCCGAGGACGAGGTTGGTCGAGAGCCCGCTGTTGAGGTTGGTGAGCGGGTCATTCGTCTCCAGCCCATCGACGATGTAGCCATTTGAGAGCGCGGGCAGCCCATTAAATTCCACGTTGCCGTACCCGTTCGTCCCTCCGACAAAATCATTGCTGCTCCCGGCCGTGTTGATCAGCGCGCCGGTGGCAAATTGCAGCGGGTAGGTCAAATCTCCACCCGGATTCGGAAGGTCTTCGAGCGCGGGGGCGTTCAGCGTGGCCGAAGTGTTGGCGTCTTCCGGGTTAATCAGGGAAGCGACCGCGCTGACTTCAATGGTCTGCTGGGTGGCAGCTATCTTCAGGACGAAGTTGACCGTTTGCTTTTGCCCCAGACCCGCAACGACGTGGTCATTCTGCTGCGGTTCAAAACCCAGCGCTTCGAGTTTGACGGAGTAAGTGCCCGGACGCAGTTGGGGAAAGTTGAAGCGGCCCTCGTTGTCCGTCCGCGCGCGGCGTTCGAGGCCGGTCTCGGTATTCACAATCGTCACGTTGGCGCCGGGAATGGCCGCCTGCGTTGCATCGATCACTTGCCCAACAATGGCACTGGTGGTTTCACCCTGCGCCCGCGCTTTGGAGGGGGAAAAACCGTACGCGCTGACGATGAAAAGACCGAGAGCAACCATCTGCAGCATTCCGGTGCTCCGGCTCGCCCCTGTGGGCGCTCTCGAGGCTTTGCATATTTCAAACTGTTCGTCTTTATTTATCATAGCTATCTTTTGTGAGTAAACCACAGTTAACTATATTTGATTGCCCATAGTCAAGCCTTATTTGCACTATCGATTGAACCTGCCCATCTGCTAGGATGGTGCAGGACGGATTTCACCACAGAGACGCAGAGGTCACGGAGAACAGACGCAGAGAAAAAACCGTGGGCCAGCAGGGGAAACAGCAGTGCTTTCTCTGTGTTCTCTGTGTCTCTGTGGTGAGCGGTTTGTTCGCGGCGCGAGAAGATTTTTGGAATGGGTTATACATGAGGGGTTATATGAAACTCACGGTATCGAAGGAAGACTACTTGAAGGCCATTTCCGAGGCGGAGGCCGAGGAGGGCGCGGTGATTGCCGCCACCATTGCCCGCTGGCTGCAGGTGAGCGCACCCGCTGTCGTCTGGGCGTTACGGCGGCTACGCCGCGACAAGCTGGTGACAGTCGACCGGAAGGGCCGGATCGCGTTGACCGCCGCGGGGCGCGGGATCGCCGATAAGTTGCGCATCCGACACCACCTCGTGGAGCGGATGCTCCACGAGCTGCTGGGAATCGAGTGGTACAAAGTCCACGATGAGGCCGAGCGGCTGGAGCACGCGATCTCCGAGGATGTGGAGCGAAGGTTAATCGACATGCTCGGCGCGAGCGGCCGCTGCCCCCATGGCAGCCAGCTCAATAGGAGCGCACCGGAGTTGCGGAAGCTGGGTTTGCAACTTCTGTGGGAGGCCCCGCCCGGGGCGCGAGTCATGGTCGATAGCATGCACGAGCGGGATCGAAGATTGTTGGAGTACTTCGATGGGCTGGGTATCCGGCCCGGCGTTCACCTCAAGGTCCTTAATCGAAATTATGATGGAACCCTGAGCCTGCGCCTGGGTAAGAAAACCACCATCCTGGGGGAGGCCGCCGCGCGAAGGGTCTGGGTATCGCTGGATCGCTAGCTAGCGTTTCTCACCACTTCCTTATTGGGACGCGGTGCGGAGCACCGTATGCCGACACGGAGGAGCTCTCCTACCCGCGTTCGGCTTCTGCTTGAGCTTGGGCCTACTGCCTTCTTTCCTGTTCGAGGAAATCCCCGTCCTTCCAAACGCGTGGTGAGAAATCCGGACTAACCCAACTTTCGCAGTTGCGAACTATTTTGAGCAAAATTTGACCTTGGTGCCGGTGTAAGTTCTTGCCGGTCAATCCCGCCATCTGGAAAAGCC
>Ga0209039_10002364_pt1 | contig 16132 bp, 11 predicted proteins | sample BogFormECP12_OM1_FD_188238 | JGI IMG/M metagenome (GOLD analysis project Ga0209039, IMG submission 188238) | Bog forest soil microbial communities from Calvert Island, British Columbia, Canada - ECP12_OM1 (SPAdes) (version 2) | ecosystem: Environmental > Aquatic > Freshwater > Wetlands > Bog ... | reverse complement strand
CACAGAAGGCACTGGTCGCCGATCTGGTTCCCGTCGAGGCGCGCGCCCGCGGCTTCGGCCTGTACCACCTGTGCGTCGGGCTGGCCGCTTTGCCGGCCAGCCTACTCTTCGGTCTGCTCTACCAGCACCTCGGCCCGGCCACGGCCTTTCTCACTGGCGCCGGCCTGGCGCTCGCCGTGCTCACCTTCAATTTCACCCAGGAACCCCTCATGACCCTGCTGGCCGCACTGGGGTTCCTGGGGATCTTTGTGACCTGTGCACAGCGCAAGTACCTTTTTGCAGCCTGGCTCGTCATTCCCTTCCTGGTCGATCCGCGCAGCAAGTTCACCGTTGCGGCTGTTCCGATCTCGCTCCTGGCGGCAATTACCCTGGCCGATCTCGTATTCCCCATCCTGTTCTCCATCGAGAAACGAGGGGAGGCTTTGAAAAATTACGGACCGTTCGAGAGCCGGATGGGTCGAATATTCTTGATCACCTTTTTGGTTTATATATTTTTTGCTGATTTTCTCGCCATGGTCCAGGTCGCTCCGGCCAGAATTGACGCCGGCAATATCCAGGCGATGAAGTGGGTTAGGTCCAATACGGATCCCAAAAGCCAATTTATCCTCCTGACCGGCCAGCAGCTGTGGGCGTGTGACCCGGTGCAGGAATGGTTCCCGGCTCTAGCCGACCGCACCAGCCTGACCACCTTACAGGGGCAGGAGTGGCTGCTGAGGGGTTCGTTCGGCACCCGGCAGACCGGTCTGCAGGATCTTCAAGCTTGTGAAAGCCAGTCGACTGGCTGCCTGGAACAAAAAGCCCGCAGCATGCAGATGAATTTTAATTACGTGTATATCACCGAGACCCTGCCGACGAGCCCATGCCAGGCGAGCACGAATGGCAGGCCCTCGATCCTGGATGATCTGCAATTGTCCCCCAACTTTCTCAAAGTGTACGAATCCGACGGCGTGGCGATCTTCAAGCACCGCCAGGGCTAAATCCGCATCCGATCGTCCCGGTTCCAATGCAGCGGCCGGGTCAAGGACCCAGCCTGGCACAGACTCGATCCCAGGTCAGATTCGGTTATTGACCGGGTGCCGTTCAGGGAGTGGAGGATTGTGGAAGGCTGCAGGTAGGCTGGTTGGGCTGATATTGATCGGTCACATCCTCAAACTGAAAGGGACCGGGTTCGGCAGAAAAGTACTGCACGCTGGGTAGCAGGTCGAAATGGGCTCCGAAGTAATGATTGAACACAAAGCGGAAGGTGTCGACCGGACTGATGTCCGCGGGGACGGAAGCAGGGTCGACGCCCGGGAAGTAGTAGGCGTTCAGGATCGAAAACCGCTCGTAAATACAGGTATCATCCGCCGAGGAATAGTTCAGGAACATCCCCGGGCCGTGATCGCCTTGAATGATGATGATCGGTTTTTGTGAGGAACGGGCGAGCAGCGCGTCGATCATGTTCAACACCTGCGGATCGAGGAATTGAACCTGTCCCGTGTAGCCGATCCGGTAATCTGAGGCTGTCCCGCCAAATCCCTGTCCGTCCCCAATGGAAACGATGGCATTCTTTTTGAAACTGATCGGCCCATTGGCATTGAACAGGAAAGGAGGGTGCGGAGAGATGATATGCATGAAAACGAATTTGGGACCGGGGATATCCACGACCTTCGGGAGGGTTTCCAAATCAAACAGGATCGTTTTCCGGAAAGATTCCACGGAGGAATGAAACATGACGTTGGACAAAGGGTCTGAAAAAAGATCCAGATTGGTTTCGCCGATGAAGGTCTCCTCGAGATTGTCCGGCATCAGCGCATAGGGTTTTTCATAGTAATTCCCATTCCGGATGTCCGTCTCATCAAAGTGGGTGGCAAAGAAAACCGTGCGATAGCCCTGAGCCTCTAAAAATAGCCGCACCTGGCTGTTTTGCAGGGGGGCCTCGAGCGGCCACCAGAGTTCCGAATTTCCCAGCACCTGTCTTGCCCCGTCCAGGTACTGCATGTTCAGAGAAGAACTCAGGGAAAGGATCGTGCGCGGGTAGTTTGACCGGCTGAGCGGGGGAACTACAAAGCCGCGCTGCTCCAACCCTTGGATAAATGCGGAGTTGTCAAAGCCATAGATCTGCTGCAGCATATCCGCACGCCCATAGGCATCCAGGATGATGTAATAGATATCCGGCCGGTCCTGTGCCGTGATCTGGGAGCTTTGGGAGCCGGCCACCGGGATGACGAGATGGGCATAGTTCTGCAATGGCAGACTGGATAAATTCGAGAGGAAAAGGAACAGGTAATAACCTGTCAGCAAGACGCTGCATACGTCCAGAACCAGGTGGATGTGCAGCATTTCAAATCTTCTGGCGACCAAGCCCAGAAGGACCGCACCGACCACGAGGGCGATCAGGACGCTGTCAAAGATCGGCCAGAGGTAAAAAAAAGCCAGAACAAGCAGGCTGGCGAGAACCCCCGCATTCTCCAAGTTCCGAAAAACGATCGCCGCGCTGGCAATCAGAATCAGATATAACACCACCGCTAAAATGATGGGCTGGACGAGCCTGCCGGGTGACTCGTAAACTCGATCTCCCGCGATCATCATATAGTGGATGATCGGTGCGATCGCCGCAAATAAAAACCCATGAACAACGTAAAGGAGCCTCTTCATGCCGCGCCCTGAGAAAAAAACCCGGCCCGGAGCATGCCTCGGGCCGGGTTACTAAGAACGTTTTTTAACTCTTCATGCTGGGTGCAGGCGCCTTCGAACGCAGGAAAGCCCATCCGACCACAACCAGTAGGAGAACGGCGATCCCCCAAACCCCGGCGCGCTCCAAACCCTGTGCATTGGCATATTTCACGATGATCGGCGCCGCGATCAACGAAACCAGGTTCACGACCTTGATCATCGGATTAAGCGCCGGACCGGCGGTGTCCTTCAGCGGATCGCCGATCGTATCGCCGACAACGCTGGCCTTATGCCGTTCGGAACCTTTTCCGGTATTGGCGGCCAGGTCGCGAGGTTCGTCCTCGATGGCTTTCTTCGCATTATCCCAGGCGCCCCCCGCGTTGGCCATGAAAACTGCCAAGAGCTGCCCGCTTAATATGATGCCGGCACAAAATCCCGCCAGAGCCTCCACCCCCAGGATCAGCCCGAGGGCCAGGGGGGTCAGCACAGCGATAAGCGCCAGGGGGATCAGTTCCTTCTGTGCAGCTTCGGTCGAAATACCAACCACCTGGGCATAATCCGGTTTGACCTTGCCCTCCATCAAACCGGGGATCTTGAACTGCCGCCGCACTTCCAGGACGATCAGGCTGGCTGCCCGGCTGACCGCTTTGATGGAAAGAGAACTGAACAGCCAGGGAAGGGCACCTCCCAGTAACAAACCAACAAAGACACCGGTTTGCGAGACGCGAACCCCGGTGTCCTGAAGCAGGGTCGCAAAGGGAATCGCCTTGCCGGCAGCCTGGGCCACCGCGTTAGCAGCCGCCTGAACGCGGCCTACATCGATGAAGAAAGAAGCGAACAGGCTGACTGCCGCGATCACCGCGGAAGCAATTGCCACGCCTTTGGTAATGGCCTTGGTCGTGTTCCCGACCGAATCGAGATCGGCCATGATCTGGCGCGCCTTCTGCGTGTCGGGATCGTCCATGTCGTGCCAGGTCAATTCCCCGATGCCGTTGGCATTATCCGAGATCGGGCCGTAGGAGTCCATGGCAACGTTATTGCCGGTATGACTGAGCATGCCGATGCCGATCATGGCGACCGCGTACATCACATAGGTCGCCCCCTGGGCGTTGTACAGCAGCAAGGCAAGAATGAAAGAGATGGCGATGACCGCCAGGGCCCAGACGCTCGATTCCATGCCCAGCGAAAGACCGGAAAGGACGACCGTAGCCGGGCCGGTCAAGGTCGATTGGACGATCTCCTTGACCGGAGCCTTATGGGTCGAGGTAAAGTAAGAGGTGAGTGGGTTGAAGGCGACCGCCAGGGCCACGCCGATCGTGGTCAGCATCGCCAGGCGCCAATCGTGGGCGTACAAAATGGCAAGCACGAAAGACCATACGACCGTGTTGATCGACGAAACCTCGTAAGAGCGGAACATCGCTCCTTCTGCGTCCCGGGCACGCAGGAATTTCAGCGGGAAGCTTTCCCAGATCGGCACCGTAAAGGTGCCCAGGATCGAAGACAGCACTCCGATGGCCCGGATGATCAGCGGGTAGACGATCCACTTCAGGCTGTGAGTCGGGTCGATCGCCATCAGCGCCACGCCGAGGATCAGCGCCGATACGATCGTCACTTCATAGGATTCGAAGATATCCGCGGCCATGCCCGCGCAGTCCCCCACGTTGTCTCCAACCAGATCGGCGATGACCGCCGCGTTGCGCGGGTCATCTTCCGGAATATCCTTCTCGACCTTTCCCACCAGGTCCGCGCCAACATCGGCAGCCTTGGTATAGATCCCGCCGCCGACGCGCATGAAGAGGGCCAGCAGCGTCCCGCCAAACCCGAAGCCCAGCAAGGCGTCCGGCGCGGCACGACCGAAAACGATAAAAATGAGGGTCCCGCCAAACAGGCCCAAACCGTCGGTCAGCATCCCCGTGACCGTACCGGAATAATACGCAATCGATAACGCTTCGTTGAAACTCCGGCGGGAGGCGGAGGCGGCCCGGACATTGGCCTGAATCGCCATGCGCATGCCCAGCTGGCCGACCGTCAACGAGAAAGTGGCGCCCATGATGAAGGCGATCGTGCGGCCGATGGCGACGACGATCTGGGCACTCTGGCCAAACTCATTCGTGGCTTCCTGCGAGGGCGGTACCACATACACGCTCAGGAACAGGATCACCGTTAGAACACCGATCAAGGGCAGGATCGACCGCAGTTGGCGGTTGAGGTAGCTATTCGCCCCCACGCGAATGGCGTCCCAGACCTCCTGCATTTTGTCTGTGCCCTTGTCTTTCTTCAGGACGATCCCGCGCAGCAGCCAGGCGTAGAGCAGGCTGATAAAGGCGACGATCAAAACCCCCAGGATCGCAATTTGCTCGAAGGAGGACAACCCATGGCGGCTGCCCAACCAAAGTATGTTCATATCTCCTCCAAATGGTCAGTGATGTCCCAGCACCCTTCAAAACAGGAGGCGCATCCGCGCCTCAAGAATTAATTTTAACCGAAGAGCGACCTTTCGTCAAACGAAAGGCTTCCGGATCGGGGGGAGTGACCGGCAGCCTGAAGGCAGTGCGGGTCCTCCGCGCGTTATAAATGAAATTAATTTTCCTTTAGATTAGGGTTTGATTAGAATTAATAAAACCACTTGACATTCCCCTCTCATTTATTGTATATTCTACACAGTCGGTCCGGATTGTCATTCGGCACTGCTGCCCCCCCAGGGTTGCTGTGCCGTTTCTTTGCCCAAACTTGATATTTTAAGGAGTACGCATGATCCGTGCGGAAGGTCTCACCAAAGATTATGGCTCAAGAAGAGCGATCGAAAATTTAACCTTCGAAGCCCGGCAAGGAGAGGTGGTCGGTTTCCTCGGTCCAAATGGCGCGGGGAAGACCACGACGCTGAGAATCCTGACGGGTTATATGCCGCCATCCTTCGGCACAGCCCAGGTCGCCGGCTACGACGTGGTGGACGACTCGCTCGAAGTTCGCCGACGGGTCGGGTATCTCCCGGAGACGGTCCCCCTTTATCCAGATATGACCGCATTCGAATACTTGAAGTTCATGGCCGACCTCCGGCACATCCCCGACAGCGACGAGCTGATCGATGAAACCCTCGAGATGGTGGGCATGTCCGAGCGCGCCGATGGCTACATCGGCAAACTCTCAAAAGGCATGCGCCAACGGATCGGCCTCGCCCAGGCCCTGCTCCACAAACCGGAGGTCCTGATCCTGGACGAACCAACCATAGGCCTTGATCCGGCGCAGGTCGTCGAGATCCGCAACATCATCCGGGAGACCGGCAAGGAGCGCACCGTGCTGCTTTCCACTCATATCCTCTCGGAAGCCCAGCAACTCTGCGACCGGGTCATGATCATCAACAAGGGACGCATCGTCGCCGAGGACTCTCCGAAGAACCTGGAGGCCCGTCTGGTGGGAGCCGAAAGGGCCCTTCTGCGCATCAAAGGCGAAGTGGAAGACCTGGTCCCCCAACTTTCCAAGATCAAGGGAATCCAAGAGCTCAAGGTGCGCCCGGATGGTGCATTGGAATTCCAATTTTCTCCAGGCATGGACATCCGCCCGACCGTGGCAAAAACAGTGGTCAACGCCGGCTATGAACTCTTGGAACTCAGCCCGGTAGGCATGAGTCTGGAAGAGATCTTCCTTGAGCTGACCCGTGACGGCACCTCGGCCCATTAAGGAGAAAGGCAGCCATGCATAATATCTGGACCTTAGCCCGCCGGGAGTACCGGCACTATTTTATCAGTCCCATCGCTTATGTCGTCGCCCTGGTGATCGTGCTGACGATCGGCATCTTTTTTGTCATCAATGTTTACTACGCGGGCACCCAGGGGCTTTCTTCCGGAGCCAGTGCGCCGGATATCAGCATCGTCATCGGACCGCTCTCGACCGTGTTCCTCCTGACCAGCCCAGCCCTGACCATGCGCCTGCTGGCCGATGAGCAGCGGATGGGAACGATGGAACTGCTGCTCACTGCACCCATCCGGGATTGGGAATTGGTCGTCGGGAAATGGCTGGGCGCTCTGCTTTTCAGCCTGACCTTGATCGCCATCACCCTGATCTTCCCCATCGTGCTCAACCAGCTCGTCACCCCCGGGATCGACCAAGGGGTCATGATGGCCGGCTATCTGGCAATCATCCTGTTGGTGATGACCTTTCTGGCGCTGGGCACAGCCGTTTCCGCCATTTTCAGCAATCAATTTGCCGCTTTTTTTGGAACGCTGATGCTGTTGCTGGTCTTCTGGTATTTGATCCGCCTGCCCACCTACATCACCCAGGTCAGTTCGATCGTAAATTTCTTCACCTATTTGGACCTCAGCGGGCGCTTCAACAACCTGTTGACCGGGCAGGTGGGCCTCTCCGATATCCTTTACCCCCTCAGCCTGACCGCATTTGGGTTGTTCGTGGCCTCGGTCGTCGTTGAAATGAGGAGGTGGCAATAATGGCCAAGAAAACAAAGAACTCCAGAAAATCGATACTCCATCGCTATGCTTCGATCGGCCTGTGGATTTCCGGGGCTGCCTTGCTGGCCGGTATCATCCTGCTGATCATCAAACTGATCGCCCTCATGGGCCTGTACACCATCGCCAATTCAAAGGCCTTCAATTGGGGTTTGCTGGGGTGTCTGGCGCTTCTGATCATCGGGGTGGCCGTCTATGCCCTGATCGATCCCAATCGCGTACGTCAATTAATCACTGGACGGCAGGCCCGGTACGGCAGCAATGCCGTCATTCTCCTGATCGCCTTCCTGGGAATCCTGGTCGTCGTGAATGTGATCGCCTTCCAGTATCCGCTCCAAGGGGACTGGACGGAGGACCAGCAGAACACCCTGGCCCCTGAGACCCTGGCTACCCTCAAGGCCCTGCCCGGACCGGTTCATGCGATCGCCTTCTACACTTCGAGTTCCTCCACCACCGATGCCCAAAAACTGCTGAACAATATCCGCTCCAAGAGCAACGGCAAATTCAGCTTCGAATTCGTCGATCCCAATCTTCAACCCACACTGGCCCAGCAGTATCAGATCACCCAGGATGCCTCGACGGTGCTGCTCCTGGGCAGCAACAAAGAGGTACTCACCTCTCTGACCGAACAGGATTTCACGAACGGACTGGTCCGACTGATGAATCCTGGACACCGGGCGGTCTACTTCCTGACCGGCCATGGCGAGGGCGATATCCAGACATCCAGCCAGACTGCCTTCACTCTGGTCAGCACTGCCCTGAGCGCGAAAAATTACACCGTCCAAAGCTTGAACCTGCTTGCCCAGAACCAAATTCCCACGGATGCCAAAGTGATCATTGTAGCAGGACCGCTGCAGCCGGTGTCCCCCCAGGAAACCACGCTCCTGGCCAATTATCTTTCCCATGGAGGAGCCCTGGTGCTCATGGAAGGGCCAACCTACTTCATGGAGGGCGGCACCAGCAGCACCACCTTTAAGGATCCCCTGGCCGATTACCTGACCTCCACCTGGGGGATCACCCTGGACAACGACCTGCTGATTGATCCTCAGCAGAATCCACCGGACATCGTGGTTGCTGACACCCAGAATTACGGCAGCCAACCCATCACGGACCAGCTCAAGAACCGGGACACCGTTTTTATCAACGCGCGCAGCCTGACCGAAACAACCGTCACGAATGTTACCGCCACGGCACTGGTCAAGACGATCGCCAGGGCATGGGGATTGACCGATTTTTCCATCCTCAAGGCAAACACCCAGGTTCAGCTGGTATACGATCCCGTCAAAGACCTGGCCGGTCCTTTGAATATTGCGATCGCCGCCGAGAACACCAGCAACAATGGACGCGTCGTGGTGATTGGAAATTCGGAATTTGCCAATGACACGTATTATAGCCAGGTTGCCAATAGTGATCTCATCGTCAATTCCGTTGACTGGGCCGCCGGCCAGACGAACCAGATCAACCTGACCGCCAAAGCACCCATCCAGCGCACGGTCAAAGTGCTGGACACCGTGACCCAGCTGGTGATCGGGATCGCCTTCGTCTTCCTCCTGCCCCTCGGGGTGGTGGCCGCCGGCGTCGCCTCTTGGCTGGTCCGGAGGTCACGAGGTTAATCCTATGATCAGACGGTCGACCTGGATTGTCCTCGTTCTCTTGGTTCTGGCCCTGGGTGGTTATTTCTTCCTGAGATCCCACCCTCCGAAAACGGGCACGGCGACTCCCACCGCAGTGGGAAGCACTTACCTGCTCCCCTCGAGCGGGCCAAAGCTGGAGAGCCTGCGCATTAACGATCAGCAGAACCATGTCAGCATGATCGCGCGCGATAACAACGGTAACTGGGAGGTCAGCCTGCCGACTCCCGCACCGGCGGATCAGGCCGCCGCCGAAGCGGCAGAGACACAGGTGGGCGCCCTGAGTATTGTGACCCAATTGAATACCAACCCGCCGGTGAGTGCCATGGGGCTCGATTCACCTGCCGATGTGATCCAGCTGGTCTACCTCGATGGTACCCAGCACACCATCGAGGTCGGGACCAAGACGCCCACCAGCAGCGGCTACTATGTCCGTTTTGACAAGAGCAAACTCTATGTGATCAGCGTGGATGGGATCGATCCATTACTCCAGCTGCTGAGCAACCCGCCCTATGTTCCGACAGCCACCCCCCTTCCTCCCACCCCGACGCCCACTCCTTAGGTTGGGTCTTGATTTAAGGATTGAAAAAGAGTATTCTGGTTTTAGGAAAAAATATGGCAAGAAAAAACTTGGAACATCCCTTATTGATCGAGGAGGACGAAGAGTATTCGGCCATTGCCCGTTTAATTGAACTGGGCCGCCAGAAGTCCTATGTAACCATCGACGACGTCCTGCATTTTTTCCCGGAAGCCGAGCAGGATGTTGAACAGCTCGAGGAAGCCTTCGCGGCACTCCTCAGCGCGGGAGTTGCGTTTGTCGAGGATGTTCCGACCGGTGAGCCGCCGGAGGATGAGCTGGTCGCAGCAGAAGAAACCGAGCCCGAACCCGAAGTATCCCTGGACGATTACCTCGCCAACATCGATACCGATGACACGATCGGTCTTTACCTGAAAGAGGTCAGCCGCGTCCCGCTGTTGACCGCCACGGAAGAAGTTGAACTCGCCCAGCGGATCGAGCGCGGCCGGATGGCGCGCGAGGAGTTGGCCCGCGGGAACGTCAGCTCACGCCGCCGCATGGAGCTGCGCCGCCTGATCGAGGACGGCTGGGCAGCACGCGAACATCTGATCACGGCGAACTCGCGGCTGGTCATCAGTGTTGCAAAGAAATACATGGGCCGCGGGGTGCCGTTTTTGGATCTGATCCAGGAGGGCAACATTGGATTGATCCGGGCGACCAAGAAATTTGACTATCGCCGTGGGCATAAGTTCAGCACCTATGCGACCTGGTGGATCCGCCAGGCGGTGACGCGGGCCATTGCTGACCAGGGCCGCACCATCCGCGTGCCGGTCCACATGGGCGACCAAATCAACAAACTGCTGCGGGTGCAGCATCAGCTGACCCAGCGCCTGGGGCGAGAGCCCTCGGTGGAAGAACTGGCCAATACCCTCGAGGTCCCGCCCAAAAAGGTCGAGAACATGATCCAGGTTGCCCGCCGTCCGCTGTCTCTGGAGACCCCGACGGACGACGAGGAAGACTCGGTCCTGGGTGATTTCATCGAGGACGACGAGGCCGCGCCCCCGGATGACACCGCCACCTACAACCTGCTGCGCGAGCATCTGACCGAAGTCCTGAATGGCCTGCCTCCACGCGAGGTGCGTATCTTACAGCTGCGCTACGGGCTGCTGGACGGGCAGGCCTACACTCTCGAAGAAGTGGGTCGAAAAATGGGAGTGACCCGAGAACGTGTCCGCCAGATCGAGGCACAGGCTTTGAGCCGGCTGAGGCATCCCTCCATCCGGCGCAAGTTACGAGATTATCTGGGAGAGTAGCCCAGCAAGTACCCGCAGGGGCAGCCGACTGGCTGCCCCTGCGACGTGTTAAAATAAAGGTCAGGGAGAATATCCTGATGCGCCTTACGACCCGCCAACTTTTCGCCGTCCTGCTGATCCTGGCCATTTTCATCATTGCCTTACGGCCGATCGCCGATCCAGATTTTTGGTGGCATTTGCGGACCGGTCAGCTGATCTTCGAAACCCATCACATCCCAACGACCGACCCCTATTCCTCCACGGTCGCCGGGAATCCCTGGATCGCCCACGAATGGTTGTCCGAACTCATCATCTATGGGCTTTATCGTTTGGGGGGGTTTGGACTGCTCATCTTAATTTTTTCTGCCATCATCACGGCCGCCTTCCTCCTGGTTTATCTGCGCAGCCCGGAAAAACCTTTTGTGGCGGGTTTCGCTTTGCTGCTCGGGGCCCTGGCCACCGCGCCCACCTGGGGAGTGCGGCCGCAAATGATCTCCCTGCTTCTGACGAGTCTATTTCTCTATCTCCTGGATGGCTATCAAACCACGCGTCGGTTCGGGTTCATCCTGCCGCTTCCGCTCATCACTCTATTGTGGGTCAATCTGCATGCCGGTTACGCCATCGGCCTGGGAATCGTCGGGATTTATATCCTCGGTGACGGCATCGAAATCCTTGCCCGCCTCCTGGCGCAAAAAGAGCCCATTCCTGCCCGCCTGATGAAGGGCCTCCTGCGACTCATGGGGATTCTGGTGATCTGTCTCCTGGCTGTCGTTGTCAACCCCAACGGGCCTAAACTATATCTTTATCCATTGGAGACCCTGACCAGCCCCTCCATGCAACAGTTCATCCAGGAATGGTTCTCGCCCGATTTTCATCAGAGCGCGTGGCAACCGCTGGCCTGGATGATTCTGGCCCTGATCGGTTTCGGGCTGCTCTCAAGGAAAACGAGCTCGCCAACCTGGATCCTGTTGACGCTCGTTTTTGGATACGCCGCCCTGATCTCCATGCGGAATGTTCCATTATTTGCCATCGCCGCGGTTCCGGTCCTGTCGCAGCAAATCGGAGCCCTGGTGCAGATCCGCTCCGATCAACCGCTCAACCAGCGCATCCTGTCGTGGTTAAATCCGCTTCTCTTGGCCCTGGTGACCCTGGCCGCTGTCTTGAGATTCGTGTCGGTCAACGGGCAGCAGGCCAGGACCGAGCAAACCCAGTTCCCCTACCAGGCGGTAAATTGGATGGTACAGAATCAGCCTTCCGGTCGGCTGTACAATGAATATGGTTGGGGCGGATACCTGATCTGGCGATTGTACCCTCAGTACCCGGTTTATATCGACGGACGCGCGGATCTTTATGGAGATCAATTCATTTACAGCTACTTAAGCATTTATGATGCCCTGCCCGGCTGGGCAGATAAACTGGTCGCTCAAAAGGTGGGAGTGATTCTGATCGAACCGAAATCGCCACTGGCTAATGCCTTGCGGCTGTCGCCGGACTGGGCGGTCGCCTTTGAGGATACCAGCAGTGTGATCTTTACCCGCCACCGCTAGTCATTATTAAACCGTCCATCGAATGAGGACAGCCACCGGGTCACGCATCCAACGATGAATCAAGAGATCCCATACAAGCAGTCCGGCGGTCCGGCATCCTATATGAATGGGATAAAAAAAAGACGACCTCGGTCGATTGAGGTCGTCTTTTCAAACCTGCCTTTCAGCCCAGCATCTTGATCGCAGCGAGGACCTCGCTGCTGTGCTCGGAGGGCCTGACATTCTCAAACACCTTGGCGATCCGTCCGTTGGAGTCGATTAAAAAGGTGGTGCGCTTCACTCCATCGTAATCCCGCCCCATGAATTTCTTGGCGCCCCACACGCCGTATTGATCACAGACTTTATGCCCGCTATCCGCCAGGAGAGAAAAAGGAATCCGATACTTTTCCTTGAACTTGACATGCGACTCCGGTGAATCCGCGCTCACCCCGAGAATGATCACATCGGCATTGATATAGGCGCTGTAATCATCGCGGAAGTTGCAGGCCTCCGTCGTACAACCGGGCGTGTCATCTTTTGGGTAGAAATACAATACGACGATGCGTCCTCTGAAATCAGATAAACGCCGTTGAGTTTTATTCTCATCGGAAAGGACAAAATCTGGCGCTTGAACCCCGGCAGCAAGGGTCATGGTTGTCTCCTTATCGGTATTCTGATATTGCGAACCTGAATTATATAATAAAATCCGGTGAAAGGAAACGTTTCACCGGATGTTTATACAATATTCTAACATAGCCAATTTAGAGGATTCCCGCCTTCTTCAACGCTTCCTCAAGAATCTCGGCCATGACCGGCTTGATCACGATCGCGCTGGCCCCATCCTTGATGGCGCGCTCCGCGGTCTGGGGTTGATCATCGGAAGTGACAATGATGACCGGCACCCCGACCAGATGAGGCTCCCTGCGCAAAAAGGAAAGCACTTCGAAGCCATCCACGCCAGGCATATTGATGTCCAAAAAAATGACCTTCGGTTGTGCTTCGCGCAGGATGGCCATCCCGGCACTCGGGGTCAACGCGGAACGGGAGGGGATTTTCCAAATCCGCAGCATTTGACAGAGTGCATCCGCTGTCTGGCGGTTATCGTCGATCACGAGTGCAAAGGTCACTTCATGCCTCCAGAATTACTCTGCCCATCACTGATACATCGTATCCGGGCATCTTTGAGACCGCCTCTCGGAATGCAGGGTCCTGCAGGATATCGAACAGAGGGGACAGCAGCGCACTTTCCGCATAGCTCTTAGGAATGACCAAGTCATATCGTTCTTGGAAAAGGGGAATAAAATCCAAGCCCAGAGCCTCGGCTGCGGCGGCTATTCCCAAGCCGCAATCAGATCGGTCAGAGGCAACCGCGGCGGCGACACCCAGGTGGGTATACTCTTCTTGATTATAGCCCTGGATGGCTTCAGCAGGAAGCCCCCTTAATTTCAACTGGTAATCCAGGAGCAGGCGCGTCCCCGCCCCGCGCTGGCGATTCACGAAGCGGACATCGGCTCGGGAAAGATCACCCAGATCGTGGATTCTTTTGGGGTTTCCTTTCCGCACCAGAAGACCCTGCTCTCGGCCGACGAGAGCCACCAACCGCACGGGGACTCCGGGCAGGAATTTTGGCAGGTAGGGTACATTGAATTCGCCGGTTTCGGGATCCAGCAAGTGCGATCCGGCCAGATGAGCTTCTCCGCGCTGCAAGGCAACGAGCCCGCCTTGTGAACCCACATTGGCCGAGGCCAGTCGCCGGTCGCGCTCAGCTAAAAACTGGGCCAGGAGGTCCAGGGTCATATCGTGCGAGCCGATACAAAAGATCGTCCGGTCGATCTCCGCTTTGGATCGATAAAGATGGACGGGAACGGATTCACCGGCATCCATGCCCTGCACCCCCCGCGGGATGATGACCAGCCCGTCGGCTTGTACCAGGGAAGAAATGACCCCTGCGCCCCGGGAAAGAGGGGCCGCCAGAAGCTTTTCACCGACCCTTCCGACGGTTACACGCAAATAATCGTCGTCACCGGCAGGCGAGGTGATCTTGCGGGTCATTCGGGCGATCTCCACAGGTTGCTCGTTGGCATGACGACCCAACCATTTTGCGATTATCGGCTCAATGAAGATCTCTCCGGTCAGGGCCGCTGAAACCGGATAGCCGGGAACCCCCAGGATCGGCACCTGCCGACCAGGACCCTGGATCATGCCGATAATCACCGGGTGACCTGGGCGGACGGCAACTCCGTGAACCAGCAATTTCCCAAGCTTTTCCACGACCCGAGCGGAAAAATCTTCTGCGCCGGCGGAAGATCCCGCATTCAGCAGGATCAGGTCATGCTGCTTGGCCGCCTTTCGCACCGCCCGGCAGAGAGCATTGAAATCGTCCGGAATGATCGGGAAGCGGACTGCAAGGCCCCCCCAGGACCTTATCTGGGAAGCCAGCACCAGTGAATTGAATTCCAGGATATCACCTGGTTTTAAATCGCTTCCCAATGGAACCAGCTCGGTTCCGGTGGGCAGGACCGCCACGCTGGGTTGACGGGCCACCTTTACTTCCATCAGCCCCGCCGCGGCGACCGCACCCAGATCAACCGGGCGCAGGGTTTGGCCGGCAGGCAACACCAGCTGTGTGGCGACCATATCCTCGCCCATCGGGCGGACATGCGCCCAGGGGGTCACCGCGGCCCGAATCCGGACCGCTTTGGGCTGCCGGATCGCCTGGGTGATTTGACCGGATTCATTGAGGGATTCGACGTTTTCGATCGGAATGACCGCGTCGAAACTGCCAGGCAGCGGGTCACCCGTATCCACATAGATCGCCTGGGAGCCCAAGGATAGGGTGACCGGCTTCGAGGGCTGCGCCCCGGAGGTGGCCTCCGCCCGAACAGCAAAACCGTCCATGGCAGCCGCGTGGTAGTGCGGCGAGGAAACCTTCGCCCAAACCGGCTCTGCCAGGATTCTTCCAAGAGCATTTTCATCCAGGGGGATCGTTTCAATTCCCAACCGGCCCCACAGGCCAGACGCTTTCAGGGCCTCCACCAGATGCTGTTTCGCCTCCGGGAGAGGGATATCATGCAGATAAACCGACATGAATTGATTATAACTTCAGATTGACCCTGCATACCGGGATGCTTCAAACGGCGCATTCGCCGCTCCATGGGCGATTCACCACTTGAGGATATGGCCTATATCCTCTCGACGCTCCGGGAACAGGACAAACTATCGGCCCACCAGGTACATTTCCTGACCGAAACCGGCTACACTACCGGATCGAGAATATAATCCAGGAGCAGAGGACAGACATCCACTCCGGTCTCGGGCACCTGGAGCCAGCCCGGGCAGATGTCCTCACGTTGCAAACCTTCAGCCGGTCGGGTGTGGAGGCGCACCTCCGGCAGTTGAATTCCACTCTGGATGGTTGATGGAGTGTAAGACCACACTGCTGAGTCATTACCTGAAAAAGGAGAGAAAAATTGAAGCGCACCATCGTCCATATCCTTGTCCTGTCAATTCTTCTGGCTGGGTGCGGCGCGAAACCCACGCCGGCCCCAACGCCCCTCCCCGCGACCCTGCCTCAACCCTCCCCGGTCCAGCCGACACTGACGGTCCTGGTATTGAACACACCTCCACCCCCGCGCGCGCTGACGGTCTTTGCGGCGGAGTCACTCACCAACGCCTTCCAAGAAATTGGGAATGGCTTTGAGGCCGCGCACCCCGGTGTCAAGATCGCCTTCAATTTCGCCAGTTCCCAGGCGCTGCGCACCCAGATCGAAAAAGGCGCCTCGGTCGACGTATTCGCCTCGGCTGACCAGACCGACATGGATGCGGTGGTGAATGATCACCTGATCACCCCGGATACTCCCCGGGATTTCCTCACCAACCGGTTGGAGATCATCCTGCCACCCGGAAACCCGGCCAGTATGGCATCCCCTGCCGACCTGGCCCGCCCTGGTCTCAAGCTGGTCCTGGGTGATCAGACCGCACCGGTCGGTATCAACGCCCGCCAGGTCCTGGATAATATGTCCTTGGATCCGGCTTTTGGGGTCGACCTCAA
>Ga0209039_10002363_pt1 | contig 16134 bp, 6 predicted proteins | sample BogFormECP12_OM1_FD_188238 | JGI IMG/M metagenome (GOLD analysis project Ga0209039, IMG submission 188238) | Bog forest soil microbial communities from Calvert Island, British Columbia, Canada - ECP12_OM1 (SPAdes) (version 2) | ecosystem: Environmental > Aquatic > Freshwater > Wetlands > Bog ... | reverse complement strand
AGATTGGGGTCTCCCAAACTGCTCTTGGCGCATATTTCTTAGCGTAGTGGTAAGTGAAGGGGTCGAAGCCAAGAATAGGTGGGAAAAAAGCCGCAGAGAACAGGCAGGCGTAAATCCCCGTCACTGCATATTGGGTGAGGATCGCGGCCGCGGCTTCGGGCCATAGACCAAGGGATAGCGAAAGCACCAGGAAATAGGCGCAGACTGTCCAGTCAAAATAGGTCGGCTTGTCCCAGCGTCGCGCCAGAACCAGAACGCAAGCGCAATAGATGAGCATGGCGCAAGCGGCAGTCAACAAGCTGCCGGGTTCCCTCCCAGTGGAGGCCCAGATCTTAAAGAAAGCCAGAGCTGGGAAAGGGGCGATGTACAGAAAGATCTGCCGGCCTCTGGACGGTCCTGGCACTCCGTCTTTTCTTATCAGCAACTCATCCCCCATTCTGAGTCTTCTCCCCGTTCAAGGCATGGATAGTCTCAGAGACATTGCGAGACAGGTCCTGGAAAAAGCGAAGGCCAAACTGGAAGCATAGATACTGAAACCGGTCGGCACAGGCTTCAACCTCTGGTTGTGCCGCCTCCAATTGTGTGCGCATCTCCTCTACGGCAGCCAGGCACTTCGCGGCAATTGCGTGTCTCTGCTCGGGGGAGAGATGGGCGAAAAAGAAGAGCTTCATTAAAAAGGGGCTCTTGGGTTGCTCAGGGGCCAGAGGTGATCTCAAGGATTCGAGGAAGGCCCGCGTGCCTGCCTCTGTTATTGTGTAAACTTTACGATTGGGGGCCCCGTCCTGAATTTCCATCCGTTTGGAGACGAGTCCTTGAATCTCCATCTTTTTGAGCGCGGGATAGATGGACCCGTAGCTAAGGCCGGAGAAGAAGGAGAAAGAGATGGAGAAGGCTTTCTTGAGGTCATAACCGGTCATACTTTGATGCATGAGAAAACCGAGAAGGATCGACTGGACATCCATGGTGTCTCCTTTGGTTGTTAATGATATATCTCGTAACGATATATGTCAAGTGAAAGTAAGGTTCTCTTTTTGGGTGTAGTCGGGACAGCCAAACACTCTGCCCTTAATGGCCTTCCGATGTAGCCCCACAACCGTTTCAGACAAAACCTATTGCTCCTAACCCCATTTTCTTGGGTAACCATTTAGTTGCGCTGGGAAAACCTTCCCACCCCCCTCCTTGTTAACGGGAGGGTGGGGGGATTTTGTATTGTGTAGACGAGGGGCCGAAAAACCGCCTGCCCTTTCCCCGCCCCGCGACTGACGCGTAGCTGCCGGTCGGACAAAACTCTTGACACACACCGTACGAGTTCGGTAAAAAGAATGTAAGACTAACTGGTCAGTCATTGATTCCTCTGACTGACCGTTGTGTTTTCTGGAGGGCCGCCATGAAGTCCGATATCGAAAAAAACATCCGAGACGTCATATCCAAAACCAAAGTCCACAAAGATACCTTCGCGGTACCGGAACTCGTCCGAATACTTCGGACAGAACTGGCCAAAGAAGACGACTCAGATTTAACACACGAAGAAACCGTACTCCTCTTCGTCGAAAAATCCACTCAGGCATTAGCAGCCTCCCCCATCTATTCGGACCCACTGGTAAGGGAATTCTACCGCAGTGTGCTGGATGTTGCCGACCACGCGGGAATTCCACGACAAAATATCCTGGAAGATCTGCTTTTCCAGACCTTGCGCCGTCCAGCGGATGGTGAAGGGCCAAAGCGCAAGAAACAAAGAGATGCGCGGTCCAGAATACTCCAGGCCGCACTCGATGAATTCTCGGACAAGGGGTACCACGCCTCGACAATCGACTCCATCGCTGAAAGAGCCGGCATTGCCAAAGGGACCGTCTATCGCTACTTCAACACCAAGGAAGGCCTCTTCAATGCCCTCAAAGAGGACACCATAAGTGAATTTGTGGAACACGCCCGCCATGACTTGAGCCAAGAGGAAGATGTCCTGAAGATCATAGAGAGCGTCATCAAAAATTATCTCAGCTTCTTCGAAAAGAACTCGGCTTTTTTCAAAGTTATTATTCAAGAACAAAAGGATTTTGGCCGGGAGTTTTCTGAAAAATTCATCCATGAACTCATACTTGCCTTACCCGGTCTGAAGAGACGCTGCTGGAAAGCCTCACGGAACGGTCACCTCAAACAGATGAACTATTTCACCGTGTTTTTCGGCATCATCGGTTTCCTTAACGGAGTGATTCAGAAATGGTTGCACGAAGGTGCGGAAGGATCTCTTCTGAATGAGATCGAAACGGTGAAAGAGGTCCTATTTTATGGTTTTGTGGTCCCCTCCATCCAAGCAAGCAAATTTAATACGTTAAAGGTGATCTCATGAAATTGCCAATGCCGTTTGATTTGAAGATACCCCTGCTCTACGTTAACCCTGGAATTAATGCGGATTCGGGTCTTGTGGAAGAAGTCTCCCGTGCGGGAGGACTGGGAATTGTAGACCACGTGACCACCGGCCCTGCGGAATTTAAAGCTTCGCCTGACATACCTCACGGCGTACGGGTTTTGATCAAGGATTTAGAACGATTTGCTTCGGCCGAAGGGACCAAACTGGTTCTCATTCCTTTGGAAGAGGCCGAGCAAGTTTCTTCACTGGAACCAGGAGCTTTGAAGAAAATTGGGGTGCCTGTTTTGGTGGAAGTCGGCAGCGCAAGTCAGGCCGCCGCGGCTGAAAAGGCCGGGGCTGCCGGACTCATTGCCCGTGGGAACGAAGGGCCGGGCTGGGTGAGTGAAACCAGCGGGTTGGTGTTGCTTCAGGAAATCCGTGCTCTGTCAGAGCTTCCGCTCTTCCTGCAAGGCGGGGTGAGTCTCCGAACTGCGGCAGGTGCCAGGGCTGCCGGCGCTACGGGTGTGGTTCTGGACGTTCATCTTCTGCTTACAAACGGTTCCCAGGTCAATTCCTCGCTCAAAGATTTTCTCAATTCACTGGGGCTCCCCACGACTGTGACGCTGGCAGACGGGACAGGTAATCCGCTGAGGGTCTATTCCCGCGTTGGTACGCGTATGGTCCGGGAACTGAAGAAGCTGGAGGATGCTCTACCGGCCCAAGATTTTCCTTCTTATTGCGAGCGTCTCCGGGTCGCTCTCCAAGGCCGTGGGATCTCGCCGGATTCCGAAGAGATGCTCCTGCCCATGTCTGAAGATATCGGAACAGCCAAAGAGCTGGCAGGTGCCCACGGGAACGCCCAGGCCATCGTCGCGGTTTTCGGACGGGCTATGGCTGAAATCGGCCATGTATGGCCATTCTACGAAGGTTCTTCACTTTGTCGCGACCACGGGACGCGCTTCCCCATAGTTCAAGGCCCCATGGCCCACGTGAGCGACAACCCCAACTTTCTTGCCGCAGTGGCCGCAGGAGGCGCTTTGCCCTTTCTCGCCATGGGGAACATGCCGGGCCCGATTGCTCGAGAGGGGATCGGTCTTGCCGCAGAAAAAACCAACGGCAGGTTCGGCGTGGGTCTTATAGGGCTGGAAGTAAACAGGCACTGTTACGAGGCCCATTTGGAGATAATGAGGGATAATCCGCCCCCATTTGCCATTCTGGCCGCAGGGAGCATAGATCTGGCCAAATCCATAGAAGATATCGGCACTGCATGCTACTTGCACTGTCCCTCGCCGTCGATACTGGCGGAGGGGCTTAAGGCAGGACTTCGGCGGTTCGTCTTCGAAGGATGCGAATCAGGCGGACACATAGGGACGCTCGGAAGTTTGAATCTGTGGAACGCGAATCTTAACGCCCTGGAATCAGCCGCGACACAAGGCATTGATCTTAGTGAGGTTCGCGTACTCTTCGCAGGCGGCATAGCTACCGGTCGGGCCGCAGCCTTCGTAGCCGGAATGGTGGGGGGCCTTGTAGAAAAGGGTCTCAATCTGGGCCTGCAGATCGGGACAGCGTATCTTGCCGCCGAAGAAGCGGTTTCCACCTGCGCTATCACGTCCACATATCAGAAACTAACCTTGGAGAGCGACCGTACCGTAGTTATAGGGCGGACCGTAAACACCAGGGCACGCGCCGCGGGCTCTCCTATGGCCTCGCAGCTCATCGAGAGGGAACAAGAGCGGCTTCGAGCCGGGGTGCCGTTGCGCGAGCGCAAAGAACTGTACGAAAAAGATAACCTCGGCGCTCTCAGGCTCGCCTCGAAGGGGTGCGCCATTGATCCGGACACAGCCACGTGGGATTGCCCGGTGTTCTGTGATTTGCCTCCTGAAGAGCAACTTGACCGCGGCCTGTACTTGATGGGACAGGTGGTCTCTCTTCTTGAAAGCCCTCGCAGTATTGAGCAACTTCACGCGGAAATCATTGAGGAAGGAAGGCGTATCTTCGAAGCAATGCCGGTTGCCACATCGGCTGAAGACGATCTGAGCCAGGATTCGCCTTACAGAGAGACTCTCGTGGAAATGGATTACGAAAAAGAGCCGATTGCGGTGGTCGGCATAGGGCTGCGCTTTCCCGGTTCCGATTCGCCGGATTCCTTCTGGCAGCAGATCATCAGCGGACGCAGCGGAATAGGCCCGGTTCCCGAAGAACGCTGGGGCGGTAACTCGAATTTCTACTATGACCCTGATCCCAAAGCCCCGGACAAGAGTTACACACGAATTGGCGGGTTTATAGGGGATTTCGAGTTTGATCCGCTCAAGTATCGCATTCCCCCCGCAGTGGCCCGGAAGATGGATCGAACCCAGCAAATGGCTGTGACCTGCGTGGCCGATGCTTTCCAGGATGCCGGCCTCTCCCCGGAAAAATTGAAGGGAAAAACGGTAGGGGTAATCCTCGGCAACAGTATGGGCGGAGATACCACTGACAGGTACGCGGAACGAGTGGGTCTGCCCAGATCAGTATCCTGCCTCGAGGAAGCGGTGACTTCGCTGGATTTGAATGAGAGCGTAAAGAAAGATCTAGTGGCCCAGTTCCGGTCCCGTTACCTGGAAAATCTCCCAGAGATTACGGAGGATTCACTCCCCGGCGAATTGGCCAATATAATTTCAGGCCGGGTGGCCAACGTATTCAACCTGGAGGGTCCGAACTTTACTGTTGATGCGGCCTGCGCGTCTTCCATGGCCGCGGCCATGAACGCCGTTGCCGCGTTGAGAGAAGGGAGCATAGATTACGCTGTGACCGGCGGTGTGGACGCGGCCATGCACCCGTCCTCCTTCATCAAGTTTTGCAAAATAGGCGCCTTGTCCCCTGACGGCAGCCGACCCTTTGACGAATCGGCCAATGGGTTCGTCATGGGTGAAGGCGCGGGAATCATGATTCTAAAACGGGTCTCCGATGCTCTTCGCGATGGTGACCGGATCTATGGGACAATAGTGGAAATCGGCTCCTCTTCAGACGGCAAAGGCAAGGGGATAACCGCGCCCAATGCCGCTGGACAAGAACGAGCTGTGCGGGCGTGCCTAAGCGCATCCCGGATTGACCCCGGATCGATCGGCCTCATTGAAGCTCACGGCACTTCCACTCCGGTGGGCGACACGACGGAGCTGAAGGTTCTGGACCGCTTGTTCAGAGAAGCGGGAATTCCCAGAGCGTCGGTAGGTATCGGGTCCGTGAAATCACAGATAGGCCACCTCAAAGCAGCCGCTGGCGCTGCTGGGATGATAAAGGCCGTCCTCAGTCTACACCACCGTACATTGCCTCCGACCGCCAATGTGAGACGGCCCAACCCCTGTATCGATTGGGATTCGTCTCCCCTGTTCCTCTTGACCGAGGCACGGCCGTGGAAAATCGACGACGGGTCTGTTCGAAGGGCCGGTGCCAGCGCGTTCGGATTTGGAGGGACCAATTTTCACGTAATCGTCCAGGAGCATATTCCCGGCCTTCGGCTGGTCGCAGGTAAAAAGAAAGCCCAGCCTGTAATTGAATTCCAGCCGCCCGATTGGCCTCGTCCTCCGGAAATGCAAATTCAGGGAGATGCCTGGGTCATAGGCGGAACGGATCCAGGAAATCTCTTGAGTAAGGTCGAAAAGCTTCTCAAGGAAATGACTCCGGAAAATGTAGCCGTGCTCGCTGCTCGATGCTGGCAAGAGCCAGGCGCATTCGACATCCGGTGCGGATTTGCGGCTCAGGATTCAGAATCCACAGCCAAGAAGCTTTCCCTCATACGTGACGGACTGATTGATCCTGCCAAGCAAGCTATCTTCCCGACTCGCGGTATACATATGTCTCAAGGCGCGCCAAGCAAGGCCCGAGCAGGGATAGCCTTCCTCTTCCCCGGTCAAGGTTCGCAGTATCCATTCATGCTTCGCGATCTAGCCGAACGATTCCCTGTAGTGGCACAGACATTCCAAGAAGCAGACGAGATCTTGACTTCCCTTGGCCTTCCTACGGTTACCTCCAGTGTATTCCCGGTCGACGGAAACAACGGTGAGGCCGCACGCCGTCAGGCAGATGTAATGAAGGATACGCAACTCCTTCAGCCAATGATTCTGACGGCCAATGCTGCGATCTTTCGGCTTTTGTCCTCGATGGGGGTGCGACCGGTGGCATGCGCGGGTCATTCGCTGGGTGAATATGCGGCCTGCGTGGCAGCGGGTGTCTTTACATTCAGAGATGCTGTCGAAGCAGTGGCGGTGCGTGGGCGTGAAATGGCCAGAGTGAGCATCGCTGATCCAGGCTTGATGATGAGCATACCAGCCGATGCGCGGGTGGTGGAAGAAGTGCTGGCCGAAGTAGACGGGTATGTGGTTGCTGCAAACAAGAACTCGCCCAAGCAGACCGTGATTTCCGGGGAGACTTCGGCCGTAAAAAAAGCTGGTGAGCTTTTCAAGGCCCGGGGACTAGACGGGACAATCCTCCCGGTCTCTGCTGCGTTCCACTCCGGGGTGGTGGCCCCTGCCCGGGAGCCTTTTATGAAGACCTTGGAAAGACTTAGAGTGAATCCCCCTTCCGTCCCGGTCCTCTCCAATGTGACCGGAGACTTTTACCCCGTGGGCCCGGCGGCCCCCGGCAGAATTCGCGATCTCCTGGGCAAACAGTTTGCGGCTCCGGTCGAGTGGGTCAAAACATTGCGACGCCTTTACAGCGAGGGGATCAGGATTTTCCTGGAATGCGGGCCCAAGCGAGTCATGAGCAATCTGACGCTGGACACGCTCTCACAAGATGCTGTGGCGCTGCCTACCAACCATCCCAAGAAAGGTGGCATGCTCCAGCTCATGGAGACCTTGGCCGCGTTGGCTGCAGAGGGGATCGCCGTGGATTTTTCCGGGGCGGACGGTCCAGCAGAGGCCGACCGGACTGTGGCTCGTCGCGAAAGGACCGAGCTGAGGGTTGTGGCGCAAGCCCAAGCTGGTTCACAGCAAGTGGAATCGTTGCAGGCTCAGCAGGCTGATCCATTAGCGGGGCTCCTGGACCCTGAGATAAAGGAGATTGCATCTCAGAAAGAGTTCAGCAGGTTCCTGGAGATCCAGGGCGAGCCCATTCGGCAGCTCATCAAATCCAGCTTCCAATCATTTGTGAAGAATGTGCTCCCGCTGGAAAAAACCGTCAGACAGGTGAAATCCGAAGGTATGAATTTCGATCCGGTCGTAGTCAGCGGATTAGCTGCGGGGCTTCCCAGCGATGTACGGTTCCCGTTTGATCGGGAAACGCTCGACGATCTGATACTGGGCCGGAACTTCATCAAGAAGATCCCGGAGGACGGCCGTCGCAGAATGCTAGAAAAAAACGTGGAACGTCTGCTCAAAGGGCCTTCAGGGGAAGTGGAAGTCCAGATGGTGGAGGACCTTTCCGACGTTATCAAGCTCGCTGGTTTTTTCAACGACGAAGAGGTCATAGAGGAGTACGGCTTGGATGAGCGGTTGGTGCGGTCCATGGACATCACTACCCGCCTTGCGATTGCAGCCGGCCTCGAGGCCCTTCGGGACGCTGGTATTCCTCTGACCCGTCAGATTCGCACCACCAGCACAGGCCACGAATTGCCTGAATCATGGGCCCTGCCGCCGGCTCTGAGGCAGGAAACGGGAATTATTTTTGCCTCGGCATTTCCGGGTATGGCCTCCCTGGTTGACGAGGTGACCAGGGAAGCGGCGACTCGCTACGGGGCCGGGGCGAAGAAGCGACTCATTGAATTCTATACCGGGCTTCTGACCCATATCAGCGACGACCGGGAACGGGAACGAATTACCGCATGGTTTACTGAAGAGTTCAGCAGTCTGAACCCCTCGGGATCGGAAGAGCTTTACACCTTCAACAGGGATTTTCTACTGCGTGTCATTAGCATGGGCCAAGGCCAAATGGCTCAACTGATCAAAGCCCAAGGGCCGAATACCCATATCGATGCAGCTTGCGCGGGGACAACCCAGGCCATGTTGCTGGCGCGGGACTGGATCCGCACTGGTCAAGCGAAGAGAGTCATCGTAATTGCAGCGGACGATGTGGCCGGACAGACACTGCTCCCCTGGGTCGGCTCCGGCTTTCTGGCCGTGGGCGCAGCCACGACTAACGGCAACGTGAGCGAAGCGGCTCTTCCTTTCGATGATCGGCGGCATGGTCTGATCCTCGGTTCCGCCGCTGTGGGCATAGTCTTAGAAAGCCAAGATCTCGTCAAAAAGAGAGGCATGGACGGGATAGCTACAATAGAGGCCGGAGCAGTAGCCAACAGCGGATTTCACGGCACCCGCCTGGATGTGGCCCATATCAGTTCCATCATGGAAAAGATGATAGGGAAATGGGAAGAGCAGTCCGGTCATTCTAGGCATGATCTCGCCCGGGACGTTTTTTTCATGTCCCACGAAACATACTCACCAAAGCGCGGCGGAAGCTCCGCGGCTGAAGTCCGTGCCCTCAGGCAAACTTTTGGCGAGCAGGCTCGGCTAATCCCCATAGTCAACACGAAGGGATTCACGGGCCACACCATGGGTGTAGGGGTGGAGGACGTCGTAGCCCTGCGCTGCCTTCAGAAGAAAATGGTGCCGCCCATTCCGAATCTCAAGCAGCCGGACCCTGAGTTTTCGGACCTCAATCTCAGTCGAGGAGGGACATGCCAGGCAAATTACTCGCTCAGACTCGCAGCAGGGTTTGGTTCACAGATTGTAATGGCCTTGTACAAGGTTGCGAGTCGTGAAGAGAACCGCATCAATGATCTCCACACCCATCGAAGCTGGCTGAAAGAGATCAGCGGGTACACAGATCCAGTAATTTCGGTGGACCAACGGACCCTGAGATTAAGCGAGCGCTCTGTGGAACAGATTGCAGCCCAGGCAGCACTTGCGGCAGGCCAACGCGACGAATCTGAGATTCAAACTGCCCGAAATGCCGCAGAAACAATCGATGGGGCTGAAGAAATCCGCGCGAAAATTCTGGGGTTGCTCTCAGATAAGACGGGCTACCCTGCGGACATGCTTGACACTGGTCTGGATTTGGAAGCAGACCTGGGGATCGACACGGTAAAACAGGCTGAATTCATCTCCGAGGTGAGGGACACATTCAACATTCCACGCATCGACGGACTTAAAATTGCTGAATTTCCAACCATAGAGCACATAATAGATTTTGTTCGCCAACAAACCGTCAAAGTCTCCACGCCTGACCCTGCTTCTGACCCCGGAGTAGAGCCGCAAGAGGGAACAGCCGCCCCCGCGGACGATGGAATTGAAGTCAGGGACAAAATCCTCGAACTCCTCTCGGGCAAGACCGGGTACCCTGCGGACATGCTGGATACCGATCTGGATTTAGAAGCAGACCTTGGCATCGACACTGTCAAACAGGCCGAATTTATCTCTGAGGTGAGGGAGGCGTTCAATATACCTCGCATCGATGGTCTGAAAATTGCTGATTTTCCGACTATCAAACATATTATTGGCTTTGTCCTGGAAAAGCGCCGAAAGGCAGCGACTGTCGATGTTCAACAACCGCAGGAAGCGGTCGCTGAAAAAGCGCCGAGGGCTGAAGAAGAAGTGCGGCTCTTTGAGACAAGACTTGTGGCCTTGCCACCTCTTGAACGAACGCCGCGGCCTGAGGCGGATGAGGTGCTCGTTCTGGGTGGTCCTTCCGAGCTGGCTGCGGTCGTGACAAGCGCACTGGGCGGCCTCGGTTACTCGAACGTGAAGCGAATTGCCGACCCTGTTGCCCCCGGAGATTCATTTACTAAGCGGACAGGTTTAATCAACCTCTTTCCGATGGAGGGCGATCCCGCTTCCTTGAGAAAAACCTTCGAGCTTTACTTGGCTTGTGCCGCAATTTTTGAGACAGGGCTGTCGTTCCTGGTGACCGCTGTTTCGGAGGACGGTGCGTACGGATTTGACGTCCCCTCAGAAACCGGTGACATCGCCGGGGCGGTCGCCGGCGCCACCAAAGCCTTCGCCAAGGAATATCCCGACACGTTTGTACGAGTGCTGGACTTGCATCCTAATCTCGGTTCCGAGCAAGCATCAGAGGCAATCGTCCGCAGTCTGACGGAAGCTTTTCCGCTCGAAACTGCTGTGGGGGAAGCCGGAGAACTGCGGGCTGTCAGGCTGGTCCCGATGGTCGAAGAAGAAAGAGAGCCTGGAATCAGATCCGGGGATGTTGTTCTGGCCAGCGGCGGGGCAAGGGGCATTACTGCGGCTTGCATCTCCCATCTTGCCGAACAATGTCCGTTGACCATCGTGATTCTCAGTCGGACGTCACTGTCGAGCCGTGCGGAACAGCTAGCGGAGTTCGGTCCCGAACAGTGGACGGAAGAGAAGAACAGGATCGTGGATCGAATGAAGCGAGACGGAACGGCTCTTACTCCTGTAAAAGTGGAAAAGGAGCTTGCCCTGTTACAGGCTGAAGCCGAAGTCTTCAGGCACATTCGCAAGCTGCGAGGCCTAGGCTCCGAGGTCATTTACAGGCCGGTTGACATTTGCGACCGCGATTCTGTGGACGAGACCATTGCCGAAGTCGCGGAGACATGCGGGCGTGTGGACGTGGTCATCCACGGAGCCGGAATTGACGTGAGCCGTGCACTGCGCAGCAAAACCTTGGAACAGATGGAGAAGGTTGTGTCCGTCAAGGTTCAAGGCATGCGGAACATATTGGAGGCCCTGGACCGCCACGGTATGCCGCCTCGCCGAGTTGTGGGGTTCGGCAGTGTCGCTGGACGGTTCGGCAATATGGCGCAAGTGGATTATTCCGCCGCCAACGATGGGCTATCGCATTTGCTGAGAAAAATAGATCGCGATTGGGACGCAAAGGTCTCCATAATCGACTGGGCCCCGTGGTCCGAAATCGGTATGGCCACGAGGGGAAGCGTGCAACAGAGCCTCGAAGTGGCAGGCATTGACTTCATTCCGCCGCAAAAGGGTGCTGAGATCCTGGCGCAGGACCTAGGCCGATCTTCCGGTGCCTGCGAAGTAATGGTTGCCGGCAAACTGGGTCCATTTGCTTCGGATGCCTTCACTATCCCCGGTTCGACAGATTTGGGCGAGCTTCAGATTGCCGGACAGCAGGGAAGGGTCATCTCGATCCTGCCCGGAGAATATCTGAGGGCCGAGTTCACACTTGACCCTTCTCATCCCCTTCTAAATCATCACCGCATCGACCGCGCCGCAGTGCTGCCGGGCGTGGGCGGGATGGAGATGATGCGGACAGCGGCTGCTCTGTTGAATCCGAAAGCCGCGGACGCTGTGTTTGAAAATGTACGTTTTGTCAGCCCCCTCAAGATATTCAAGGATGAGCCCTTCCAGGCTGAAGTCGAAGTAATACGCGTTCCCAATGGGGTCGAAGGCGATACTACGTACCATGCGAGAATTTTTTCATGGTTTGTAGACCGAAGCGGGCGGAAGGTCGGATCAGCCAGGCTGCATCATGAGTGCCGCCTTGTGGTTGGGAGAGTCGATTCGAGCCCATCCGTGGATTTCACCGACTGGAAGGAATCGGTCTGGATCGCGGATCAGGACCTCTATTCGGTATTTTTTCATGGGCCCGGCTTCAGGTTTCTCGATCACGTGAGTATCGAGGGAAACGGACAGGGAGTCAGGTTTCGCTACAAGGAGACGGCCGAACGCGAGGCCATGTTTACTGACACTTTCCCCTCGGGTGTGGAAGCCGCTTTTCAGGCCGCAGCCGCCTTTGGGGTGGAATCCTGTGGAATAATGGCACTCCCCACAGGGATAAGAAGGGCCGAAATTCATTCGGTTGATTCACTGCCCTGGGAGGGAGAGTTGATCCCGATTGAAACTTCTCAGGAAGGCATGGAGGGAAGGACGGTCATCAAATTTGACGGGCTGATCAGGGACCGCCAAGGCCGGGTAGTTATCAGCCTGAAAGGTGTAGAAATAGTGGAACTCGAGCAGACTACCGGCTTCCCCGGAAAGGTCTTTGAGGAAATGCTCCCGGTGGCCGAGATCGTCAGTGAGATGGAAAAAGCTCCCGAAGCATTTTTGAAACTCGCCCTTGACGATGAGGAGGTTCGGGAGCACGGCCAAAAAGCTACGCCGAAGCGGGCAGCGGAATGGCTGGCAGGCCGGATCGCGCTGAAGAGAAGTATTCGGAGAGTGATGGCTACAACCGACACCGGGACCATTTCGGAAAATAATATTCGGATCATCCAAGATGAGCAAGGGAAGCCCATTGGCGAACTATCAGTCAAGCCAGGGCTTGAAATAAACAGTATTTCGCTTTCCCATTCCAATGGCCTGGCAATGGCTGCGGCTGTGGCTCCTGGGACGTTTGAAGGACTGGGCATAGATGTGGAGAAGGTAGAAGCCAGGAGCGACGCCTGGGCCCAGGATTACTTCACCGAAGAAGAGATTCAAGCCGCAGGGGAGAGTAACCAACGCTGGCTTGACCTCACGCGGATGTGGTGCCTGAAAGAGGCCGCTCTGAAAGCCATAGGTACGGGCCTGCGGTTCGACCTGAGAGACATCAACGTAGCGGCTCTCGATGAGGCGGGAAGAGCGAAGCTGGAATTCCGTAATGAGGCAGCAAAGCACATCGAGAAAGCCTCAACCGGGCAATTCGAAGCCAGGGTGGAAGAAAAAGGTGGAATAGTCGTCGCCAGAGTGATTATTCGCAAAACTTTTTGAATGCTTTTCACCGGCCATGTGCTAAGAATTACTAAGACGAAGGGCTGCATATCATAGGAGTTTTGGGGAGGGGTCCGGGGAAAACTCTTTTGCAAAAAGGGGCTCCCCGGTCACTCTGACGCTCCTCCCAAGGAGCACACCTCGTGCGATGGGGCATTCTGGTAAACCTGGCGGTGATTCTCGCCGTTAGCGGTATTCTACTGTTCGTTGTTTTTGGCGCGTCACTGGAACGCGCGGCCGTAGATCTTAAGATCCAGCAAGCCACTGTCATTGTTGACCTTCTTCAAGGACAAATCCTGAATTCAGACTCTCCTGAGCACATGTGGGCGGTCGTCCGAAGTGTATGTAGAGCGCGCACAGGACTGAAGCTCCTTCTCTACGATTCCGGAGGAAACATTCTCGGCGGCTGCGCTGTAGGCAAAGAGCCTGAGCCGCCCAGCCCTTCAGAACCGGGGCGCAGGATCAGGGTCGTGGGCGCAAGTTGGCCTAGCAGCCTATTTCAAGGGACGGTTGTCCTGGTAGATGTCACTGGTTCCTTTTCTCACGGAGTCCGAGCAGTCCGAGCGTTTCTTGAAATTCCTCCCTCAATCTTTGCGCCTGCCTGGAAGTTCTTTGGCGCTTACCTCATCCTGACCCAGTCCGCTCTATTTTTTCTCGGGTACGTTCTTTTTCACAGGACGGTTGTAGGCCCAGTGAGGGACATCGCCCGACTTGCGGGAAAGGCCTCTGGGATAGCAGATTCTCCGGATCCTTCAGTCTCGCCGGCTCTGAAGGGCGACATTCAGAGAATATCTTCGAGCCTCAAAGCCATGATCGTGAAAATCGTGGACGACCGAGAAAAGATGCAAGCGCTAATAGAGCAGTTAAAGAAGAGCAATCGCGACCTGGAAGCGGCTCAACAAGGTCTTGTGCGATCGGAGAAGCTTGCCGGCGTGGGGCGGTTGGCTGCGGGGGTAGCTCACGAGATAGGTAATCCTCTTCAGATAGTCATGGGATACGCCGAACTCTTGAGTCGAGGCCCGGATTCTGAGTCCCGTACGGAAATACTTCCAAGGATGGACCGGGAACTCAAGCGAATCCATGACATTCTGCAGAGGCTGCTGGAATTTGCCCGCCCCATTCCAGAGAACATAGTCTCATGTGACATCAACGCCCTGGTCAGAGACTGCGCGTCTCTCATAAAAGGGCGCAAGGGCTTTGGCAACATCGAATTTGAATTTCAGCTTGCTCCGGACCTGCCGTTGATGAAGACCGAGCCGGAAAAAATACGGCAAGTCATAGTGAATCTTGTCTTTAACGCTGCAGACGCCATACCCGAATCAGGGGGCAAGATCATTCTACGGTCGCGCAAGGATGAAAATGCGGCGGAAATTGAGGTTGAAGACACAGGGTCGGGAATCTCTCAAGAGAACCTGGCAAAGGTGTTTGACCCGTTTTTTACCACGAAGGAACCGGGAAAGGGGACCGGCTTGGGCCTGGCAGTATGCCTGGGACTAGTAGAATCAATGGGCGGCACAATCAACGTGGAATCGGAGGAAGGAAAGGGGACGGTCGTGATGGTTCGGATTCTCAGGCGGGAAGGGTAGGAAGAGCTAGGCTGATTTCCCACACCAACCTTCCTGTATGCCCTTTATCTCTTGTATTTCTGTCTTCCGGTTACGTACAGATCGCCGCCCTGAGAATCGGTAGCCACTATTAACGGCAGATCCTCGACCACGAGTCTGCGCACCGCCTCCGGTCCCAACTCCTCCCAGGCCAAGATCTCAGCCTTTTTTATACAACGTGATATCAACGCACCCGTACCGCCTACCGCGGCGAAGTACACAACTCCCCACTGGATCATGGCCTCCTTGACCGCTTCGGCGCGGGGGCCTTTTCCTATCATTCCCCTCAGGCCGTGCTCCATGAGTAAAGGGGCATAAGCATCCATGCGGTAACTCGTCGTTGGGCCTGCCGCACCTATGGGGCGGTCGGGAGGCGCAGGCGTGGGACCTACATAATATATAACCTCACCCCTGATCGAGAACGGCAGAGGCTCCCCGGTGCGTAGTAGGTCTGTCATCCGTTTGTGGGCCGCGTCTCTTCCAGTAATGATGGTCCCTGACAAGCTCACGACTTCGCCGGCTCGAAGTTCCCGCACCAACGCCTCTTCAAGCGGAGCGACAATTCGTCTCGGTTCGACTTTCAAAGCTCCACCTCCCGGTGACGGCACGAATGGCATTGAATGTTCACTGCACATGGAATGCTGGCAATGTGGGTGGGGTACGCGTTTACGTGCACTGCGAGCGCGGTCGTGCGACCGCCGAGCCCCATGGGTCCGATGCCGAGCCTATTTATCCGTTCGAGAAGTTCCTTTTCCAGGTTATCCAGATCCGAGTCAGGATTTTGGGTACCCAGCGGGCGAAGTAATGCCTTCTTGGCCAGTAGTGCGGCTTTCTCAAAGGTGCCGCCAAGCCCCACTCCTACCACCACCGGCGGGCAAGGATTACCCCCTGATTCTTCCACCCTTTGCACAATGAAGTCTTTAACTCCCTCAATACCGGCAGAAGGTGGAAACATCATGACTCGACTCATGTTTTCCGATCCGAATCCCTTTGGTGCGAGAGTGATCTTAAAACCGTCGCCGGGGACGATCTCGGTGTGAATAACCGCAGGCGTGTTGTCTCCGGTATTAACACGAGTTATGGGATGAAGCACTGACTTGCGCAGGTTTCCATCCCGGTACCCCTGTCGGACTCCCTCATTGATCGCCTCGTCGAGTGCCCCGCCGGTCAAGTGAGCGTCCTGACCTATTTCCACAAATACTACGGCCATGCCCGTATCCTGGCAGAGCGGGATTTTTTCTTCCGCGGCTATTCGAGAATTCTGGATGATTCGTTCGAGAATCTCGCGGCCGATTGAGGATTCTTCGTTGAGTAAAGCGGTCTCGAGAAGTTTGATGACGTCATCGCCAAGAATTGTGCATGCATCCATGCACAGGCGTCTGACTGCCGCTGTTATGTCGGCTGCCGAAATTGTCCTCATTTTTTTGTCCGAAGAAGGTTTTTGTATTCAAAATATAAAACATAAAGGTTAGCCTGAGAACTTGCAACTGATTACTGCGGGCGCGCCTGAAACCAGTTCGTG
>Ga0209039_10002362_pt1 | contig 16146 bp, 17 predicted proteins | sample BogFormECP12_OM1_FD_188238 | JGI IMG/M metagenome (GOLD analysis project Ga0209039, IMG submission 188238) | Bog forest soil microbial communities from Calvert Island, British Columbia, Canada - ECP12_OM1 (SPAdes) (version 2) | ecosystem: Environmental > Aquatic > Freshwater > Wetlands > Bog ... | reverse complement strand
CCTCGTGGAACTCCTGGTTCATCTGCCACACCCAGCGGGCGGGCACGTCCGCACAGACGAGACCAATCGATACGAAACCCGTGCACAGTTGGCGCATCGCGATCTGCTGCGACTCCCCGCGTTCGCTCGCTTCGAGAGCGCTCCACGGCACGTCGTGCGCGGGTGCCCAGCGCCGCGACTTGCCCTCCTCGAACAGTGTGGCGGCGAGATCCGACCAGACCTCGCTCTTGCGATTCAACCGGTACCCGAGCGAAGGCAAGCCGGGCGGCAAGACGGCTCCGCGTGGCGCCATGGAGAAGTTGTGGCGCACGATTTCCGGAATTCGATCGGGTCCGTAGCTGCCCTGGTTGATGTCATCGAGGGTGAGGCCGTAGCCGGGCTTCGTGGGACGCGCCGCGATCGCTCCGGCGCGGACGCGCATCCACGAAAGATCGAGCTCGCCGCCCATCACTTTCATGACCTTGGCCAAGATCTGAGGATCCTGCGAGTAGTCTTTCGGTGCGATGTACGCCACGACGTTCCCACCTCTCCCTAGCTGACGATCACGTCCAGGTGTCGGGCCTGGTCGAAGAACTCCTGGATCGTGGCCATATAGCGGTAGAACTTGTCGTGTCCCTCGGAATCCTCGTACTGCACCTTCATCACCTCTCCGAGGTGGGTGAGCGTATTGAGGGACTGGTCGATGCCGGCCCCTCCATGTTTTCGGATCGACGCGATCATCTCCTTCCACAGCGCCGCTGGGGCAGCAAGGACGAAGTCGAGCTGCGCAGGATCACCGCCCACGCCCACCTCCAGGCACTCGTAGACCTCGAAGGTGATGCGGTAGAGGGTGTCGCCGATGCGGGCACCGAACCGTGTGTCGCAGTAGCCGAGCTTCTCGAAGACGTCGTGGCCTTCCTTGGTGCGCTGCTGAAGTGCCTGAAAAAACTCGAGGGACGGGAAGCGAACCGGCATCCAGCCTCTCCTTGCGATGTGCTTGCTCTGGCCGCCCCTGGGCCGACCGGAGGTGACCCCAATTGGGGACTGAACAGTGTTCAGCGGAGAAGTATAAGGCGAACCGGAGGGCGGGGTCATCGGACCTTGGGTGCTCCGGCAAGGCTGCGGGGAACCTCACCGGGGAGGGTCGGCCCGCGGGTGGCGGAGTGAATGGCTTCCCGGGGGCACCTGGCTCCGCCCTGGGCTCATGCCGTCGGCTCCTCCCAGATGGTGAAGCGCCCCAGCACCTCGGCAGGGAGGCGACGAGGGCGTTGCGTCAGAAAGTCGACGAATGCCCAATGGCTGGTGGATTCGAGCAGCCGGGCTCCGTCGCTCCTGCGGGTGAAGCGGGCCCGCCGCAGGGTGCGGGCTCCCCGCATCTCCGCGATCCAGGTCTCCTCTGTGATCTCATCGTCCGGAAAGGCGGGCTGCAGGTAGTCGAGCTCGTGACGCCGGACCACGTAGATGCCCCCCAGCGCGCGGTAGGTGGCGAAATCGAGGCCGACGGCCCGGGAATGCGCGCCGGCGAGCTCCATCACGAGTCGCACCCAAGCAACGTTGTTGACATGGCCGAGCTCGTCGATCTCGGCGACGCCGATCACCCGGCTGCGTCGAAAAACAGGATCGCTCGGCACGCCGCGGAGAGTAGTCGGTCGTTCACGCCTTGTGCTCGCCGACCACGACGCCGCCGTTTTGCTGGCAATCGAGCTTGTACACGAAGCTCACCGAACCGTGGGTCAGGCATTTGACGATCGGATCGTTCGGATCATGGGGCTTCGGGCCGGGCTCCGTCGACTTCTTCGTCCATGCGAGCGCCTTGTCGAGGATTCCAGGCTCGGGCTTCTTGGGTTTCCCCGCAATGGATTTCCCCGGCTCCGCAGGGTCGGGGGGCTTCTCACCAGGGCTTGGCTCCCCCACCTTCATCTTCTTGTTGGCGGAGTCGAGCTCGTCCATGATCGTGCAGCCGCCCAGCGCGCCGGAGAGGCCGGCGGCGAGAACGGCGGACAACGCGATGCGCAGACCAAGGCGCATACCGATCTTTTCGGCCGGCCGCATTCCCGACCTGAGGGCTCCGGGCGCCCCTCGGTTGCCTATTGCGGGTCGAGGAAGCGGGGTTCGCGCTTTTCGAGGTTCGCCTTCACGGCCTCCACCTGGTTTGGCCTGCCAAGCAGCGCTCCTTGAAGAGACTGCTCAAGGCGCAGTCCCTCCTCGGTCCCCGAAACGAAAGCGCCGCTCAAAAGGCGCTTGGCCGCGCGGACGGCATCCGGCGACTTGCCGGCGATCTCCCGTGCGAGTGCGCGCGCCGCATCCTGGGGAGTGTCGCTAAGATGTGTCGCAAGCCCAAGGCCCACGGCCTCGCTCCCGCCCACGACGCGCCCGGTGAAGGCGAGCTCCTTGGCGACGTCAAGGCGGACCAAGTGGCGCAGGGTCTGGGTGCCGCTCATGTCGGGGACGAGCCCCCACTTGACCTCCATGACCGAAAGCCGAGCATCCGGCGCCACGTACCGAATGTCGGCGCCGAGTGCGATCTGGAGCCCACCGCCGTAGGCCACGCCATGGATCGCCGCGATGACGGGCACCGGAAGCTCCGTCCAGATCCAGGCGGCGCGCTGGGCGAAGTTCGCTGGGCTTTCTGAATCCCGGTCGAAGAGCTGTCGTGAGGGTCTCGGGCCGGAGCTCACGCCTCCGGCCAGTGCGGCGAAGCTTGAAAAGTCGAGGCCTGCACAAAAGGCACGGCCCTCGCCGGACAGCACGACCGAACGCAGCCCGGGCTGCCGCATGAGGGATCGACCGGTCTCGACCAGCGCTTCGAACATGGCGAGGTCGAGCGCGTTGAGCTTGTCTGGGCGATTCAGACGCACGTCGGCGACGCCCTCTTTGATCGAGCAAAGCACGCGATCGTTCATCGAATCCTCCTTGCCGCCCTTGCTGCAGCACAACCTGCGCTGCCGCGACGCGGCTTATCCCAGAAGCTCCAAACCGAGCACGCCGCCGAGCTCACGGAGGGCGACCAGCGGGTCGTCCACCTTGATCGTGGTCATTCCGAGTGCGCGTGCGGGCTTCAGATTCGCCCCGATGTCATCGAGGAACACGGCTTGCGGAGGGTCGATGCCGAGTCCCTCGCAAGCGATGTGGTAGATACGAGGGTCTGGCTTGCGCACGCCCATCACGCACGATTCCACGAACGCATCGAAGTTCGGGCGTAGCTCGCGCGTGCCTTCGGCCTCGCTCACCCAATTGTTTGTGATGGCGCCCGTGGAAAGACCGCGCGCCCGGATGCGGCGGATTGCCTCCAGCATCATGGGTCGTGGCTCGCTGGCCATGTGCACGAGTTCCATCAGTGCACGCGCATCGATCGCTCGACCGGCGGAGGCGCATTCGGCGTCAAAGGCGGTGTGGAACTCTTCCATCGACAGCTCGCCGCGCTCGAGACGCGACCACGCGCCGCTCGGGCCCGAAGATACGACGACACGGTTTACGAACCCGGTGGGGATGCCCCGCTCGCGCTCGTAGCCGGCGATGGCGTGGAGCGGCGAGCCGAGCACAACGCCCCCGAGATCGAAGAGCACGGCCCTGTACCGCATCCAGTGCAAACTAGCAGTCGGGCGGGGACGGTGCGCGGGCGGCCGCCCTCTGGGAGAATCTGCGCGAGATGCACCGTGCCCCTCTGCTTCGCCTGCTGGGTCGCTACCTCGAGCGCTGGCCCGAGGACCGGGCCCGCCTCGCCCGCGTTATCGAATTCGTGCGCGCCCACGAGGATTGCTTCGAGCGAAGTTGTCGTGAGGGACACGTGACTGGTTCCGCTTGGATCCTCTCGCCCGACCACGGCTGCGTGCTCCTCACGCACCACCGCAAGCTCGGTCGCTGGCTGCAGCTGGGCGGACACGCCGACGGCGACGCCGACCCTCTCCGTGTGGCACTGCGCGAGGCGCGTGAGGAGTCGGGGATGCGCCGGTTCCGCCCGCTCCCGGAGGAGCCAGACCCGGTGCCTCTCGACGTGGACGTGCACGTGATTCCCGCGTGCGGCAGCGAGGCCGCCCATGCCCACTTCGACGTGCGCTTTCTCCTCGAAGCCGCGCCTGGCCAGCAGCTCGTCGCAAGCGAAGAATCCCATGCGCTGCAGTGGGTCGAGCGGGCGCGTCTTTGCGAGTTCGTCGACGAGGAGAGTCAGCTCCGAATGGAGATGCACGCCCGAGAGGTACTCGCGAGGCTTGCCGCGGTGAGGCAAGCCTCACGCTAGATCTCGCTGCGTCTTTCTCTGCCGTTGGAGGGCCCTCGACGTGACCCATCGGGTCCCTGCAGCCCTTTGCGGGACGCCTCCAAAAGTCGAGCGACGGCTTCGAATCGAATGAGACGGCTCGAAAGCGCAGCGCCCTACAACACGGAAGTGAGCGGAGACGGAGCGATCAGTGGACCCCGTCCTCGTCGTGCGGGTTGCGGGCAGCCTTCAGTTTGCCCGGCCGACGCGCGAGATTGGCCGGCACCTCGTTTGTGGGAACCGCCACCCACGGGCCTGTGAAATGGGGGGCCCGCAGCCAGCGGCCGGAGTCCCAGAGGTAGAAAACGTCGTCGCAGTAGTAGGCGTCGTCGAGGCCGACCACGACGTACGCGCCAATCTCACTGCGATAGATGATCTCCACGCCATCGGGGTGCCTGCGCCGCCAGCCGTGGGCGGGCGTGCGGGGCGGCGGGGGAGCTTCGTCGGCGTCGTAGGCCGCGACGGCCTCTTGTGTTCGATGAACCGCGCAGCCTGGCGCCACAAACAGGCAAAACGCCGCGAGAAGGATCGGAAGCGCATCACAAAGAAGGCGCCGCACTTTCCCGAACGGGTTGGCATGGAGCCCCATATGGACCTCCCTCGAAGGGATCCGCCCCGCTTTCGGCGCGGCCCACGCCACTCGAGCGACCAGTCCAGGCGGCCGGCGTGTGATCGGCGTCACCGCAAGAGTTCATCGTCTAGAATGGCCGGTGGGTTCCCCGGCGGGAGAGGGCAGATCCGGTGAAGGTTTTCTTGAGCGTCGACATGGAGAGCATTTCCGGGCTCGTGCGCTGGGCCGACGTGATCACCCAGGGAATGGACTACCAGCGCAACCGCCGCTTCATGACCCAGGATGCGAATGCGGCGATCGAAGGCGCGTTCGAGGCGGGCGCAACTGAAGTCGTGGTGGAAGAGAACCACGGCGTCGAGGAGCTGTGTTACCTCCTGCTCGACGAAATCGACCCGCGCTGCCACGTCGTCCGGGGGGCGGGTCGGCCGACCGCGACGACCATGGCTGGACTGGATGCGCACTGCGGCGTGGTGCTGCTGGTAGGTCACCACGCCCGCGCGGGCTCGTTCCCGGGAATCATGGCGCACACCGTCTCCTACGAACGCTTTCGCGCCGTACGGATTGGGGGTCGCGATTGCGGTGAGCCGGAGATCTTCGCAATCCGCGCCGGAGAGCTCGGAGTCCCCGTCGGCCTGATCACGGGGGACCAGGTGGTGTGCGAGCAGCTGCGCAAGCGCGTGCCGGAGGCGAACGCCGTCGAGGTCAAACGTGCCCTTTCCAACGTCGCCGGGGACGTCGTTCCGCCCGCCCGTGCCCGGGAGAGCATTCGGGCCGGGGCGCGCCGCGCCGTCGAGCTCGCGAGGAGCGGTGCCCTCACACCCTATCGCGGCGAGCCGGCTCCCTACGAGATCGAGGTCGAGATGCGAAGCCCGCTGCCCGAAGCGCTGCGCGAGAACCTGACGAAGCTCCCCGAGTTCGTGGTGGAGGGAGAGCGCCTCGTCCGCACGGTGACCGAGGATATGGACGTCGGTTTCCGCCGCATCGCCTACCTCGGCTTCGGCCACCTGCCGGGCGTCACCCGGTACTGAGCTCCCTCGCGCGCCTCAATCTTGCAGGGGCGCATGCCGATGCGATCTCCGATGAGTTCCGCCCCGATCGCCGTGCCTTCTGCCTCCGATTCGCATGCGGACGACGCCCGGGTCGCCTACCAGGGCGCCCCGCCCCCCCTGGGCGAGGCACTGCAGGAGATCGGCCGGCGCTTTGAGCGTGACGGTGCACTCGGCCTGCTGATCGTCGACGCAACCGCGCTCGCCGAGATCGAGCGAACCTACGGACCAGAGGCTCATCAACGCTCGATGCGCGCTCTGGCGAATTTCGTTTCTGACACGATTCGGTTTCGTCTCGTAGACCGGGACCTCATGGTCCAAGGCGAAACTGGGCGCAGCGAACTCCTGATCGTTCTGTTTCGCGACGCCCGCGACGCACGCTTCCAGCGCGAAGGACTGCCGGAGCTCTGCCGCGTGCTGCAGCCCGCGCTCACGGCGCAAGGCCATCGCGTCGCGCATCCCTACCTCCCAAGCCACCCGAACCTTTCCGTGGGCTGCGCCTTCCAGCTCTACAACCCGACCCGTTCGGCAGCCACCCAGGTACGGGCGGCGATCGACGAGGCACGCGACGACTCGGAACTGAACGCCCGCCTGATCGCAAGGGATCGCCGGCGTCGGCTCGTGGGTCTGCTCGTGGGGGAGCAGGTCTACTCGGTCTACGAGCCGATCGTCGAGGTCGCAACGCGTACCGTGTTCGGTTACGAGGCGCTGGCGCGCGGTCCCGCGGGCTCCGAGCTTCAGTCTCCGATGACGCTGTTCCAGCGCGCGGCCGAGGAAGGCCTCGTGTTTGAGCTCGACGCGCTGTGTCGCCGACGCGGCCTTGAAGGCGCGCTTGACCTGCCGAAGGGTACGAAGCTCTTCCTGAACTTTCGCCCGACGACGATCTACGATCCGAGCTTTCGAGCCGACTCGCTGAGGAGCACCCTCGATCGCTGCCAGCTGCAGCCGAGCGACATCGTGTTCGAGATTTCGGAACAGGAGTCGATCGACAACTACTGGCTGTTCCGTGAAGTGCGCGATTACTACGGCAACCTCGGCTTCCAGATCGCGCTCGACGACACGGGCGCAGGTTACGCGAGCCTCGAGGCGGTGATGGAGCTCTCGCCGGAGTTCATCAAAGTCGATCGCGCGTTTGTGCGCGGCATCGACCAGGATACGTCGCGCCAGGAGCTCTTGCGCGCGCTCCACGCCGTTGCGGGCCGGATCGGCTCGCAAATTATCGCCGAGGGGCTCGATACGCTCGAGGAACTCACGACGCTCGGCGAACTCGGCATTCCCTATGGCCAGGGCTGGCTCTTCGGCAAGGCGACGCCCCTTCGCGCACCAGGGAAGTAGCCCAACGCCCGCCGTCGCCTAGCATCCCTGCATGGGAGTAGATGCGCCGCGCAGAGTCGTGCTCGAGGGTTGCCTCAACTTCCGCGACCTGGGGGGCTATGCGGCGCGCGACGGGCGCGTCGTGCAGCAGGGGCTGCTCTATCGCAGTGACGCACTCCACCTCGTGACCCCCTCCGACATCGCGATCCTGCGTGACAAGCTGGGGATCGGGACGATCGTCGACCTGCGCTCCAGCGAGGAGCTTCGGTCGGAGGGACGTGGCCCGCTTGCGGCGCTGCCGATCCGCTTCCACCACGTGCCCCTGGTCGACGGGCTCACGATGCGACCCGAAGCGAGGACGCAGGCCTCGATCCAGCTCGCCGATCGCTATTTCCTGCTGGCCGAATTCGCCAAGGGGCGGATTGCCGCCGCGCTCGAGACGCTGGCTGCGAGCGATGCCCCTGCGGTGTACCACTGCGCCGCAGGCAAGGACCGCACCGGGGTGCTGTCTGCGGTGATCCTCGGGATCCTCGACGTGCCCGACGAGACGATCGTGGCTGACTATGTACTCACCGCCGAAGCACTCGAGGCCATCCAGCAGCGGCTCCTCCAAAGCGAGGGCTACCAGTCGATTCTGGCGGCCCTTCCGCCCGACACCATGCACGCGGAAGCGGAGACGATGATCCAACTTCTCGAAAAGATTCGGGCGAGATACGGGTCCATGCGCGACTACGCAGCGGCTGCAGGCGTAGGGTCCGACACGCTTGGATGTCTCGAGGAACGACTCCTCGACGCCCAGTAGCCCAGATCACGCTTACGAGTTCTTGCGCTCCTTGGCGGTGCGATAGTCGCCAAATTGTTCGTCGCGATGGTCGAGCGCCTTGGTCACGCCCTTCGCGAACTGCGCGAAATACTCGCGCGATGAGTGCTGGTGAAAACCCAGAGCTTGGATCTCGGTGCCGGCGCGAACTGCGGCGCGAAGACCCTGGATCTCCATCGCCCGGTGCACAGAGCGTTTGTTGAGTTGCTGGAGATCCGTGGGAATCTTCGCGACGCGCTCGGCAATCTCGAGGACACGCGTCTCGAGTTCGGCCGCGGGATAGGCGCGGTTCGCGAAGCCCATGCGGGCCGCTTGCGCGCCAGAAATGGCGTCGCCGGTGAGCATGAGCTCCATGGCGTTGCGCAAGCCCATGAGCCAGGGATGGAACTGCATATCGGGTGGGCTCATGAGGCGCGCGGGCGGGTACCCGATCTGTGCGTCCTCGGCGACGTAGACAAGATCGCAGGCGGTTGCGAGCTCACTGCCACCCGCCAGGCAATAGCCGTGGACCTGCGCGATCACCGGCTTCGCGAGATCCCAGATGTCAAACCATCCCTGCACGACGTGGCGCGGCCAGAGACCGTCGCCGTGCGCGGTGAAATACGGCTGTCCCTCGAGGTGATTTGAGGCGAGGTCGTAGCCCGCAGAAAAAGACTGCCCCGCACCACGCAAGACGGTCACCCGCACCGCAGGATCCCGATCGGCCTCATGCAGCCGTTCGAAAAGTTCGCCGCGCATGGCGTTGTGGAGAGCGTTTCGCTTTTCCGGGCGGTTCAGCGTGAGCCGACGCACGCCCGCCCGGGGTTCATCGATGAGCACCAGCTTCCCTTGAGCCATGGGACACTCCTCCGGTCCGCGGAGCGGGCGACGCCTGCACTCTAGCCAAGCGCTTCGAGTGCAGGACCAAAAGTCGCAAGAGCGCCCCGATAGGCCACCGCTGCCGCCTTCACCAGATTCCGGGGAAGAGGCGGCTCCTCACGCGCCCTGCGTAGTCCGCATACTCGGGAAACTCCTTCATCAGCATCTTCTCCTCTCCGAGCGCGCGGATCGCCACGAGCAGAAGCATGAGAGGAATGACCGCCAGCCCCCAGAACGAACCGAGGAGCAGAGGCGCGCCGATGAAGAAAAGAACTCCGACCGCATACATGGGATGGCGGACGACGGCGTAGGGTCCTGTCGTCACGATGGTCTGTCCACGCTCGCGTTGAAGCTTCACGACGGGCGCGGCAAAGCTGTTTTCCCGGAAGACGACGGCGCCGCCGAGGAAGGAAACGACAAGCAGTACGGCACCGATCCAATGCGCCCAGCCGGGCACGTGAGACCACTGAAATCGCTTCGCGTCCGCCGCCATGAAACCGAGCCACACATTGAACAAGAGCATGATCGCCGCCATGAATACTCGATCCCACGCCTTCTGTTCTCGCTGCACAATCGACCCCATCCGCTCCATCAAGAGCGTGGGGTTGTAGCGCGCAAGCCAGAGACCGACGGCGATTCCGAGCCCAGCGAGGATCGCGAGAAAAACCCATGCACTTGCCCATTGCATCGTGCCCGCAGACAGAAACAAGATGGCGGCGGTAAAGGCAACCCAAGCGATTGTCTGCACGAACAGGCGCGTGATCATCGGCTCAGTCTCTTTGTTCCTCCGGAGGCGTTTCCGGCAGGCTCAACCCGGGCACGCGTCGCAGGGGACGCAGGGATGCTCTCATTTGCGCGCGGTGCGTCCGCTCAGTTCGATCCGGAGGTAAGGTCGGCGGGTACCGCTCAGCATGTCTTCGAGGAGCTCCGAATCGACCTCGGACGACGCAGCTCCTGATCGCGCGCTGCCAGCATGCGGCAGCCTCCGCCACTCCTTCTCCCCTAGAGCACGACGAGGCGCTTCCCCGCGGCCTCGAGGGCGATCTCCGCGACGAGGGCATCGCCGCGCCCGCGGCGGAACGAGCTCACGGCGATCAGCCAGACTGCGACGATACGCGTTGGCGCCGACCCGTAGATTCTCACGCAGTCGGCATAGAGGTCCCGCGACTCTCTCATCCAGCGGCCGAGGTCCTTCCGTCCGCTGCGGATGACGAGGTGCGTTTCACGCGGCGTCCATGTCGGAATGGGACACGCGAATGCATGTCCCACGGGTAGCGCGCAGCTCCAGAAATAGGAGAGATCCCTTCCGTTCTCAAACTCAACCGCCAGCGAGATATAGTCGTGCGTGGGCAGAGTATCTTCGGCGACCTGCGCGGGAAGGGAATCAATCTTCCACTCCCAAGTCAGCGAGGTTCCCGGCACGAGTTCAAAGGGAGCGGGCTTCTGCACAATCGCGAGGTCGTCGTGCATGGCGACGCGGATCGCATCACGACCGTCGGTGTGGGCGCTCTCGAAGATCCGGCTCTGGCCGAGGAACCAAAGGTGCCGCCAGCCGGCGGGATCCCGCATGGGCGACTCGAGCCTTGCCAACTCGGCTGCGAGGAGCGGCTCGTCGTGCGCGAGCTCTGCGAGGCGATTGAGACCCGCTCGCGCCGCATCGAGGCCGGGCCTTTGCCAGTGGAGCAGACACACGTCGATGGCGCCCTTCACGGTGGCGTAGGCCTCTCGCGGCGTCGCGAGATCGCCCTCAGGCGTCGCCCACTCGCCGTGGTAGATCGCGAGATCGAGGGGACCTTCGTCCCGAGCCATCAGTGTGAAGGTGTCGCCCGGACCGTTCATGATGGTGCCACGGTCGCCGATGCGCGCCCAAAGATGGAAGCGTGGACCGCCGGAGAGATCGAGCTCGGGTGAGATCACGATCCGTCCCGCGGCAAGCCACGTGACGCAGTCACCTTTCATGACCCGTACGCCCGTGCGCGTCCACGGAGGGACGTGGCCGGGGAGGCGCAAGATCTCCTCGCGGGCCAAAAGGTCTGTGCGCTCGTCGGCGGAAAGACGGCCGAGCATCGCCTCGCAGCGCTCGCGCAGGTCGCTCATCGGGCCCTCTTTCCAGGTGTTGCTTGTCCTAGCGATCGCACCTCGCGTGCTCGGAAGCAGTCTTGGGTGTGGTCATTGACCACCCCTACCGCCTGCATGAACGCGTAGCAGATCGTCGAGCCGACAAACTTGAATCCCCGACGCCGCAGGTCCTTCGAGAGAGCGTCCGACTCGGGGGTCCGTGCCGGCACCTCCTTTGCGGTGCACCTTTTTCCCTGGATCGGCTGGTCCCCGACAAAACCCCAGAGGTAACGATCGAAGCTCCCGAACTCGCGCTGGACTTCGAGAAAAACCTGCGCGTTCTGGATGCTCGCAGCCACCTTCGAGCGATTTCGTACGATGCCAGGGTCGGCCAGAAGGCGCGCGCGATCCTGCGCGTCGTACTTGGCAACCCTACGTGGATTGAAGCGGTGGTATGCGCGGCGGTAGCCATCCCGCTTTCGCAAGATGGTGTCCCAGGAGAGCCCCGCCTGCGCTCCCTCCAACAGCAAGAACTCGAAGAGCACGCGATCATCGTAGGCGGGCACGCCCCACTCGCGGTCATGGTAGGCGATGCGCAGAGGATCGTCTGCAACCCATGCGCAGCGCCTCTTGTCTCGGACTCGCACTACACGCGCTTCAGGGCATCGCGCATCGCTTCGAAGCGTGCTGCGGCCTCCTGCGCGTGGGGATCGTCCGTCGCCGCAGCGATGTTCCGACCGTACGCTTGGAACTCGGGTATCTCGCCATCCGCGAGCTGCGGCATCCATTTCTTGCGCGCCATTGCGGCGTCGAGGTGAGGCGCCAGCGCCTCTCGCTTGCGCGCGACCCGTTCGTCTTCCCCCTCCTTGAACTCGGGCATCACCTCGCGCGCAAACAGCTCGAGCGATTCGCAGATATCCTCATGGCGATTCTTTCCACCTTGCTGAATGAACACCACCTGATCCACCCCTGCGTCCGCGAAGGCACGCAGATGCGTGCGCAGCTGGGCGGGGGTTCCGATGCCGCGGTTCTCCGCGTCGTCGGGGAGCATCCCACGCACCTTCTCGAAGGTTTCCCAGACGTTCGTTCGGCCGGGTTTGTGTCGTCCAAAGAGATAGTGGTGGGCCAGCGCGAAACCAAAGAACCGAAATCCGTCGAGGCCCCTGCGCTTTGCCTCCTCCGCATCCCGGTGACAGGAGAAGCCCGTCACCATCGCAATGTTGGGATTGATGGCATGGCCGATCGGAGTGCACTCAGTACGGAGCGTGGTGTAGTAGTCGTCGACCCAGCGCTTCGCCTCTTGGGGATCCACGAATGCGAAGGTGAGCGCCCCCATTCCGAGGCGAGCGGCGAGATGGATCGTCTCGCGGTTGGAGCAGGCCACCCAGAGCGGCGGATGGGGACGTTGGACGGGCTTGGGCACGAGGTTGCGGCAAGGCATGGAAAAGGATCGACCCTCGAAGCCGGGGTAGGGGTCGAGGGCCAGCATGTTTGCCGTCTGTTCGACGGTCTCCAACCACATGGCCCGCTTCTCTTTCGGATCAATCCGGAAGCCCTCAAGCTCCGCCCGTGAAGCGGACTCACCGGTTCCCCACTCGACGCGGCCGCGAGAGACTAAGTCGAGGGTCGCGATGCGCTCCGCGACGCGGGCGGGGTGGTTGTAGCCAGGGGGCATGAGCACGATGCCGTGGCCGAGCCGAATGCGCCGCGTGCGTTGAGAGCATGCCGCAAGGAACACCTCGGGCGCAGAGGAGTGCGAGTACTCTTCGAGGAAGTGGTGCTCGACCTCCCAGGCGAAGTCGATGCCCAGGCGGTCGGCGAGCTCGACCTGATCGAGCGCCTCCTGGAAGAGGGCAAGCTCCCGGCCCTCGCCCCAGGGCCGCGGGAGTTGATGCTCGTAGAAGATCCCAAACTTCATGGCATGACCTCTCGAAAATACCCAGGCTCATCATACGCGGGCTGCGTCGCTCGGGTAAGCTTCTGCGCATGACGCGGGTCCGATTTCCCGACGGCTTTGAGTGGGGCGCGGCCACCGCCGCATACCAGATCGAAGGCGCGGCCTTCGAAGATGGCAAGGGGCTCTCGATCTGGGATGTATTTTGCCGCCAGCCCGGGCGGATCCAGACTGGCGAAAACGGCGACGTCGCTTGCGACCATTACCACCGCTATCGCGAGGATGTGGTGCTGATGCGCCGGCTCGGACTCCAGACCTACCGCTTTTCCGTTTCGTGGCCGCGCGTCCTCCCGTTCGGAGTGGGGGCGGCCAATGCCAAGGGTCTCGATTTCTATGACCGACTCGTAGACACCCTGCTCGAGTCGGGGATCAAGCCCTGTGTGACCCTCTACCACTGGGACCTCCCTCAAGCCTTGCAGGACCGGGGGGGGTGGATCGAGCGCGACACCGCCTATCACTTCGCGGAGTACGCGAAGCTGATGTTCGATCGACTCGGTGGCCGTGTGACCCGCTGGATCACGCACAACGAGCCGATTGTGACGGCCATGGCAGGTCACCGCCTGGGCTTTCTTGCCCCCGGAATTCGCGACCTCCCGGCCACCGCCCGCGTGATCCATCACCTTCTCCTATCCCATGGCCTCGCCGTACAGGCTTTTCGGGCAAGCGGGCGCGATGGAACGATCGGCATCACCAATGCCAACACGAGCTACGAAGCCGTCGACGACCGGGCTGAGACGGCAATCGCCGTGGAACTGGCGCGCGACTTCGGGACTCGCCTCTTTCACGGGCCCGTGTATGGCAAAGGCTACCCGACGTCGGTGGTACGGACCTACGAGGCGAAGGGGGCACCCTTCCCAGCAAAGGCGCAGGACTTCGAAGTGATTGCAACCCCCACCGACTTTCTCGGCGTGAACCTCTACTCGAGAGAGCGAGTCGCGGCCGACTTGCGCCGAAGCGTCGGTTACCGTCCAGCGAAGCCGACGCTGCCACTCACGCCCATGGGATACGAGCGGGCGCCGCACGCCCTTGGCGACTTTGTCCGTTGGATATCCGCAGAATACGGGAGGCCCCCGATCTTCGTGACAGAGAATGGCGTCTGCGACAACACCGAGCCGGTTTCGGATACGGAGATCGCCGATGAAGGCCGCATTTCACTGCTTGGCGGCTTTCTTGGTGGCTTGCTGCGGGCTGTGATCGAAGGGACAGCCGACGTGCGCGGCTACTACATCTGGTCACTCCTCGACAATTTCGAGTGGGCGTTCGGAACGAGCAAGCGATTCGGGATCGTCTGGGTGGATTACGCGACGCAGCGGCGAATTCCGAAAGCCAGTGCCCTTTGGTACCAGGAGGTCATCCGCCAAAACGGCGTGCCGCTTTCCTAAGACGCCTCGCCATCGATCGCGTGCGCAGGAGGGGTCCTCTTGGCGCCTTGCGTCTTTCTGGTTCCGCGGCCACGGTCTTCAGGCCGAAGGATCGGTGGCGGAGCGCGGTACCCGCCGGGCGCTTGTGGGTTGGCTACGCGTTCGGCACGGTTTCGGGCATGGCAACCGAGAAATTCATCGTAGACGTGGCTGAGGCGGAGTTCGGTGCTGCGGTCCTGGATCGCTCGGCAAAGCTCCCCGTGGTCGTCGATTTCTGGGCCCCCTGGTGCGGGCCCTGCCGGACGCTCGGCCCGGTGCTCGAGCGACTCGCCAAGCAGCATGGGGGCGCGTTTGTGCTGGCCAAGGTCAATGTGGACGAGGCGCCCGAGGTCGCGAAGGCATTTGGCATCCGCAGCATTCCGGCGGTGAAGGCGTTCCGCGACGGGGGCGTCGTCGCCGAATTCGTCGGCGCCCAGCCCGAAGCCGCAGTGCAGCGCTTCCTCGAGTCCGTCCTTCCGAGCGACGCCGACCGGCTAGTGGACGAGGCGGAAGATTTCGCCTCCCGCGGTCACGAGAACGCCGCCGAAGAGCGCTACCTGACTGCTCTCGAAAGGGACGCGCGCCACGGGCGCGCGCTCGTAGGGCTTGCCGCGCTGCTTGCGGGCCGCGGCGAGACCGCGAGGGCCCTGGCACTGCTCGAGCGGGTGCCCGCCGGAACGGAGATCGCGAAACGCGCGGAGCGACTCGCGGCCGCAACTCGTACACGTGCATCGGGCGCCGCCGATCTCGACGCGCTGCGGGCGAGGGCGAGCGCCCACCCTGCAGACCTCGCAGCGCGTCTTGAACTCGGCAAGGGACTGAGCGCCGCGGCGCGCTACGAGGAGGCACTGAGCGAGCTCTTGGCCGTGGTGCAGCGCGATCCCCGATTCGCGGAGGAGGCGGCGCGCAAGACCATGCTCGATGTCTTCGCGCTCCTGGGCCCGAGCGATCCGCTCACGCAGAAGTTCCGCGGCGAGCTTGCTCGGGCGCTTTTCCGATAGCCAGCATTGAACGCCAAGAGCGCCGGCGCTGCGCCGCGCGACGCAGTGCGGCAAGCGCGCGGTTCTACGATGGCGAGCGGCCCTCCCCCGCCCTCTGCGCGTGATAGAGTCAGAGGAACAAAGAGGGGGAGGAACCACGATGGGCCGCGGGCCGCTGGTCAACCAGATGCACTCGCTTGATCACGAGCTGGAGACGATTCTGACCTCGTTCGACACCAGCTACGCCTGGAACTACGGCTCGGTCAAGGAAGGGCTGCGCGACCTTTACGAGAAGGCGAAGCGCGATCAGTGGAACGGGACCACCCAGCTCGCATGGTCGACGCAGGTCGATCCGGAGAGCGAAATCATCCCCGCCGGCATCAACCCGCTCGCGGCCTACGGACCGTATCAGAAACTCAATGACAAAGAGAAAGGGCATCTCCGCCACGCGCAAATTTCGCTCCAGCTCTCGCAGTTCCTTCACGGGGAGCAAGGCGCACTGATCGTGGCCTCCCAGCTCGTCGGGGCGGTGCCGTGGATCGACGGCAAGTACTACGCCGGCACACAGACGATGGATGAGGCAAGACACGTGGAGGTGTTCAGTCGCTATTTGCGCGAGAAGCTCGAGTGGGAGTGGGCGATTAATGACAGCCTGAAGGAACTCCTCGATGCCACGATCAAGGATCGTCGCTGGGATTTCAAATACCTCGGTATGCAAATCATCATTGAAGGGCTCGCGATGGCAGCCTTTGGGAATCTCTACCAGCTTGCACAGGAACCGCTCCTGAAGGAGCTCATCAAATACGTCATGAAGGACGAGTCCCGCCACGTGGCGTTCGGCGTGGTATCGCTCAAGGACCACTATCGAGAGATGGCGCCGAGCGAGCTCCGAGACCGCGAGGACTTCATCA
>Ga0209039_10002361_pt1 | contig 16146 bp, 12 predicted proteins | sample BogFormECP12_OM1_FD_188238 | JGI IMG/M metagenome (GOLD analysis project Ga0209039, IMG submission 188238) | Bog forest soil microbial communities from Calvert Island, British Columbia, Canada - ECP12_OM1 (SPAdes) (version 2) | ecosystem: Environmental > Aquatic > Freshwater > Wetlands > Bog ... | reverse complement strand
CTGTGGAAATCGCCGGCCAGCGCACCGAGATATCTGAACGCATACTTATCCTCATTCTCGTCGATCCATTTTTGTACAGGCTCTGAGAAGGTGTGCCGGTTGGAGGCATTAAATGACAATTCCCAGGTTTTCGGGTCTTCAGGGAGGACCATCTTGATTGGCCTGACAAAACTCATGGTCTCATCCATGTGGAAGCGCCAGGTGCCAGCGTCCTTCAGCCCGAGGGTGAAGGTCCCGGTCGGGATAACAAACATGCCGGCTGCGATATAATCTTTCCCGGCCCTGAGGTGACCATCCTCCTCGCCGTTGAGATTGCGCTTGGCGATGCCGAACAGGAACCCAACCGGTAAGCCGTGTGAGACATTGGACGAGCCATCCAGCGGGTCGAAATATATAAAGTAACGCCCGCGAGGATTGATCTGGACGATCTCTTCCGCTTCTTCGCTCACTGCGTGGATAACCCGCTCCGAGGCCCTCAAGTAATGGATGGTGATTTCATGGGCGATCTGATCCATGCGCATCACATCTTCACCCTGTACGTTTACACTGCCCGCCAGGCCGAGATTTCCCTTGAGGGCACCTGTGAGGTAGTAATACTGGATATGTTTCGCTGCACTAATAAGTGCGTCCAGGAGGATCAGAAAGTGGTAGGTGCGGTTGTGTCTCTCCTGATGCTGAAGAAGAAAGCTGTTGAAGGTTTGCTCAAATCTGATCATAGCGTCTCCTTTCACTTTCTTGATAGGTTCTGGTTTTCAGGCCATACGTCGTTTCACGTTAAAGAAGAAGCTCTACACGCCCGCATACTTCACCATTTTACCCCGCAGAGCTATCGTTTGCAAGCTCGTTCTCACAGTTACTATTGACTTTTTTGCCGTGGAGGCCTACCTTAAACAGAGCATGAAAAGAATCAGAATTGCCATTGTCGGGGTCGGGAACTGCGCGAGTTCACTGATTCAGGGTATCAATCATTATCGAACCATAGCCAGGTCGGACGCTATCGGCCTCATGCACTGGGAGATTGGCGGTTACAGACCCTGGGAGATCGAGGTAGTAGCAGCGTTTGACATAGACAGGCGAAAGGTCGGCAGGGACGTTGTTGAAGCAATTTTTGAAAAGCCAAATTGTACGACGATATTTTGCAGGGACATTAAGAGCAGCGGCACGCGGGTTATGATGGGGAGGGTCCTGGACGGCTATTCCGAGCACATGGCCGATTACGATGAGGCATGTGCTTTTGCGGTTGCGCAGGATCCGCAGCCTGATATGGCCGCTGTGGTTAAGGCGCTCGAGGAAGCGGGAACCGAGATTGTTTTGAACTATCTTCCGGTTGGCTCGGAGCAGGCAACGCGCTTTTATGCGGAGTGTGCGCTGGAAGCCGGGGCCGCTTTTATCAATAATATGCCGGTCTTCATCGCCAGCGACCCAGCCTGGGCGAAGCGTTTCGAGGAAAGAAGGCTGCCCCTCATGGGCGATGATATAAAGTCCCAATTCGGGGCAACGATCATCCATCGCATGCTGGTCGATTTATGCAAGAAGCGTGGGGTGAAGCTGGAGCGCACGTATCAGATCAATACCGGCGGCAATACCGATTTTCTCAATATGCTCAACCGGAAGCGGCTTGTTTCGAAGAAAACTTCAAAGACAGAAGCGGTCCAGTCTGTTGCGGCTAAGCGACTCGACGACGAGAATATCCATGTTGGGCCGAGCGACTACGTGCCGTGGCAGAAAGATAATAAAGTCTGTTTCATTCGGGTCGAAGGGAAACTCTTCGGAGGCGTTCCCATGAACTTGGAACTGCGTCTGTCGGTGGAAGACTCTCCCAACTCAGCCGGCATCGTGATCGACGCGATCCGCTGCTGCAGGCTCGCTCTCGACCGGAGAATAGGTGGGATCCTCCATGCTCCTGCAGCCTATTTCATGAAGCATCCTCCGGTCCAGTACACGGATGATGAGGCCTTTCGCCTGACCGAAGCGTTTATTAAAGGATGGCGCAAAGAGGGCGAGAGAACCACCGGGCCATCCAACTTCCTTAAGAATGCTATAAGCCGTTTCAGAGAGAACAGCCTCCGCGGGCAGAGCGGCGTGTGACCGAGTAAGGATTTAGTTTGCGGGTGCTGTTTCTGAATGCAGCTTGATATCAATCCCACCCGGCATCAGATGATTACCGACACGTTTGAAGAATGCAAAGGAATCCTTTTTGATTACGGAGGGACGCTCGACTCTGACGGTGAACGATGGCCTGACCGCTTCTACGCTCTTTACGAAGAAGTAGCTATCGACTTTCCCCGGGAAGAGATCAAGCGCGCGTTCTACCATGCGGAAGACCGTTGTTATGCTGACCCGAGGGTTAGAACGCTTGGCCTTCGTGCATTGATGGCAGCCCACGTGCAATGGCAGTTCGAGGCATTGGGTGTTAAAGACAGACGGAAAGAGCAGTTTTTGGTTGACAAGTTCTGCGCTGTATCTGAAAAATTCATGCTGCATGCGGCCCATCTGTTGAAGCAGGCAAAAAGCCGGTACCGCCTCGGGATTGTCTCCAACTTCTACGGTAACCTCGCCACGGTCTTGGGAGAGGCGGAGTTGCTTGAGTTCTTTGACGTCGTGGTCGATTCGAACCTGATGGGGACCCGGAAGCCGGATACTGAAATCTTTCGCTTCGCTCTCACACGACTCGGCCTGCTTGCGCATCAGGTGATTTTCGTGGGAGACTCGTATGAGCGTGATATGATCCCTAGCAGGGTACTAGGGATGAAAACAATCTGGCTCAAGGGGCCTGGCGCCGTCGCGGTGAAAGCCGCAGAAGTCGACGCCTGTATATCGACTCTTGCTGAGCTGGAGGCGCTCGTCCTATGAAGGCAGGGATCATTGCAGCCGGCACAGGAGAACGCATGACGCAGGGGGGGATATTCACTCCGAAACCGATGATACGCGTGGGTGGCGAACCGTTGATTGCAAGGGTGATCCGTGCGGCGGCGAGCGTCAGGGTGGCGTCGATCGCCTGCATCATCAACGACCTTACGCCGGAGCTTGACAGATACCTGCGCACGAACACGTGGCCGGTGCCTCTGGAAATAATAAAGAAGACGACACCCAGTTCCATGGAGAGCCTTTTTTCTTTGGCGCCTTTGCTCGCAGACGAGCCTTTCCTGCTCTTCACGGTGGACGCGGTCTTCCCGTTCTCAAGCCTCAAACGGTTTCTTACGAGGGGCTCTTCCCTGCCGGATGCCCAGGGTGTGCTGGCCCTCACCCGCTTTGTTGACGACGAAAAACCGTTGTGGGTGAGGACTGATCGAAATTACAGGGTAAAAGCCATGGGAGATGCAGCCAGGACGAGCCCCTATGTCACGGCCGGTTTTTATTATTTCGAGCCATCAATCTTTCACTTGGTGGAGTCCGCGAGAAGCAGCGGTTTGAGCGCCCTCAGGCAATTCCTGGGGCTTCTGCTGGATAGCGGTTACAGGCTCTACGGCATCCCTGTCTCAAAGACCGTGGACGTGGATTACCCCGAAGATATCGATACAGCAGAGCGATACCTGAAGGAGCGTAAGAGAGGTACCCCACCGTGACATTTGTCGGCGTGTACAGGGAAAAGGTATTCTCCCCGGGAAAAGTCGGGGACGACGCGGCAATTTTGGACGCGACCCTGCAGGAGTTATCGCACATGGGCCACGGATTCTACACGGTTGAAGCAGAAAAACTGGCCGATGCTTGTATCGATTCTCCTTTCATACTCACCATGGCGCAATCTGCCCGTGCCCTGGATATCCTTGAGGCGCAGCAAAAGAGGGGCGCGAAGATTCTCAACTCCGTCGCGTCAGTGCGCAACTCTTACCGCAGGCCTTTGATCCGCCTCCTCCAGGATGCTGGTCTTCCGATACCACGAAGCGAGGTCGTCACGACAGAAGAAGCAGAAGGCAGAGTCTTAAGTCGCCGGGCTTATCCTTACTGGCTGAAGCGAGGGGATGTCCATGCGATGGAGGTGGGTGATGTGAAGAGGATAGAGTCCCCTGAAGAATTAACAGCGGCGCTTTCGCATTTCAAGGAGCGAAGGATCGGAGAGGTTCTCGTCCAGGAGCACATCGAAGGTGACGTGGTCAAGTTTTACGGAGCGGGTAGAGCGAGCTACTTCAGCGCATTTCTCGAATCCTCGGGTGAGGACGTCACCTTTGAAGCGGATGAGCTGCGCCGGCTTGCCTGTCGGGCTGCGGAAGCGGTCGGGCTTGAGGCCTATGGCGGGGATGCCGTTTTTACGGCGAAGCGCGATATCATGTTAATCGACGTTAATGACTGGCCCAGCTTTTCCCGGTGTCGCGATGCAGCTGCAAAGAGCATTGCCGGGTACATAGCTGGCATCTTATAAGGAGGGCTTGATGGACCACCTAGTCCATGGTGAATCTGACATCACCGAGAAAGTTTCATCGAAGATATACGAGGAAGAGTTGCGCTACGTCTCTCCGGGGCTCCAGGAAGTGGCCCAGCTCTCGCGGCTTGTTATCCGGGAAGGGAAGGGGTGCTGGCTTACTGACGTGGATGGCAGGTCTTATCTCGACTTGATGGCAGGAGTGGCTGTCTGCAGCCTGGGCCATTCGCACCAGCGATACATTGCCGCCATAAAGGAGCAGTTGGATAAGGTTACAGCAGGCAGTTTCACCACTGAAAAACGGATGAGGCTCCTCGGCCTCATCGCTTCACTCACGCCTCCGGGGCTCTCAAGAACGCAGCTCTACAGCGGAGGCTCCGAGGCGGTTGAGGCGGCTGTACGCTTGGCGAAATCCTGTACGAAGGGTTTCGAGGTGCTCGGCTTCTGGGGGGGATTTCACGGTAAGACGGGCGGCGTGCTGGGTCTCATCGGCGATCCGTTCAAGAAGCACTGGGGTGTGCTTCATCCCGGTTTGCACCTCGCGCCTTATGCTGACTGCTATCGCTGTCCCTTTGACATGGCATATCCTGGCTGCGGCATTTTCTGCCTCGATTTCGTCCGCAAGGTGATCGAAAAGAATACGGCAGGAAGCATTGCCGCAATTCTGGTAGAACCGATGCAGGGCACCGCTGGCAACGTGATTCCGCCTCCCGAATTTCTTCCTGGTCTGCTCGAGATCGCGCATGAGAATAATGCCCTCCTCATTGCCGACGAAATGATCACGGGATTCGGCCGCACAGGAAAAATGTTCGGATGCAACCATACAGGCGTGACGCCCGATATTTTGACCATCGGAAAGGGCATGGGCAACGGTTTCCCGATCAGCGGACTTGTCTCCACGGATGAAATCACGGCGAGCCTGCCCTTTGCAAAGGCAAGCTCTTCTTCGAGCAGCTATGGGGGCAATCCACTCGCCAGCACAGCATCTCTGGCGACCATTCAAACTATCATCGAAGAATCGCTCGTGGAAAACTCGGAAAAGGTGGGAAACCATTTACGCAAAGGATTGCAGAGGCTCCAGGAGAAGTATGAATTCATCGGACATATCCAGGGACTTGGTCTGATGATCGGAGTGGAGCTGGTAAAGGACAGGAAAACCAAAGAACCACTCGGACGGGATGTGACCAGGCAGATCTTCCTCGAGCTACTGAAGAGGGGCATGATAAGCATGAGCTACAAGGCGAACTTCCGCATTAATCCGCCTCTCATTCTGAAGAAAGAGGAAGCGGACACAGCGCTGCAGATCATTGACGACACGTTTTCTTTCGTGAGGGACCATGTGCGGTATAAAGACTAATGACAAGTGAGGAGTGACGAGTGACGAGTGGAAAGTAGCCAGTGACCGGTGACCGAAGAATAGACCGAAGCGATAAACGAAACAGACCAAATAGACTAAACAGACTAAGTGGACCAGACAGACCAGATGGACCAGATAGACTAAATAGACCGGATCGGCCAGTTGAAATTGAGCGTCGGATGCCGCGAGAGGCTGGGACGATGTCAATGAGTAACGATAGCAAAAAAGGACCGCAGGTGCTGCGCGGAGCCCTTATTGGTTTCGGAAACGCTGCTCTGCACGCGCACCTGCCTGCCTGGCAGCACAGCAAGCACTTCAGGATCGATGCTGTGGTGGAGCCTGACCCTGAAAGGGCGCGCCTGGCGAGAAAACTCGTTCCGGGAGCATCCGTCTACACGGACATAGAACCTGCCTTGGGACGCGGCGATCTTGATTTTGTGGATATCTGTACACCTTCCTATTCTCATGCGGATCTGGCAGAGAGAGCCTTAGGTGCGGGTCTGCATGTGCTCTGCGAAAAGCCGCTCGTCACCTCGTTCGAAAGCCTCGAAAAGATGGAGAGTGTAAGGCCACCGAGATGTGTCCTCTTTACCGTGAACAACTGGAAACATGCGCCTCTCTGGATCAAGACACAAGAACTCCTTTCGGAAAAAGGATTGGGTTCGATAGAGTCTATTTCTCTTGCCGTGCTTCGGCCGCCCAATTCAGGCGGTGGGATTTCCGACTGGCGGAGGCGCGCCGAAACTGCAGGCGGCGGGATCCTTCTCGATCACGGATGGCACCAGCTCTACCTTATCCGTTCCGTCATAACCAAAGCCCCGCTATCTGTCTCAGCAAAAATGGAGTATGCCGGCAGTATCGAAGAGACGGTTGATCTTTCGATCCGATTTCACGAAGGAGAGGCGAAACTGCACCTCACCTGGCGCGCATCGTCACGGCAAAACCGGGGTGAAATAGCGGGTAAAGACGGACGCATACTCATCAACGACGACCATCTCGTCGCTCTTACAAGCGGGTCTCCGGAAGCGAGGCACGACTTTGCCGAACCCCTTTCCGGAGGCTCTCATCACCCTGCGTGGATGGAAAAGGTGGTTGAAAATTTTCGCAGGGAGATCGTGGATGAGACTATTCGAGGCGCCAATCTGGCGGAGGCCAGATGGTGTGTTCGGCTGATCCATTGCGCCTACCAGTCCAGCCGGGAAGGATCGCGTGATGTCCGGGTGGATGATTGTGCCATATAAAAAATTCCATCTCTTCGCGGTTATTTGCGGTTGCCTGCTCATCGGACTTCTGATCCTTCGGATCGGGCCCGGCCAGCTGTGGAGCCAGTTGAAACTCCTGGGATGGGCTCTGGTGCCACTCATCCTGATTGAAGGCGTTGCCGATCTCTTTCACACGCAAGCCTGGCGCCACTGCCTCTCCGACGCGCACCGGGCACTTCCGTTTTCTCGTATATTCTGCATCCGCATGGCAGGTTATGCGATCAACTACCTTACCCCTACGGCAGGCATGGGGGGCGAAGTGGCAAAAGGAGTTCTCCTTGCATCAGATAGTACGGGGTCCGAAAGCGCAACCGGGATCATCATCGATAAGCTTTCCTATGCACTGGCTCAACTCCTTTTTGTGGTCGGGGGCACGCTGGTAACGCTGCCAGGCATGCGCATGCCCCGTAGCATCTGGGTGGCGATGCTAACCGCCACCACGCTGCTTGGTGCGGGGATGTTTATCTTTCTTGCCATGCAGAGATACGGCAAGCTGGGTGCCTTTTTGCGCTGGTGCGTCATTCATCGGCTGGGTGGTCGCCGGATGGAAAAGCTGGCCGCACCTATAACCGGAGTCGACGAAAAGCTCCGGGTCTTTTACCAGAGGCGTCGGACTGACCTGCTTTTTTCGATATTCTGGCACATCGCGGGCATGGCGTGTGGTATCCTCCAATGTTATTATTTTCTTCTGGTCTTGACCGACCATGCTTCGTTGAGCTTGGCTGCAGGCCTGTGGTTTCTCGGAACATGGTTCAGCCTTCTGAGCTTTGCCCTGCCCATTGACCTCGGGGTCATGGAAGCCACGAGGGTCCTTGCATTTGTGATTTTTGGTCTGGAGTCTTCGCTGGGGCTTACCTACGGGGTTACCCTCAGGCTGGAACAGATTTTCTGGGCTGGCGTCGGCCTTCTGATCTATGCGGTGCTGGCTTTTGAGATGCGGAAAAAGACCATTTCCAATTCCGGTCAGAAGGGATATGGCGTGACGTGACCTAATGCATTAAGAGGGAGGGGCGTATGGACAGATCCACTCAAACTCATTGCAAGAAGGGACCGAGATGTTTCAGGATCGCAGCCGTTTGCGGGTTGGCTGCGGTCAGCCTGTTTTTAATCCTGTGGGAACCGTTGCCGGGCAGGGCGCAGGAAGGAGACAAGCCGGTCCTGAGCCTTGAGCAGATGATCCGGATGGCTCTTGCCAAGAGCCCTGAACTTGCGGGAATCAAGAGCGAAATAGGAGTGGGGCGGAGTGAACTGGAGCAGGTAGATGCTGCCTATTACCCGCAACTGGAAAGCATTACGATGGTCGGGCCCGTCAAGGACGCCAACCGGCCGTTAGTAATAAACGGCAGGATCACGGACCCCTCTCCGGAAATGAGTATCGGTGTCTTCGGCAGCACCGATTTCGCCATGACCCAGCCCCTTTATACATTCGGCAAGCTTTCCAACAGAAGAGATGCGGCGGCCAAGGGGCTGGCAGCCCGTGAGCTGAAGCAGGCACAGAAAGAAAATGAGATAGCACTCAGAGTGAAAGAGCTTTATTATGCGCTGGTTTTGGCACGAGCAGGGGTTGAAGCCGCGGCCGAAGCCCTTACCTATTTTGATGAGGCAAGAGCGCGGATGAAGCGGCTATTGGACGCGGGCTCGCCGAACGTGCTGGAAAGCGATCTTTACAGAATCGATGCGTATGCAGCCAATACTCTGCGCTCCCGGGCCGAAGCCCAGAAAGGCGCGAGCATTGCTTATTTTGCCCTGAAGTCCTTGATGCAACTACCCCCCGGTAACGAATTTGAGCCTGCAGAGAAGATGCTGTCGTTGCGAGAAGACCGACTGGGCGAGCTTGACGTTTACATTGGAAAAGCGCTGGCTGACCGGCCTGAGCTGAAGCAGCTCGAACAGGCCATAGCCGCACAGCACTCTATTGTGGAAGCAGCCCGGAGTGATCGTTACCCTTCCTTTTTTGCAGCGCTGGCAGGCTCCGCGGCGGGGGCTCCAGGCCGCGAGACGTTTCACAATCCTTATTTCCCTGATCAATACAATCATGCCTACATAGGCATGGTGGGCGGGTTGCAGTGGCACTTCGATTTCGGAATAGCCAAGGCAAAGATCGAAAAGGAGAAAGCCGAATACGAGAGGCTCCTTCACGCAAAAGGAACGGGAAGACTTAATATCCCCATAGAAGTGGTCAAATATTACGAAGAGGTCAGGGAATGGAGGGTGGCTGGCGAAGCCTACGGAAACGCGGCAGCTGCTTCAAGAAAATGGATTGTGGCCGCTCTTTCGAATTTCGACATGGGTATAGGCACTGCCGACGATATGCTGCGCGGGATGGAAAAGTACGGTGAAAACCGGGGCAAATATCTGGAGGCTGTCTTCAGCTATAATATGTCCTTGGCAATGCTCGAATACGCCACAGGAGTGAGGAGCTGGTAAGGCCGGCAAAACAGGGGCACGGGTCATGGGTCACGGTAGAGCAAAGAGCCGAAAGGACGACCGTCATGCTACGCATGACTCGGAAGCCCGCGCTTCTCGCTCGGACGATGGAAGAGAGAAACAAGAGACATCAGATAGACCAGATAGACGAAATAGACAAGATAGACAAGATAGACGGTTGGCAGAGACTACTGTATGAATTTGGTGCAGCGTCTGCTCAACAAAATTCTCGAGAGTCAAATCTCGCATCCGCGCCTCTTCCTTGTTGGTGCGCTGGTGCTGGCCGGGATCTCAATCGTTTATACAGTAATAGACCTTCAGTTCTGGACAAGCCAGAGAGCTCTCATCTCCCAGGAGAACCGACTCGTCCGATTAGCAGAGGAAGCTGATCAGTTCTCAGACTTTGATACTTTTGTCGTTGCAATCGAGAGTCACGATAGACGCCGATCGGTTGAATTTCTTCGCGCGCTCGTATCGCGGCTTGAGGCAGATCACCAAAACTTCGCCGAGGTTTTCTGGCGTATAGACCCTGAACGTTTTAAGCCATGGGCGCTTCTCTATCCAAAAGAAAGGGATCTTCTCTCACTGCGTGACAACCTTAAGGAGCATGACACCTTCGTGCGCAATCTTGCCCTTTCGCCGAGTCTCCTTACATTCTTTGACCAGGTCAATAACGAAATGGCGCAGGGCATGGTCGGGGAGCTTTTCACAGGATTTCTCGATAAGGATACGGAACAGAACACCAAGCCCATGGACCTTGAGTTTCTCATCAGGGTGCTGCGGGAAATGAAAGCGCACCTTAATGGACAGACCTCTTTTGCCTCCCCATGGGGCTCATTTTTCGCCACCGGCGGGTTAGATGATGAGTCGGGGAAAGGCTATTTCTGGACGGAGGACAAACAGTACCTGCTCCTCTTCGTGACTCCCGGGCAGGCAGCGAAAGGGTTCTCCAGATGGCAGGCTCCACTGGCCAAGCTCAGAAAGACGATTGCCGAGGTAAGGGTTGCTTTTCCTGGAGTCAATGTGGGCGTGACGGGTCAGAAGGCTCTCGGCGAGGACGAAATGGACGCAGCGTTGCACGATATGAGTCTGGCGACCCTCCTTTCTCTTGGCGGTCTGGCAGTGCTTCTCGTCTCCTTCTGGCGCGGGATTCGCAGGCCGCTTGTAGAAATGGTGGCCCTGCTTACAGCCCTCTCGCTCACCTTTGGTTTTACCACACTTTTCATTGGCCATCTGAATCTGCTCTCGGTGGTTTTTGCGCCCATGCTCCTGGGCTTGGGGATCGATTACGGGGTCCATTGGTTCGCCCGTTACAGAGAGGAGCAACAGTGCAATGGTGCGTCAATACAAAAAGCTCTCCAGACGACTATGGTCAGGCTTGGCCCGGGAATTTTGCTCGCAGGGTTCACCGCCGCCCTCTCCTTTTTTCCTCTGGTGCTCACGGGTTTCAAGGGGTTGGAAGAGCTGGGGATCATCTGCGCTATTGGTCTGGTCATGGCCACGGTTGCAACACTCTGCCTCCTGCCTGCACTTCTCATGCTGTTCGACAAAGATGAGCGGAGGAATTTAGCAGACTGCAATCAGCCCGTGAAACCATTTCTGAGACTCGAACGTTTCAGCGCCAGTCTTCTGGTGCTTGTCGCGGCAGTGACGGCTGTTCTCTCGATCTGGGCAGGGCGGAAGGTCGAGTTCGACTTGAACACATTGCGGCTCCAATCAAAGAGGGCCGAATCAGTGATCTGGGAGAAAAAACTCGTAGAGAGCTCGCACCGCCCCAGTATGTACGGCGTCCTCCTGGCCCATTCGCTTGAGGAAATTAAAAAAAAGACAGAGGCCCTTGAAGCACTACCCACCGTCCGGGAGGTGCAAAGTGTGTTGGGCCTGCTCCCTTCAGATCAGGAGGAGAAGATACGTACGTTACGACAGATAAAACCTCTGGTGGACGGCATCGGGCCACTCTCCGCTGCGAAGCAACCGGTGGATCCGCATCGGCTCGACGAGGTCCTCGGCAGGATCCGCTTCAAAATGCTCGATTCGACTGCCTCGCAATGGGGCGTGAGCAAGCCGTTGCAAACACAGATGCGAGAAGTAAGGGGGCTCATCGACGATGTCAGGCAGCCGCTGCGAGGTACAGACCATCTAAAACTACAAGGTCAGCTCAAAGCCTTTGAGAATGATCTGATCAATGATCTTGTGGCAAAGCTTGATCTTCTCCGCAAGGGTGTGGAGGCGAGGCCTATGCGTATAGAAGACCTGCCGAAACAGCTTCGGGAACGGTATGTGGGCCAAAACCATCTGTACCTCATCCGGGTCTTTCCTGCTCAGAATATCTGGGAGCCTGATCTTCTAAAAAACTTTGTTCGCGATCTCAGGTCCGTGGACCCTGATGCCGTGGGTGATCCGGTCACCCTCAGCGTTTTCACGCAGGCCTTCCGTGCTGCCTGTGTCAAAGCAGCAGTGTACGCGGTCATCTTCATCTTTGCTCTCCTGATAGTAACTTTCAGGAGCCTGGTCTCGACTTTACTTGCCCTCTCGCCGCTGGTCGTCGGGACTGCCTGGACGTTTGGCTTGATGTATCTCTTTCGTATAGACCTCAATTTGGCCAACAGCGTTTTCCTGCCGCTCATTCTGGGTGCAGGTGTTGAATATGGTATTATCGTTGTTCAGCGCTGGGGGCAGGGAAGCAGTGACTTTTCCGGAGGGTCATGCCCGTCGAGCACGGGAATAGGGGTAGTCCTCGCTGGCCTTTCGACGACGGTTGGCTTTGGCAGCCTTACTATCTCCGAACATCAAGGCGTCCACAGTCTGGGCTTGCTTACAACCATCGGAAGCCTGAGCGTGCTCGCGGCGGCAGTTCTTTTCCTGCCCGCTCTTTTGCAACTTATTCCGGATCGTCCGTTCCGGAGGAACAACGCATGGTGTGGCTATAGCCGTGCCATAGACTGCAATGCGAAGGAGGAGAAAAGCACGTGACCTTGAAAGTAAGAATCATACTGATCCTTATTGCAGCGATTCTCGCGATCGCTTCCGGGCATGGCTGGTGTCAAGGCGCGGCCCCGACAGACACGGTGCGCCAGATGCTGGACGAGGCCATGTCCATCCAGACGGATCCGAGCTTGCAAGGACAGGAATTAAGAGATACACGGCGGATCGCTATCAAGAAGGTAATTCGCAGGAACTTCTATTTCGATGATATGGCAAAGCAGGTGCTCACGACCTACTGGGATGGCCTCAGTAACGCGAATAGATTTGAGTTCAAAAACTTATTTCAAGACCTTTTTCTCGATTCCTACTCGCGATTGGTGCTCGATTTCTTGAAGAAAGAAAAGGTGCAGTATCTGGGCGAGGATGTGAAGAAGGGCGAGGCAGCGGTGAAGACGAGCATCTACAGGATAAATGAGGCGATCCCTGTTGATTACTCATTGACTGAAGTGGGCGGGAAGTGGCTTGTACGCGATGTGAGGATCGACGGTGTCAGCATCGTCGAGAACTATCGAAAGTCCTTCACGCGAATCATTAAGCAGGAATCTTTTGACGCTCTTCTGAAGAAGATGCGCCTGCAGCAGGAAGCGATTGGGAAATCGTCCTATACCGATTCGCCTTCAAGCGCCTACCTTCGTTGGCCTTCAGCCTGTTCTTACTCGACGTACCGCCGGGTACGCCTGCGTAGCCCAGGCCTCGCCTCGCTATCCATCTTGAATGCAAATCGGTATCAGAGCCGATTGTGAGGGCGCGATCCCGTGGTAGTGGCTAGGGAGAACGGAACATTGAAATAGGACATGGTGAGTCAAAATTATGGAAATGGGGACTAAGGTTATGGAAGCCATCGTGGGATGTATTATCCTGCTGGGATCTGTTTATGCGCTCTTTTCCCTTTTCTGCATAAAGGAGTTTTTCGGCCGGCCGGAATATCCGAAGGCTGAACCCGAGCCTGCTTACCCGCCTCTGTCTGTGTTGAAACCTATGAAAGGGGTGGATCCTGAATGGCGTGACAATGTCGCCAGTTTCGTCACTCAGGACTATCCTGAGTACGAGGTCCTCCTCGGATTCAATGATGAGCGAGACGGAGGAATACCTTTCGCGCTGGAGATTGCCAAATCGCATGTTCCTAAAGTCCGCGTCGTTGTCCACACGAGCCGTCTCGGGAGCAATCCGAAAGTGTCAAATCTTCATGGTCTTATCGAGGAAGCCCGCCATCCTCTGCTGCTCATAAGCGATAGCGACATAAGGGTTGACCGTGGCTATCTGAAAGAGGTTGTGAGGGAGTACCTTGCTACGGAAAGAGCGGGCATCGTCACGTGTCTTTCCAAGATCACGCGAGCTCACACGATGGGCGCAGCTCTCGAGTCCCTCACGACAGCGGCTGACTTCATACCGTCGGTCCTCACGGCGAGGAGGCTGGAGGGCGTCACGTTCGGTCTCGGCGGCTCGATGTTGCTCTCGAAGCAAGCACTGGACGAGATAGGAGGCTTGCCGGCCTTTGCCGACTACCTCGCCGAGGACTATCAAATCGGCAACTGCCTATGGAAAAAGGATTACAGGAACGTTCTTTCCAGGTACCTGATTGAGTATGTTGTGGGTAGAATGCGCATTTGCGAGTACCTCGTGCATCAGCTCAGATGGGCAAGAACCTACAGGGTATGCAGGCCTATCGGCTTTTTCGGGTATGGCGTCACGCACATTTTTCCGTTTTCTCTTCTTTTCCTGGCCCTGCATGGCCCGACAGCAGCCTCTCTGTCAGCAATCGCCGTGGTCCTTGCCTTGAGATCCAGTGTTGCTCTTATGGTTGCAAGGATGGCCGGATATCCCAGGCAATGGCTTGGATGGCTCTGGCTGCTGCCTGTGAAGGATGTGATCAGTTTCGGGATATGGCTCTGGTGTTTCCTGGGTTCGCATATTTTCTGGAGGGGGCATCACTATAAGCTGCTCAAGGGCGGGCTGATGAAGAAGCTGTGATACCAGTTGCCTTCACCCATATAGCTTCGTTGCCTTCGCCCTGTCTCACTTCGACGTACTTAAGTACGCCTCCGTTCGCCACGGCTTGAGCGCCTCGCTCTATTGTTGAATTCAACTGGTATCAAGCCTTATACAATCTACAAGCAAATAGTAAACCGCGTGATGAGGCTGTGCCCTAATAATCGTCGAAGGCTTGCCGATACTTCAACCTGCGACCGCGCGGGCGCGGGCGCTCAGAAGAAGAGGCGCCGTACGTGCTGCGCAAAGGAGGGTTCCCGAACCGATTGACTTAAGCAGTTTTTATTCTTATCATCTTTCCGTTTCATCATTCCACACGCTTCAGAATGGTAAGAACCGCACTCATACTTGCGAACGACGAAAGAGGGTTGCAGCAGATCTTCGGCCTGCCGGTAGTGCGAAGACTTGTCCTGCTTATGCACCGGGCCGGGATCGAAGCGGTGCACATCGTGAGCCGCCAGGAATCACTATTCGCGGCTCTTTCAGATCTGATCCTGCCGGAGGCGTTTCACATCGTGCGCGATGTAGAGGAGTTGGACGGCGTCCTCGGTAAGATAAGCATCGGTCAGGGCGAAGGAGCACTGGTAGCGAGAGCTGACCTTGTTGTCGATCGAAAGTCGATCTTTACGTTTGTCCAGGCCCCAGACAGGTTCATGGACAGCGGCAGCATGTACGCGTTGGCTTCCCGCGAAAAGGCCGGCACAGAAGCGATCTACTCGGCAGGTAAAGATGTGCTCTCCTCTGCAGCGCGTGCCATCTGGTCGCCTGACCAATCCGGTCTGACAATTCTTGACAGAGCAGAGCAGTTAGCGGCCACACCCGGCCTGCCGTGCGGCGTGGGCAGCGAGCACGCATCCGTGAGGACCGCGGAGGACCGGTTGGTTGCTGCCCTTCCGTCAGCAACAGTAAACCGGGACGGTTTCATGGCCCGCCACGTGGACCGGCACGTTTCCCGCTTCATCAGCCGCAGGCTCGTGAGCACCTCGGTCACCCCCAATGGAGTCACGCTCTTTAATGTGGCAGTCGGGCTCGCGGGCGCCTTTCTGCTTTCGAGGGGCGGATATTGGTCACAGCTTATCGGCACACTGTTTTTCTTGTTGTGTGTGGTGCTGGACGGTGTCGATGGCGAGATAGCCAGGCTAAAACTACAGGAGACTGTTTTTGGCCACTATCTGGACATAATCACGGACAACATCGTGCATCTCGCGATTTTCACCGGATTAGGCGTAGGCCTTTATTTTCAAACGGGTAACAAAGTTTACCTTTATCTGTTATGGGTTCTACTCGGTGGGTTTGCCTTCTGTGCAGCATCCGTCTACAAGGTTTCGAGAGTCAACCCGGATAAGCCGAGGTCAAGAACTGTTGAGAGGCTCACAGGTCTCCTGGCCAATCGCGATTTCGCTTACCTGCTGGTGGCACTCGCAATAATCGGGCGCCTCAGCTGGTTCCTGATAGGATCCGCGGTAGGCAGCTATCTGTTCGCAGTTCTCCTGCTCGCACTCGATCTCGGGGAAAGGGGGTCTCCTGCTCGCTGTTAACCAGAAAATCTCCCAGGGCCTTCAATCCGTTAGCCCTTCAGGCAGGCATCCTAAGGGACTCTACTTTCTTTTTTTCACAGAAATGTGGGAGCGTTTCTCTTATTATGGCATGAAGGCGCTTCTCGTCTATTACATGATGAAGCATCTTCTCTTAAGCCAGGAGCAGGCATCTCACGTTTACGGGCTGTACACAGGGTTCGTGTACTTCACGCCCTTCTTCGGAGGGCT
>Ga0209039_10002360_pt1 | contig 16149 bp, 10 predicted proteins | sample BogFormECP12_OM1_FD_188238 | JGI IMG/M metagenome (GOLD analysis project Ga0209039, IMG submission 188238) | Bog forest soil microbial communities from Calvert Island, British Columbia, Canada - ECP12_OM1 (SPAdes) (version 2) | ecosystem: Environmental > Aquatic > Freshwater > Wetlands > Bog ... | reverse complement strand
CGGCTATCCAGCATATCAATAACTTCGCACCCGCAGAATTCCAATTGGAGCTTCAGCACGTTCAAGACCGCAGGTTCATCATCCACCGCCATAACTCGGAGTTTCACGTTTTTTCTCACCATGCAACAAGTGCTTCACTCTGGGAAAAGCGCCCTTACCCTGCTTCATTCGGCTTGAGCCGCCCTGCCGAGCGGGACGTCCGCTATCGCACGATCTGCTTTTAACGTTAGACCCTCGATCCACACGCCCTTTGGTGCGGGCCGATTCCGGGCTACTTCGTCGCGGATTCTCGTCCAAGTTTCCTCCGGGATCGAAAGGAACGCGGTAACGACTTGAGGGTCGAACTGCCTCCCCGACTCTCGCTCGATTTCGGCGCGCGCAACCGAATAAGGCCGTCCACGCCGGTAAGGCCGGTCGGACATCATGGCATCGAGGGTGTCGGAGATGGCGAAGATTCTTGCTCCCAAGGGGATTTCTTCACCGGCCAGGCCCTGGGGATACCCTGTGCCGTCATAACTCTCCTGGTGGGTCAGAACGATTTGGGCGGCGGAGGAGAGGAAGGCTACCCGGCTCATCAATTCGTATCCGATCCGCGCGTGGGTCTGCATGATGGCCGTTTCCTCCGGAGTCAGCTTGGCGGGTTTCAGGAGGATTGAGTCCGGAATACCGATCTTGCCAATATCATGCAGATTGGCGCCCCTTTCCAATTGTTTGAGCGCATCCTTGGAGATATTGAGCTTTCTGGCTATCTCCAAGGAATAGAGGGTGACCCGCTGGGAATGCCCGGCCGTGTCATTGTCACGAAGGTCGAGGGCCGCAGCCAAAGCTTCCAACGTCTCATCGTAGGTCTGCTCATTCCTCTCCAGGGCGGCCATGAGCTCTTTTGTCCGCTGCTCGACCATAATCTCCAAGCCCAGGCGGTACTCTTCTACTTTGGCTTCCAGGCGTTTCGTTTCCAGCGCCCGCCGGAGGCTTAGCATTACGGCATCCAATTGGAAGGGTTTAAGAAGGTAATCCGCCGCACCTTGCTTCATCGCCGTGACTCCCACCGCGACATCATTCTCGCCGGTTGCCATCAGGAAAGCCGTGTGCGGGGCAAGGCGGCGTGTTGCCGCGAGCAGCTCCAAGCCGGAAACCCCCGGCATCTTCAAGTCAGAAATGATCGCATCATAAGCTTCTTTGGAGAGGAGCTTGAGAGCATCTTCCCCGCTGGTACAGAATTCGGAGATAAAGCCCGAGAACGTTAGCTTGGCCATCAAAATGTCGCAAATTCTTGGGTCGTCATCGACCACCAGGACACGCGATTGGGGTGTTGAATTCATAGTCAGTTTGCCTTCCAGCCACTGTCGCAACCCGCCACTTCTTTCATGACAATGAGATATTTGGAATGAGCCTAGCACAGGGAAAATACTTGGCGCAAGCCAATATCGGTCAGACCGAAGGTCAAAGTTGGACTTGATAATGACAGGATATTATGTTCGGAAATATCCTCAAGAAGGTTGCTGGCAGCAAAGGCAAGACGACAAAAATCTCCACTACGAGGAGGCCAGAACCTTCGCGGTCTCTCGCGCCACGATCAATTCCTCGTTGGTATAAACCACCAGGGTTGCCACGCGGGAACAAGGCAGCGAGATGACTCGGTCGCCTTGAGCGGGCGCGCGGTTGGCGGCCTGGTTCAAGTGAATCCCCAGATACTCCAGCCCGCTACATACCTCCTGGCGGACGTGCCAGGAGTTTTCGCCAATGCCTCCCGCGAAGGCCAGGGCGTCGATTCCACCCAGGGCCGCAGCGTAAGCGCCGACGTACTTCTTGACCCCATAGATAAACACCTCGAGCGCCAGTGCGGCGCGCGCGTTTCCTTCCTCCGCGCCCTTTTCCAAATCACGAACATCATTGCTGATCCCGGAGATGCCCAGCAGTCCGCTTTTCCTGCAAAGCACTTGCCTCGCTTCCGCCGTGGTGAGATTTTCCTTCTCCATAACGTACAAGACCACAAACGGGTCCAGGTCGCCGGAACGCGAGGATTGCTCCAGCCCCGATTGCAGCGAGAAACCGAGGCTTGTGTCCACGGACTTGCCACTGTGAATGGCCGTGACGGAAGAGCTCCCGCCCAAGTGGCCGGAGACGAGGCGTAGGTCCTTCGCCGGGCGGCAGAGCAGTTCGGGAACGCGCTGAGAAATGTAGCGGTGCGACGAACCGTGAAAGCCGTAGCGGCGCACGCCGTATTTCTCGCGCCACTCATAGGGGACGCCGTAAGTGCTGGCGTGTTCCGGGATCGTCGAGTGAAATCCGGTTTCAAACACCGCCACCATAGGGACGCCCGGCAGGATTTCCCGGAAAATCTGCATGGCCTGGATGTAAACTGGATTGTGGACGGGCGCCACGGGAACGAACTCCTGCATGGCGGCCAGCAGATCGTCATCGACCAGAAAACTTCCGCAATAGCGCGGGCCTCCATGCACGGCCTTGAAGCCGACGGCCGCGATTCTGCCACCCGCTTCTGCCCCGGTCCCGAGGCCGGCAAGGCGGTCGATTAGAATCTTGATGGCGGCGCGATGATCGGGCACCTGCGCCGTGCTTCGCCACTCCTGCGCGCTCCCCGTCTCCCAGCAGATGATTTGCGACTCCGCGCCGCCGATGCGGTCAATCTTTCCCCGCGCTAAAACGCCTTCGTTTTCGGTTTCAAGCAGTTGGTACTTCAGCGAGGTCGAGCCGAGGTTGGGGATCAGAACTCTCACGGTAATCTTCCTCCGCCGGATAATTTAGCACGCGTAGCGCCGGTCAGCGCACTCATGAGAAATCCCGCCAAGGTTAGCGTCGTTATGACGCTTGGACTCTCACGCCTTGCAAATCGCCGGGTTTCTGTAGGCGGGTGCTGTCCTAATCTCAGATGTAGCGCCGGCTTCCAGCGGCATTGAGCGGCCAAGATGGCGGCGCTACGTTCAAATTAGAACAGCACCTGTAAGTGGTTTTGCTTGCCATTTCGACCCGCTTCATTGCAAAGTGAATAAGATTCTCCGTTCTGGATAGGATCGCACCGATGAACCCTTCACCTCGAATTCGCTTCGCCAAGTTCGCCAGCCAGCAACGCTCCCTGGGCCTGGGGGTGATCGGGCTGGGGACCGTCGGCACGGGCACCCTGAAGGTTCTGGCCGAGCACCAACGCGAAATCCAGCGGCGGCTCGGATGCGATCTCCAACTCAAGGTTATCTGTTCCCGCAGCGTGCACAAGCGGGATCTCTCCTGGTTGCACCAACCCGTTAAGCTCACTTCCGACTGGAAACAGGTCATCCGCGATCCGGAAGTTAACATCGTGGTCGAGTTGGTGGGTGTTTTCCCCACCGCCCGCGCCATCGCCTTTGCGGCGCTGGAAGCGGGCAAGCATCTGGTGACGGCCAACAAGCAACTGGTGGCAGAATACGGCGTGGAGTTGGTTGAGCAAAGCCGCGCGCACCACGTGAGTTTGGGAATCGAAGCTTGTGTGGCGGGCGGAACGCCGGTGCTACACGCGATCCGGGAAGGGCTGGCGGGCGAGAACTTTACCGCGGTCTACGGCATCCTGAACGGCACCACCAACTACATCCTCACCGAGATGGAGCGGCGCAGTTGTTCGTTCGCCGAAGCCCTGGCGGAGGCCCAGGAAAAAGGATACGCCGAACCCGACCCCGCTTTCGATGTGGAGGGGAACGATGCGAGTTACAAAATCGCCATCCTGGCCATGATGTGTTTTGGCCAAGCGGTGCGGGTTCGCGACATTCCCGTGCAAGGCATCACGCACATCGACCCCGTGGATTTTGCTTACGCGCACCGGCTGAACCACACCCTGCGCCTGATTGCCGGGGCCCGTCGCCGCGCCAGCAATCATCTGGAGATATTCGTCCGCCCCATGATGATCCCCCTTGCCTCGCGCCTGGCGGAGGTGAAGGGCGCCACCAACGGGGTTTTGCTGGTGGGCAACAAGGGCGGTAACACCAGCATCACCGGCCGCGGCGCGGGGGGTGAAGCCACGGGCGTCGCGGTGCTATCTGACGTCGTCCAGATCGCGCGCTCGATTGCCGCAGGCGGCTCGCGCTCGACCCCCTTCGGTTACGAGAACTGGCATCCCTCGCGAATCGCCACACCCGATGAGAACGTCGGCGCCACTTATCTGCGGCTCGTGGTGCGTGACCGGCCTGGCATCCTGGGGCGCGTCTGTACCATCCTGGGCCGCCATCGCATCAACATCGACTCCGTTCTGCAAGAACCCGAGTGCAAGAAGCAGCACCTACCCTTCGTCATGACCCTCGAGCCCACCCAGGAAAAACATGTGCAGCGCGCCTTGAAGGAAATCGCCCGCCTGCCTTTCCTGGCCGAGCCCCCGCTGCTCCTGCCTTTCTCGGAGTTGCCGTGATTAGGGATTGGGGATTAGGGGTCAGGGATTAGGGGTTCACCCTAATCCCCAACCCCTAATCCCTAACCCCTCGCTCGTCTACCAAATCAGCCACAAACCTAACTGGAGTTCGCGCGGCTCGCCCGGCCCGCCGGAGGCCAAGCCGGCGACCGGTTGGACCGTATTGAAGATCTGGCCGAAGCTGGAAGTGTTCACAATGTTTTGGGGAATATCGAAGTTGGCGCGGTTGAAGATATTGAAAATCTCCCCGCGAAACTGGACCTTAGCGGATTCGCCCAAGCGGAAGTTGCGAAGGAGGGAAAAATCGCAGCTTCCCAAACCGGGGCCACGCAGGATGTTCCGCCCTGCGTTACCGAAGGTAAACGCGCTCGGCGTGCTGAAGGTCGAGGGCAGCACCCACTGCCGCGGGGTTTGCTTGGTTGGGTAGAACGTACTGCTCACGACGTTCGGGCGGTCCGTATCGGCCTGCACCGTGGCGTTATTGATCTCATCCGCGCCACTCACGTTCCCGCTCACCACCGGAGTAAAAGGCGGTCCGGATTCGACGGTGAGCACGCTCCCCACCTCCCAGCCCTGAATCAGGTAGTTAAGGCGTTGGTCATGGAACTTCCCCGTGGTCGATCCAAAGGGCATGTTCCAGATATAAGCCAGGGACAGCCGTTGGGGAAAGTTGAAATCCGACACGGATTTTTCTGCCGCCACGTCATAGGAGTTCTGTGGGAAGTTGGGATTGCGTGAATCGCTGAAAGGACCGGATGCGGTATCGATCGACTTCGAGTACGTGTAGGCGGCCAGGATGGAGAGCCCCTTGGAGAATCGCCGCTCCACCTTGGCTTGCAAGGCGTGGTAAATGGAGCTTCCCGCGGACTGCGTATAGGCGAAATTGGCGAGATAGGGAATCGGCGCAGGGCAACTGCCCGCTTGACACGCCGCCAGGGTGGAGGCTTGGACGGCCGGCGACGCGTTGCTGACGGCAGACATATTCATGGGCTGATTGGGATCGGTCTCCTGGACCAGGTGCAATCCGCGGGTCCCCACGTAGCCAATATCGAAGAGCCAAGTGTTCCCCACCTGCCGTTGCAGATCAGCGCTCCACTCCTGGATGAAAGCATTTTGGAAGTTAAGCTGGAAAGGGCTCATGCTGGGGTAAGCCGTACCCCCGATGTTGGTGAGGGCGTTTTGAATGATGGCGCCACTTCCAGGGAAAAATGTGCCCGACGCGAGCAAGGGCAAGGCCTGCCCGATGTTGCCCTCTTCGAGGTGGACAAAGGGAGGATTGGCGGCCTTCTGGAAATAAACGTCGCCAAAGGTCTGGTCATAAAAGATTCCATAGCCGCCACGCAGAACCGTTTTGGGATTATTGAAAGGCTGCCAGGCAATGCCGATGCGGGGCTCAAAATCCTTTCGATCGGGATATTGCAGAGAGCGGTTGTTCGCCGTGCTGCCCAAGTTGAGGGTCTGTTGGGCGCACGTTGGCGCCGTGCAAGGCTGAGGGTTAATCTGATATTGGCCGGTGTAGGGATTAACGGTGGGGTTAAAGCTCCACAGGGTAGCGGCGTTGGTCCCCGCCACTATCAGATCCCCATTGCTGAAGTCAAAGTTGGAAAAGTCGTTGTTCTTTTCCGTCACCAGGCTCTTGTATTCGTAACGCAAACCGAGGTTCAGAGTCAGATGGGGACGCACGCGCCAATCATCCTGGACAAAGAAATCGTATTCGCCGAACGCCCCGGAGATGTACTCCTGGAATCCGTTCAGCCAGTACTGGGGAAGGCCCAGCAGAGCATCCGTGACGCTGTTCCCGAACTGGCACTTGCCGGTTGCCGCACAGGGAAGACCCAATAACCCGGCAAGCCCCGCCTGCTCCTGCGGGCTCAACTGTCCCAAGCCGCCGGTCACAAATCCGGTGAACCCAAACGCTCCGCGGTAGTTGCTGTCGACGGTGAAATTGCCGCGACGGACCAAGCGCATGTCGACTCCGTAGCTCAAAGTGTGGCTCCGCAGGACGTGCGTCAGTGTGTCGCCAAACTGGAAGGTATTCACCGCGCCGGTTTCCGGCACGCTCGAGTCAGCTCCCATGCTGGCATACCCTGAATAGGTCATGTCAGGAACGCCGGCGGAAAGCGAGCCGATTTGGTTGACGCCCATGATTCCGAGGGTTGAGGCCAGGTCGTTACCCAAGTCCTGATTGTCCTGGCGAAGCTGCCAACGGTTGTACCCCGCTTTGAACTCGTTGACCATCTTGGGGCTGAAGATGTGCGTCCAATCGAGCCCCCCCATCTGGTAGGAATTGTGAGAATACCTGCCGTACCCGGGAAGAGTCGTGGTGCCTTCCGGAACCGTGCCCGACGGCCAGAACTCCTGGTCAAAGTTGAGATTGTAGCGGACGAATATCGAGTTCTTGGTGTCGAACTGATGGTCTACGCGTCCGGTCATCGTATTGGTATTGACCTGCCGGTCCACCAGCGCCGTGTAGTTGGCGGCGCCACAGGAGGCGCTCGAAATGTTGGGCGTGGGGTATTGGTTCACTAAGCCCTGCCCCGCCGGATCCGCCTGCGGCAAGACCTGGCTGATGTCGGTAAAGGGCTGTACCGATCCCTGCATCAGGGCAAGGGGATTGAGCAAAACCGTCTGGCTGGAACAGGCGGGATTCAAGAGATCGGAAAAATCACCCTGGCGGTCCGAGACGGACGGCACCAGAAAATTGTCGTAAAAATCGCGGTGCTCCCGCGTGCCCTCGAAGGCGAAAAAGAAGAATGTATGGTCGTGCCCGTCATAGATTCCCGGAGCCACCAGGGGCCCGCCGAGCGTCGCGCCGAACTGATTGCGGTGCATGGGGGCCACGGAAGGGTCAAAGAAATTGCGCGCGTCGAAGGCCGTATTGCGGATGTACTCGTAAAGGCTGCCGTGGAGGTCATTCGTCCCCGATTTGGTCACCATGTTGACTTCAGCCCCGGCGTGGGCGCCGAATTTGGCCTCGTAGACTCCGGTCTCCATGCGAAACTCCTGCACGGAGTCCAGCGGGGGAGCCACGGTGTATTGGCCGACGCCCACCGAGGTGTCATCCAGGCCGTCCAGCCAATAGGAATTCATCGAGTCGCGCATGCCATTGACGTTGATGGAGCCACCCCCGCCCCGGCTGCTGACCGCGCTGCCCTCGGTTCCGGGCGATACCCCGGGCACCAGTAACGCCAGCTCCAGGAAATTCCGTCCGTTCAGGGGAACCTCATTAACCTTCTGCGCGTCAAGGGTCGTTCCTACGGAAGAGGTTTGGCTTTCCACCGTCTCGGGATAAGCCTCCACTGAAACGACAACGGCTGTTGAACCCACGTTTAGCGTGATGTCCTCTCGCAGATGCTGATTCACGAGGAGCGTCAGGGGGCCGCGTTGGAAATTTCGGAAACCTATCTTCTGGGCGCCCAGCACATACCGCCCAGGCGGGAGAAGGGGAATTTCAAAACTGCCGTCGCCGGAAGTGCTTACGCTGCGCGAAAACCCTTTGTCTTTTTCCGTAATCGTCACCAGGGTGCCCGGCACGACTGCGCCGCTTTGATCCATTACCGTCCCTGTGAAGCTACCCTGAAAGGTCTGCCCCCAGGCTACTAAGCAACCCACACCGAGGATAAGGATCAGGCGTTGTAAAGCCTGTCGGATGGATGATGGCATGATTCGTATAATCCTCCCTATAAAGTCCGGGACACGCGACCCACCACTTCAGGGATGCATCTTTGGAAAGAAGCGACCCTGTTGGATAGTGATCCCCCGCCCACCGACCATGAAAGAACCTTTACAATAGCATGAATTCTTTTGATGCGTAAAGCCGTTCCAGCCTGCTCTGCGTTGGCGCTTGCCAGGGCCTAAGGCTGAGTATCGACGGGATATCCGTGCGTTGGGGTGTCCCCCGGTGGTTGCCTGAGAAGTCATTCCTGAATCGCCGATCGCTCGTAGAATCATGCCGTAAACATGATGAAATTCGGGCGTAACCTGCGCTTAACGGAAAAAGAGATATCGTTCAAGGTGTGGGTGGTGAAAGTGCGTCTGCCGGTCCCGCCCCTGGGTCATCGCGCCATGCGTTGCAACCTTTCCGGGCCATCTGATAGATTAGCTTTTCGAATTCATGCCTATCCTGATTGGCCAAGAGGTCGAACCCCCGCCATGGGCTCCATACCGCTCCCACGGTTGACCTTTAGACGGTCCGACGGGTAAGGACATCCCCCGCGCGGGCTGGTAGGTTGTTCGCGGACACCCGGGGCTTGTAGGGCGGCCTCGGCAGGGATTAGGAACTCGGGATTAGGGATTCGGAATTCATGATGCAGGGCCTAGGACGCAGGGTTCGGGGCGCAGGACCTGGGACGCTCTTTCCCGAACCCCTAATCCCTGACCCCTAAACCTGAATCCTGAACCCCATGGGAGGTCGCGATGCAGTTGGAAAAAGGCACGCTGGAGATTCTACCGGCGGCGCTCCGGACATTGGAGGAGGGCTTTGCCTCACTCCCCGCCGTCGACGCACCGGCGCCGGACCAAGAGCGCATGACGGAAGTGATGCAGCAAGTCGCCGTTCGCCTGCGAGACAATTATCCGTACTTCCATCCTCTTTATGCCGGCCAAATGCTCAAACCACCTCATCCCATTGCCCGCGCCGCCTATGCCTTGGCCACCTGGATCAATCCCAACAATCACGCGCTGGACGGTGGGCGCGCCAGTTCGGCAATGGAAAAGGAGGCGGTAGCGGAGATCGCCGCCATGTTCGGCTGGCAGACCCACCTGGGGCATCTCTCGAGCGGCGGCACCATGGCGAACCTGGAGGCGCTCTGGGTGGCTGGGCAACTTCATCCGGGAAAGAAGATCGCAGCCTCCGCGCAGGCCCACTATACCCACCATCGCATCAGCAGCGTGCTGGGGTTGCCGTTTGCGGAATTGCCCTGCGACCTTCGCGGGCGGATGGACACTCAGGCTCTGGCGAAAAGGCTGGCGGCAGGAGATATCGGCTGTGTGGTGGCCACTCTGGGAACCACCGGGACGGGCTCCGTCGACCCCTTGCCGGAGATCCTTCGCCTGCGCGCCCATTACGGCTTCCGCTTGCACGTGGACGCGGCGTACGGCGGCTACTTTACCCTCGCCGGTAATTTGACGGAGGAAGCCCGTGCGGCGTACGACCAGATCGGCCAGGCCGACTCGATTGTGGTTGATCCCCACAAGCATGGACTGCAACCTTATGGGTGCGGGTGCGTGCTGTTTCGCGATCCGAGTGTGGGGGCGCTGTACAAGCATGATTCCCCCTACACCTACTTCACCTCCTCGGAATTGCACCTGGGTGAAATCAGCTTGGAATGCTCGCGCCCGGGGGCTTCGGCCGTGGCACTTTGGGCCACGCAAAAATTGCTGGCCCTCGCGCGCGGAGGCGAGTTCGCTACGGGGCTCGAGGCCTGCCGGGAAGCCGCGGTGAGCCTGGCGAATCGCCTCGCCGCCGATTCCCGATGGCTCGTACCCTTTTCTCCTGAGCTGGATATCGTCGTCTGGGCGCCTTGCGCCGGGTCCGCGCGCCTCGCTTCTGAACAGTCACAACGCATTTTTGCCGCGGCCGCAAAGCGCGGCCTGCACCTGGCGCTGATCCGGCTGCCCGTGCGGTATTTTCCTACGCTCCAAAAGCCGCAGGGCCGAACCGCGGGCCCTGCGCTACCCCCGGCGGATTCGTCAGATCAAGAGACGGTGCTTTGCCTACGTTCTGTCCTGATGAAGCCCGAGCACCGCCAATGGCTGAAACAGATTCTGGCCACTCTGGACGCGGCGTTCGGAGATGCGGCGGAGGAATAGCGCGATTGCGAAATGACGATGAATGCCTGGTTTCCCTCCCTCCGATAAATCATAACTTCGTGTTTCAAGGTACAATTGAGATGGGGCTTTTGCGGTCTCATGGCATCACAAGTTCTGGCCTATAAGACTCGGGAACTCTCCAAGAAGACTTGGCCCGATTTTGAGAGACTCTTCTCTCAGAACAATGGGTGGGATCATTGTTGGTGCACGTGTTAATGCGACGAACCGTCTGATCTCATGCGTTCCCCTGATCAAATCGCCATCCCTTCCCCCCGCAAACTTAACCGCTATGCAGCCGTCCTTCAAAAATTCACATCTAACGGATTGACAAACTCAGGTCAATGCGCATAGTGTACGCCATCTTATGAAGTTACTCGTCCTAGGATCCGGTGGTCGGGAACACGCTCTGGCATGGAAGCTGCACGAAAGCCAGCAGGTGGAGGAGTTGTATTGTGCCCCCGGAAATGCCGGCATCGCGCAGGAAGCGGAGTGCCTCCCGGTCGAACTTTCACAAACCAGGGCGATCGTAGACCTGGCCAGACGCTTAAAGGCGGACCTGACCATTGTTGGTCCGGAAGCGCCCCTGGTAGCCGGCGTCGTCGATGAGTTCGGGAAAGAGGGGATGGCCATTATCGGCCCCAGCAAGGCCGCCGCGCGCTTGGAGGGGAGCAAGATCTTTGCCAAGGAATTCATGCAGCGGATTGGCATTCCCACCGCGCGCTTCGAAGTAGCTGAAACCTTCGAGGGGGCCGTCGAAGCTCTGGCGCGATTCCCGCTTCCGGTTGTGGTCAAGGCGGATGGGTTGGCCGCGGGCAAGGGGGTGGTGGTTGCCCATAACCACGTGGAGGCGGAACAGGCTGTCGAAGACTTCATGCTCCGCAAGACGTTGGGGAGCGCGGGCGACCGGGTGATCATCGAGGAGTGCCTGACGGGTGAAGAAACGTCCTTCATCGTTCTCACCGATGGTCGCGGGATACTTCCCCTTGTGCCGACCCAGGATCACAAGGCATTACTGGATGGGGACCAGGGCCCCAACACCGGTGGCATGGGCGCGTTCAGCGACGACTCGATTCTCAGCGAGTCGATGCACGACGAAATTCTTCGCTCCATCGTCGCTCCCACGCTGGCAGGCATGGAAATGGAAGGGGCTCCCTACCGCGGCTTTTTGTATTGCGGGCTGATGATGACGCCCTCCGGCCCCATGCTGCTCGAGTACAACGTCCGCCTGGGCGACCCCGAAGCGCAACCCATCCTGATGCGCTTGCGTTCCGACCTCGCAAACCTGTTGATGGCGTCGCGCGAGGGCCGACTGGCGACAGTGGATGTTCATTGGAGCCCCAATCCCGCCGTCTGTGTGGTGCTAACGTCCAAGGGCTATCCGGCAAAGCCGGAGGTTGACAAGACGATCACCGGTTATGAAGCGGTGGAAGCGCTGGGGGGCGTCAAAATCTTCCATGCCGGAACGCGTGTAAAGGATCATCAATTACTCACTGCCGGGGGGCGGGTGATGGGAGTGACCGCTATTGCCGAGGATTTGCCCTCCGCCATCCAGCGCGCCTACGTGGGGGTGAGCAAGCTGCAATTTGAAGGAATGCACTACCGGAAGGACATCGGGGCGAAGGCGTTGCGGCGGGTCCCCAGGACCCCGGCGCCCAAGCGCGCGCGCCCCGCCAAGGGAGAGCGCCCGTCTTCGCGCAAATAGGCAGGGGCTCATAAGGGCTTTACAGGCTGCGGAAAAACGCCTCACCGCGGACAACCACCCCGGCGCTCCACGCGCCACCCCTCCTGATTCAGGAGGGGAGTTGTTAAAGAACTCCCCTCCTCAGATAGGGAGGGGTGGCGCGCCGAGCGTCGGGGTGGTGCTGACAAGGGGATTAAGGGGTGGTCTTGCTAATCACAGCGCCAACGAGTTTTTCCGCAGGCTGTTCATCCCGATCCCAACGGTAAAGGGAGGAAAGAAGAGATGCCTGAGAAACCATTAGTTGGCATCGTTATGGGCAGCGACACGGACCTGCCCGTCATGACCGAGGCCGCTGCAACCTTGAAGAAATTCCACATCCCCTTTGAAATTGAAATCACTTCCGCACACCGGTCGCCGGTGCGCACCTCCGAGTATGCGCGCACGGCGGTCGAGCGGGGCCTGAAAGCGATCATCGTAGGGGCGGGAGGGGCGTCGCACCTGGCGGGAGTGATCGCGGCGGAAACCATCCTGCCGGTGATTGGCGTCCCCATGGCCACCACCACGCTCGCGGGGCTCGACGCGTTGTTGTCCACGGTCCAGATGCCCGGCGGCGTGCCGGTGGCCTGCACGGCAATCGGGAAGCCCGGCGCGATTAACGCCGCCATCTTCGCCGCGCAAATCATCGCCACTTCCGACCCCGCCATGGCGCAGAAACTGGTTGAACACAAGGAACAATTGGCGGTGGCGGTGGCCGAGAAATCGGAAAAGCTCAAGCGCGAATTCCAATTGCCGTGACGAGTGACGCAATTGTCGATGTTCGATTGATGATTTTTGATTGAGCGTGGACGATTGGGCAGATTCGCAAATCGACAATCGGCAATCGACAATCCTGCTTGTCACTCTTCACTCGTCACTTGTCACTGTACTAGGGAGTTTTTGTGTTCATTGGGCACTTCGGAGTCGCCCTCGCGGCGAAAAAGGTTGCGCCCCGTACCTCCCTGGGAACCTTGGTGATGGCCGCGCAGTTCGTGGACCTGATCTGGCCGTTTTTTCTTCTCCTGGGGGTTGAGCGGGTGATCATTGCCCCCGGCACGACGGCGGTCACGCCGCTGGATTTCATCTCCTACCCTCTATCCCACAGCCTACTCGCCGATCTCGGTTGGGCATGCCTTTTCGCGGGTATTTATAAAATAGTTAAACGTGACTCGCGGGGTGCCGTCTGCCTGTGGTTCGTCCTGATCAGCCACTGGCTGCTCGACGCGCTCAGCCATCGGCCCGACCTTCCGCTCTATCCAGGCGGCTCGACGTATGTGGGCCTGGGCCTCTGGAATTCACGCTTCTGGACTATTCTCGTTGAAGGCGCCATCTTCGCGCTCGGTGCGAGGCTTTACGCGAAAGCCACCCATCCCCGCGACCGCATCAGCATCTACGCCTTCCGAACTTTTATCGCCCTGCTGTTCCTGTTTTACCTCCTCAACATTTTCGGCCCACCGCCACCCAGCGTGAAGGCCCTCGCCTTCTCGGCTCTCGGTATGTGGCTGTTCGTCATCTGGGCCTACTGGCTGGACCGCCACCGGGTGGTGAATCCCCCTCGTGCTGCCCATATTGCAATTGACCCTTTTTCCGGGCATACTCCTGCACTGTGAGCCGGCAGTGTGGAGGCAAGCCTGTCCCCATTAGCCTTTTCGCATCGTCTGATTCGGACAGGCAGGGTGGGGGGCTGCACTCATTCGGGCCTCCCCGAAGGGGAGGAATATCATTAGCCGTAGGTGGAACCTACGGAACGGAAATCCGAGAGTCAGGTTCCGACCCTGAAGGGGTCGAACATTCGACCCCTTCAGGGTCGAGAGAATTATTTTCATTGCCGTCCCGATCCATAGGTTCCACCTACGGCTAATGATATTGTCCCCCTTCGGGGAACAAGGCTGATGGCTGTCTATTTTGAGCCTTGGCCATGGCTAATTTGGCTTGGTGCGGAACCGATCCTCTTTGTGGGGGTCCGCATGCGGTTCTCAAAGATTTACCGGTGCGTAGATAGATCTGGCAAGCGGCGCAAATCACAGGGCGCGGAGGCGAAGACAAGATATGTCGAGACGTGTATGGTGTGCACTCATTACCGTGATGTTGTCACTCCCGTTCGCGCTGATCGTGCGGGGACAAACGGTGTCCGCTCCCCGTCCTCAAGAAATCAAAAAGGCCTTTCCTTGGCCGGATGGGAAGCGTGTGGCCGTCAGCCTCTCATTCGATGACGGACGCCCCAGCCAAGTGGACCGGGGGCTGGACGTGCTGAATCCCACTGGCGTAAAGGTCACCTTCTTTGTTGTTCCGGAAAATGTGAAGAAACGATTAGATGGTTGGAAGCGCGCCGTGGCCAGCGGGCATGAAATCGCGAACCACAGCCTGACTCATCCTTGCACCGGCAATTTCCCCTGGTCCTCCCAGAACGCGCTGGAGGGCTATAGCCTGGAGAAAATGTCTCAACAGCTCGACGACGCGAATGCCGAGATTCAAAGCCTTCTCGGCGTGCGCATGGTGACCTTCGCCTATCCCTGTGGCCAGAAGTTTGTGGGGAGGGGCCGCCAATTGAAAAGCTACGTCCCCCTCATCGGGGAAAAGTTTCTGGTGGGACGCGGCTTCATGGACGAATATTTCAATGACCCGGCTTTTGTCGATATGGCGCAAGCCGGGGGGACAGTCTCCGACGATTTGGATTACATCCAATTGGTCAAATTGATTTCCCAGGCTGCCGCGCAAGGCGCATGGATCATTTTTGCCGGACACGATATCGGGGAAAAGGGCTTTCAGGTTACGGATGCCACTGCTCTCACAGCGCTCTGCAAATACATGCAGGAACCCGCCAACGGCGTCTGGGTTGACACCGTCGAGAAAATCGGCAGATACGTCCAGCAACAGCGCACGGGCCGAGGTGAATGAAAGCGCGTTTGACCGCCGCCGTAACACACGCCTCGTAGAGCCTCTTGACTGCAGGTGGTGTAACGTTATCTTCTCCAGCAACAAACCTGCGGATAGCCTTCCGAGGGTGAGGAAGAGAGCGCCGAAAGCGGGAATATGATGTCAAAGCCCTTATCTGCTGTGGATTGCATTGCTCCGGCATTTGCCCAGACAAAGCATCAGCTCTTCGCGCCCTTTCGATGGGGCCGCTGGGCGCGCTTGGCATTGGTATGCTTGCTCACCGGCGAATTTGCGGGCGGAGGGGGCGGCGGGTCTTCGGGAAACTTCAATTTCCCTCAATCACATGACAAGAGTGGCAAAAGTTTGCTCGCCATCCCCCATCTCGAGTGGGGCAGGATTCTCCCTTGGCTGCCCTGGATTCTTGCCGGTATTGCTCTGTTGTTCTTGCTCATCTTCCTGTGGGTTTATATCGCCTCGGTGTTTCGCTTCGTGCTCTTTGATTCGGTTCTTTATGATCGCTGCGAACTGAAAGGGAGTTGGGGGCGGTGGGAGCCCTGCGGCCGAAGCTATTTCTATTGGTGTCTCTCCATCTTTGTGGTGTTTGTGGCCGGGTACGCTTTGCTCATCGGGGTGCCGCTGCTCCTCGCCTGGCGCGCCGGGTTATTCCACCATCCTCGGGAACACCTCGTTCTGCTGATTCTGGGCGGCGTCGCGCTTCTCTTCATCGTCATCGCATTCTCTCTGCTGGGCGCGATGGCCGCCCTCTTCGCCAAGGATTTCTGCGTGCCGATCATGGCGATGGAAAAGGTGGGCGTGCTTCACGCCTGGCGTCGTCTGCTCCCCATGCTGGCAGCGGAGAAGTTGGCGTTCACCGGCTATGTGCTGATGAAAATTGTTTTGGCCATAGGTAATGCCATCATGGTGGCCATCGTTACATTACTGACCTTAATTATTCTGCTCATTCCTCTGGGAATCGCGGCGCTCATTATCTATTTTGGAGGAAAAGCGATCGGACTCACCTTAAACGTTACCACCATCAGCATCCTGGTGGTGTTGGGTGGCGTCATCCTGACCGGCTTAATCTATCTGATCGCGCTGATCAATACGCCCCAGATGGTCTTTTTCCAGTCTTACGTGCTCCACTTTTTCGGGGCCCGCTACCCGGCCCTGGGCGCAGTGGTTTTCCCCCCGCCGCCGGAAACTCCGCCGCCTGCCTTCGACGAACCGCCGATCATCGAGCCATCCATCGGGTGAACCGATCATTTCTTCACCCGGCTCCCGGGTTTTACGGCGGGGATTCCTGCCAGGCAAAGCGGGCAATCCGCCGGATTGTAATTCTGAATTTTCAGGGTGA
>Ga0209039_10002359_pt1 | contig 16156 bp, 13 predicted proteins | sample BogFormECP12_OM1_FD_188238 | JGI IMG/M metagenome (GOLD analysis project Ga0209039, IMG submission 188238) | Bog forest soil microbial communities from Calvert Island, British Columbia, Canada - ECP12_OM1 (SPAdes) (version 2) | ecosystem: Environmental > Aquatic > Freshwater > Wetlands > Bog ... | reverse complement strand
ACCAGGTGGATAATCCGGCTGGCAAATACCTTTCCGTTGCACCGCCCACCGACCTCCACATCATGAAAACCGCTTGCAACACCACCACCATGGCTGAGGAAGAAAGGCCATACCACAGCTCTTTAACTTTAAAGCCAAACAACGGAAAGCCAATGAGCATTGCCAGGCCAACCGCAACCACGCCTCCGACAAACATCCCCAACCAGGGGGTAATATTCCAGCGAATCAAGAGTGTACCGGTAGTAAAGGCGCCCAGACCCAAATAAGCAGCAGCTGCCAGGTCGAGCTGCCCGGCCATACCGCCAATAATGTTCCAGGCGCTGGCCAGAACTGCCGATATCAGCACCGTGGTCATCAGCACCATCACATATTGGTTTGTCTGTAAGAGCAGGGGGAGCAACAGCGCAGTAAGGATGGCGCAGAATATCAATATGTTCCGAGAATTAAAGAGGGTTTTGGCGTTCATTATCGCCTCCCGAAAAGACCCCTGGGACGCAGCCAGAGCACCAGGATAAAGATAGCGTAAACTCCTAATAATTCGCTGCGTGGATCGAAGAAGGTCAGAGACAGTGATTCAACCACACCGATGATGATCCCTGAAATAATCAATCCAGGAATTGAGCCAAGACCTGCTAACGCCAGAATACACCAGCTCAATAGCCCAAAGCGGATCCCACCAACCGGGTCGGTCTGCTGGAAGCTCATTAATAAGCCGGCTGCAACCGCAGTGATGCTGGCGCCAATTGCAAAGGTAAGTGCAAATGTGCTGTGATAATTGACACCCATCAGCGCAGCAGCATCCAGGTCATCGGAGGATGCACGCATGGCCTTGCCTGCCCAGGTCCTATCCAGAAAATAAGAAATTCCAGCAATAAAAATGAGACTGACGACCGCCGAAAATAAGCGAGAAGTCAATATCTCGAACCCGCCAATTTGAAAGTGACCCTGGATGAAGGAATACTGCAGGGCAACCGGCTGAGCCTGAAAGACGATCAACGCCACCGAACGAAGCAGGATCTGAAGTCCTACGGTTACTGCCAATTGGACAACATACATCTGGCGAAGTGTACGATCGATCAGCAAGTAATAAGTGATCAGGCCAAACACAAACATAATTGGTGCTGTAATTAACGGTGTTGCTACGGCATCCCAGGCAAAGGCAGTCCCTACTGCATAGGAGAGATACATGGAAACCATCACGAAATCGCCGTGGGCGAAATTCGTGACATTCATAATCCCAAATATGATGGAGAGACCCAGCGCAATCAGCGCATAAATCATTCCCATCAATACGCCAGTGATAACACCTTGGGCAACAGTATGAATCATCTTGAAAAATCCTTATTAACAGAGAGCACCATTTACCGTTTTTCCGGCTTCCCCCAGGCATGGGACTTTGCCCGGGGGAAGCCACTAGCAAGGTGGCAATGCCACCTGGTTTCGGTCAGGGGATCCGAAACTTATTGCGCTTTATAATATGGGTTCGGGAAAATAGGTTTCGCCTGCGCCTCATCCGGAGGATAGACAACCACCGGTTGGCCGTTCTGCACCTGCATGACGATGACACCCGGGTGAATGTTCTGGCCAGTGGCATCGAATTTAATCTCGTTGCTTGGGTAGGTTTCTTCCGCCGGGCCAGATTTCAGATCCAGCGCCAGGAAGGAAGCACGCAGGTTATCAGCGTTTAGTGGGTCATTCGGGAAATTGGTGCCCGAATATTCCAAAGCCTCATACAGGGTCATCGCGCCGTAATAGTTCATGCCTGCACCTTCGGTGGGAATGACGCCATATTTTGCCTTATATTCGCTGACGAACTTATTATTCTGGGGAGTGTTTTTGGCCGGGTTATAGCTATAGGTCATTGACAAACCTTCGGCTGCAGACCCCAGAGCTTTAATCGAATCTGGATCGACGTAACCGCAAGCGCCTGCGCCAGCGATGAACTTGGGATAATAACCGGCTTCTTTAAAGGCCTTGGCTAATACAATTCCGTCGTTGAAGTAGGGGGTGGAGATAATGGCATCCGGATTGGCCGTCTTGAGCTGCTGCACGATCTGGGTGGCGTCGGTGATGTCGTATGAGTATTCAATTGAAGAAACCACCGGAATCTTGTCCGTCAGCGCTGCTGTTGTAGCGCCCAGGGTATTCGCAAGACCATTGGCCGAATCTTCATTTAAGAAAGCCAGGGTTTTAATCGAAACACCCGTTGCCTTAGCAGTATCCATTACAAAATGATAAGCCAAGGCGCCATGATCACTGGCGGTAGGGCCGGGGCGGAACAGGTATTGGCGGCCCATTTGCGTGATCTGCGGTACCAGAGCATCTGCGATCAGGATGACCTTGTTACGGTCGGTTACTGCTGAGGCTGCCATGACAAAACGGCTGATATATTCGCCCAGGATGGCGGTGGGATGGTTCTTGGTAATCATGTCCTGGGTGGCCAGGGTAGCAGTGTCTGGCGTGCCGCCAGCGTCTTCAACCACTATTTTAAGTTTTTTACCGCCCATGGACTTGATGCCGCCCATATCATTGATATCCTGGATGGCCAGCTCGGCGCCAATCTCGCCTTGCTTTCCAAAGACCGCAAAATCACCGGTTAGCGGTTCAACAACTCCAACGGTGATCACATCGGGTAATGTTGCCTTTTGTGGGGCCGCTGCTGGACTGCAGGCGCCGAGCATCATGGCCGTCATGACCAAAATCAAAAGTGCTTGAAAAGCCTTGCGTTGCATAGTTCCTCCTATCCTAATTGCGAAACATGGACTACTTGAATGGATCTGGAAAATGCGAGCGAATTGGTCTTCAGCGATATATCCTGATCTATAGCCTCCTTTTTTAATTGTCAATAAAAGAATTAATGGGTAAACGGTAACTCAATTTGCTATTAAACAGTAGCCGAGATATTTTCAGAGGTAATAATCAGCTCTTGGGGTGCTCCCAGACGTCTCGACAACTCGTAACTGGCTTGCAAAACTGGTTTGGCAACTTCAGGAATCCTCTCTTCTGGGATGCGCGCAATTGGAGCAATGATACCGATTCCAGCTGCCAGCTTACCGGTGTGATCGTAAACGGGTGCAGCAATGCCCATCGCCCCACCGTCGGTCTCTTCAAAAGAAGTGGCATAACCCCTGGCTCGAATGGATCGCAATTCTCCGCGCAATTTTTGTGGGTCGGTGATGGTATTTTTCTTAATAGGCTTGAGCTCCATCCCATCCAAAATGCGCTCGATTTCTGGCTCAGGCAGAAATGCCAGCAGGACCTTTGAAGACGCCCCAGCATGCAGTGGAAGAGGCTGGCCCACCCGCATGGCCAAACGCAAAGCATGCCGGCTCTCAACAATCTCTACCCAGGTGCCAATGTTTCCGAAACGTATCGAAAGGATTGAAGATTCCCCAGTAACTTCGGTAAGGGAACGCAAAATGGGCAGAGAATCGTTGCGAATATCGATCGAAGACTGCGCCAACATCCCCCAGTGAATTAATTGATGGCCCAACCGGTATCCTCGGCTGTTCGGATCAGAATAGACCATCCCCTGGCTCTCCAAAGACAGCAAGAAACGATAAGTGGTGCTTTTGGGTAAATCGATCCGGCGGCTGATCTCAGTCAGTGTCAACACAGCTTCCTCATCACTGAAGCTGTTCAGTATGTCACATATCCGATTGACTGTGCGAGAAGCCGAGTCTGCTTTGGCCACCGAGAACCTTTTTATTAAGAATTGTTTTGTGAAACCAGGGGAACCGTTAATATTGTTCCATTCAGCGGAACATTGTACCAGCTAATGGATTATAGCACCCTTGAAAAATAAAGTCAATAAGCAATTTGCCGATTCGGAAATTCGTAAATATAAAAAAAGCTGCTAGGACTGATTATCCCGTGCAGCTTTTCTTTGAGGTTTTTAAAATGATCCAGAAAGGATCATTTCATTGTTAAACTAAACAATCGGATAGTAACCGAATTCCTCGACAGCATCGCGCATAGCAACCAGGTTTTCAGGGCGCACGTCACTCTGAACATTATGCACCGGTGCAACGATATACCCCCCGCCTGGAGCCAGCGCCTGAATATAGCGGCGGGTGTGCTGGCGTACTTCTTCCGGAGTACCAAACGGTAGGACATATTGCGCATCAATACCGCCATGGAAGGACATCCGGTCGCCAAAATCCCTTTTTAAGGCAACTGGATCCATCCCTTTGGCATTGGGTTGGATGGGATCCAGGAGATCTAATCCCATCTCAATCCAATCAGGAATGAAAGAGCGTACATTTCCGCACGAGTGTAGCATGATTTTCGCATTCGGGTTCTTTTCGATCAGTTTTTGCTTGGCGAACCCCCAGAGTTCTTGCAAGTATGGGCGCAGCAGGCGACGGAACATGGATAAAGAAATGAGTGAAGTTTCCTGAGTACCCAAATCTTCACCGCTCAAGCGCAAGATGTCCACGTATTGACCTGCGGCTGCAATACCGACCTCATCCATACCCTTCTGGATTTCAAATAATTTTTTAAAAAGCGCATGGACAAACTCGGGGTTTTCCACAAGATCATTGAAAAACTGTTCCATGCCGCGCATATACCAGGCAGTTTCAAAAATTGCCCCACCAAATTTAGCCAGTATGGCAAATTCAGTATCGTCGTGAATGCTTTTCAGATATTTTTCCAGGCCATCTACCCGGCCCGGATCATAAGGATCGGGCCAGGGGTAATCGTCCAGGTCTTTTACGGTGGCATCCTTGAGCGGATGTGAGCTCATTTCGTAATAATAACCGCCATTGGGCAAAGGCGACTTACTCCATTCGATCCCCCACTCATCAATGCTCTTATCTGGATCACTGGGTTTGGCATAATATTTTTTCTTTGGAGAGCCCATTCTTAACCAAAAGACATCCAGTCCGAACTTTTCATTGACCAGCGGATGGATCGGTACATCCGTCCAGTGACCTACGGGCGGATTGTCATCGGCAATTTCAATGCCCATATACTTTTTGAGATTATTGTAGGCATCAATTGTGATCGACATACTGAGTGGCACACGGTCAGGTTCGCGATGAGATAGCGTTGTAACCACTCGTTGGCGTGAACTCATGGTTTTTTTGTTCATTTTATTACATCCGATGCCAAAATTTTATCTTTTACTTGAAAGCAAATCAGGCTGAGATGAGAGACTGCGCCAAGGTTGCGGCCCGGCTGGCATCCTGGGAGTAGCCATCTGCACCGATTTGATCAGCAAAGGTCTGGTTGACCGGCGCTCCCCCAATGATCACTTTCACTTTCTGGCGGAGACCGGCAGTTTGCAGGGCTTTGATAGTCTTTTCCATCATCGGCATGGTGGTGGTCAACAAGGCCGATAATGCGATGATGTCCGGCGATTGTTCCTGCACCACGGATACAAACTTGGCCGGATCCACGTCTGTCCCCAGGTCGATCACATCAAATCCCGATCCTTCCAGCATCATACCCACTAAATTCTTGCCAATATCGTGCAAGTCCCCTTTTACCGTTCCGATTGCAACCTTGCCCATCGACTTGACATTGTTTTTCAGCAGCTCGGGTTTTAGCACGGTTAAGCCATTCTGCATGCTGCGAGCCGAGATGAGCATTTCCGGCACATAAAAATCCCCTTCTTCAAAGCGCTTGCCGACTTCCTTCATGGCGGCAATCATGCCATCGGATAGGATCTCGCCAGGATCCAGACCTGCATTTAATGCAGCCTGAACCGCCTGGGCCGTCTCGGCTCGTTCTCCATTCAAGATTGCATCGTATATGGATTGCAGAAGTTCATTCATGTTCCTTTTTCCTCCGGTTACAATATGAGATCAAATTATTCAAAAGCTAATTTTGAAACCATCCAGCAGGTTTATCAGCCTGGAGGGAATACTATAGTTATCTTACATAGTATATCATTAGAACACAGTCGAGCTTTCTAAAGGGGCAGGTCTGCACGCAGCTTCAACAGCCCATTACGCCGCAAGGTTGTTCGGCGAGCGCGAATATGTTCTATGTCGATGGGGTAGTTACCATATTCATGTACAGTTCGATACATTGTGACGGTATTAACAACCGGCACCAGATCGTGAACTTCACTGGACGAGCCGATAAAGATACCACCCCGTGGGCCGATCTTTTCAATCAGCTCCAGGGTTTCATCTTCCACATCTCCTGCAGTGCCATGAGGTAAAGTTTGTGCGCAGCAGACGTTACCGAAGAGAAGTTTGTTTGGATAGCGGTTGCTTATCTCAAAGATGTCATTGCAGCCGTTTCGCTCGATCGGGTTTAAACCATCAGCGCCCAATTCATCAAAGATGAGTGGAAGGAAATCTCCATAACGGCCATCGGTATGGTACAAAAATCTCATTCCAGCCTCATGGATCGGATCGGCAATCCAGCGCCAGCGCGGCAACCCCTCCTTACGCACCTTACTTGGCCTGAAGATGGGACCGGTGGTGGTAGCAATGTCTTCCCCCATGAACAACAACGGAACCTGGCTGACTTCGGCATATGTGCGCGCAATGTATGCTGAGAACAGCCCACAACAATCCATGATATGAGCTACCAATTCCGGCGCTTCGTAAAGCCCCAGACAGAATAACTCCATATCCATATAGCTATATGCGTCGGTAAAAGGTCCTTCCACTGCACCAATAAAGACAAGATTTTGTTCATTCATTACTTCCTGCATCTCTTTGATGGAAGGAGCGTACCAATCCCGCACTTCTTCAAAGACAGGTTTTTCAGGCATGTGTTTCTCTAATTCACTCAATGTAGAAAAAGGCCGTTTTGCAATCCAGGCCGTACCACCTGTTTGGTCAACTCGCCATTCCCCCCGGTTAACATGAAAAAAACGAATCCAATTGTCAATCTTGGAGCCCATCCAATGCGAAGCGGGATCGTAAATAAAGCGTGTTATGTCAAGACCGGCATTCTTCCAGGTCAGGGCGTTCATTTCCATGACATCTTTCCACGAATAAGAGTGCCCACGTTGATAGCCGCCCAATTGTTCAATCAGCGAACCAGAATCAACAAAATCGTAGGTCATGATATGATCAACTGGCTCCCAGTTGATAGCTTTTTTGAACCGTTCCAAATTGTTCATTCTTAAATTCTCCTACTGAATAGTAACGATAAGGATCTTTGATCAAGTCTGAACGCTGAGATGATTTCTCCAGATATAGTTATAATATCTTTTGCTATTTATGGGGGATAGGTTGTCCATCATGTCCCAGGCGGATTATCAATGTCCAGGTATGGGTATCGCCTGCTGGCAGTATCGCCACTTTGCCATTTTGATAAGCTAAAGCCAGATCATCATACCAACCTGTGGTCGGCTCAGGTGTGACGACCGATTTATGGTTCAGTGCGCCTTCATCAACCCACAAGCCCAGATAAGGCAACTCCTGAGAGGCCCATTCGATACGAATCCATTGGCCAGAGTCCCGCCGCAGAACAGCGACCCAGGTTGGTCGATCTTGTGGCAAGACAAAAAACTTACGCGCCTGTTTCAACGTCGCTGGACCAACCAGATCGGTGCGCACAGGTAAGCCGTTTAAGTCAGTGGCCTGCGGCCAGCCAAAATGAGTTTCGGGCGGTCCCCACCCCCAAGTCTCAGAGATCGTATTGACCACTTGAGTAATCTCAGGCGGGAATATCACCTGGCCTTCCATGCCGCAGGTAAACTGCGGGTGTGCAGCCCAGATATATGGCATGGGCTCAGATGCCAGACTGGTCAGGGCATATTGTAATCGTAGGGTAGCAGGTTCTGGACAATCTGCAGTACGCTTGAACTGGTAAGGCAGAGCGAAGCCCTGCATGCTCAAACTCAGACTATTTTTTTCATTTTGTTCAATATGCCAGGGTAAGCTCCAGGCTTCCCCATGATCGGGCAGATTGACGCTATAATGATCACCAGGAGCGGGATATCGACAGGCAACAATCGTTGGAAACATCTCGTCCCAGCCAGACATATCCTGGTGCTCGAAAGCTGCGCCATATGCAACGGGTCTGAAGGGCCGTTTGCCAGAATCAATTAACCACTCGGTTTGGGTATGAAGATCGACCAGTGAAACAATTTTGGCCCCCATAGACGGGACCATGGTTACACTTAAGTCAGGACTCGCCAGCGTCCATGCCTCAATACCATGCCAGATTGTCTGGTTTACCAAAACTTCCACAATGGCTTCCTCAATGATCAAAAATGATCAACACGCCTGGTCATCACCTGACATTAACCCTCGGCGGCAATGCGCGTGCGCACGTGCTCGGTGCGCGCCTGACGCCATTGGGAAATTGCTACAGCGGCGATGAGCAGAAAACCAAGAGCAACCTGTTGGATGAAGGTGTTGAAACCGAGTAAGTTCATGCCGTTATTAAGAACACCGACCATAATAACCGCCAGGAAAGTGCCCATGATGGTTCCCTTGCCACCGGTCGTTGCCGCACCGCCCAGAAACACGGCAGTAACTGCCTGAAGTTCAAGACCAACACCGTTGACCGGGTTCCCTGAGGTTGTACGTGCTGTGAGAAGTACACCGGCCAGCCCGGCAATGCTGCCTGACAGCATATACATCATGATACGCATCCGCGAAATATTGATACCTGCCAGGCGAGCGGCGGTAGCATTGCCACCAATAGCATAAATCGCCCGGCCAAAGTCTGTATACCGCATGATGACGTGTACGAGAACTGCCACGAATAAAAGGATAACGGTCAGGACGGGGATGCCAGTCCAGTGCCCTTTGTCGAGGGATGGGACAGCCCAATTGGACAGAAAACGACCCTGTGCCAGCCAGGTGAAGTCCGGTACGGTATAAACACCGATTGGTTTACCACCTGGCGCCAGCAAAAAGGCGAAGCCGGCAAAGGCGGCCAATGTGCCTAGGGTAGCAATAATCGGATTCACACGCAGACCGGTTACGATATAGCCATTAAGCGCACCAGCAATCATGCCGGCCACGATCCCAGCGAAAATCGCTGCTAACACACTACCGGTTGGTAGGATGTGCAGTCCACCAACCACCCCCTGGCCGATCAACACAGAAGCCGCCACCACTGAACCGACTGAAGAGATCGAACCGACCGAAATATCCAGGGCGCCGGCGATGATAACAACTGACTCGCCCATAGACAGGAGACCAACGATCACAATTGCCTGGGCAAGACTGTTCATAAGATTCTGCCATGTGAAGAACATGCTGCCGCCGCTGAGTCCAAACCAGCTGCTTACGACCGTGATAAGAAGAACCATGATGGCGAGCGCGAATATTAGCGAGAGATTGTCGGTTCCAACAAAGCCAATCGCCTTTTTAAAAGCACCACTGTCACCCGCAGCTGCTGATCGTGTGGTAATTTCTTTGCTCATTTAAGACTGTCCTCCTGGGTTGGCGCCATGATCGGGGCTGCCGATAAATGGTCGGACATCGCGAGCCTGAGTACCGCCTCTTCGGTGGCATCTGTTCCCGTGAGTTCTCCTGTGATTCGACCGTTCTGCATAACATAAATACGATCCGAGAGACCAAGCACTTCGGTCAACTCGGAACTGATGAACATTATTCCTAACCCCTCATTGGCAAGATCATCGATCAGGTGGTAAATCTCCGCTTTTGCACCGATATCGATACCGCGGGTCGGTTCATCCAGAATCAGCACCTTTGGCTTGGCAGCCAGCCAGCGTGCCAGGACGACCTTCTGTTGATTACCGCCAGAGAGCTTGCCGGCTTCCTGTTCAAGGGAGGGTGTCCTCACTCTAAGTTTCTCCACGAAATCGGTTACAACAATCCGCTCGAGATGTTGGCGAATGAAATGGAAGCGACTGAGCTGCCTCATAATTGCCATGGATGTGTTTTCAAGCACACTGCGCATGAGCACAAGTCCCTCGCGCTTACGGTCTTCCGGAGCAAACCCAATGCCCCTTGCAATTGCGTCATTTGGGTGATGGATGTTCACGGATCGTCCATCGAGAACCACGCTTCCCCCAGTTTTCGGTAGCTCACCGAAGATAACTTTTGCTAATTCCGTACGCCCCGCTCCGACGATACCGGCAAATCCTACCACCTCACCTGCATTGATATGAAAACTCACATTACGATGCCAGTCACTATTCAGACCGTCCACTCGCAAGACCTCATGGTCACTGGCAGAAGGATGACGCTTGAAGACATCCGAAAGATCGCGACCAACCATCAGTCTTACGATATCAGCCTCAGTCAATTCTGAAGCTGGCTTGATAGCGATGAGACGTCCATCCCGCAGGATCGCCACGCGATCGCACAGCCTTAGAATCTCTTTGATTCTATGCGATACATAGATTATCGCAATACCTTCGTCACGAAGACGACGGACAAGCGCAAAAAGGCGCTCTACCTCCTCATCGGTAAGTGAAGAGGTCGGCTCGTCAAGTGCAAGAACCCGCACTCCTGACTTAAGCGCCCGCATGATCTCAACGAGTTGTCTTTGGGCGGATGATAGCTGGTCACCCAGCAAATCCGTCGGTAGAACATTCTCGAACCCGTATTCTACCAGACTGTGACGAACATCTTCATTGAGGCGGCGGCGGTCAATGAAACCGTATCGCTTCGGTAGCTCGCCAACCCAGATATTTTCAGCAACGTTGACACCTGGTACAATCTCAGGTTCCTGGTAGATGACGCGGATGCCGGCTTTGTGGGCAGCGTACGGGCTTGAAAAAGAGAGGCGCTTCCCGTCCATGGTAAGCGTGCCGCTGTCCGATTGGTAATCACCATTAATGATTTTCAAGAGTGTCGACTTTCCGGCGCCATTCTCACCCATAAAGGCCAGGATTTCTCCCGGGCAGATGTCAAGCGAAACGTCTGTAAGGGCCTTTACGTTGGGAAATTCTTTGCTCAGATGGCGAACTTCAAGGGTTCCAGGCCGGATAGGCGACTCTTCGGATAGGCTTGTGGTAGCGGTCATTGTCATGTTTGGTTACTTTTCCTAAAGCAGAGCCGCGGGCAGGGTTTTGGGGAGCCGAGCTGAATCAGCTCGGCTCCCATTTTATAGATATCGTTACTTAGAGCAATTTGCCAGTGAAATCGGATCGAATACGGTCTTGTAGTTGGTTGGATCTACGATCGTCGTCGGCGCATACGAATCGGCCGGCGGCGGCGTGCCTTTCGTTACCGCATTATACAAAACGGTGGCGGCTGTCTTGCCGACGTCCAGGCCCGAGATGAAAAGGCCGGCTTTGAATCCGCTGGCCTGACCGGCGGCCCATGGCTTGCATGCTTCGTAAGCGCCCAGGCCAACGCCGATGATATTATCAGGCTTTACGCCTGCTGTACCAAGCGCATTCAGGGTTCCCAATACACCTTCATCATTGCAGCCAAATACAATCCAGTTGGTTACATCCGGATGGGCGGTGATAATTGGGCCCGCTGCATCTTGCGCTGAGAGGGTTTCACCAGTGTACGGTACCGGGAAGACCTGCGCTGCTGGCACACCGGCCGCTTCGATGGCTGCCTTTTCATTGTCGGTGCGGTCATTGCAGACTGAAAGCGTCTGCACCTCAACCGATAAGACACCCACCTTCTTGGTCGTGTCTTTTAGCCAACCGCCAGCGGTGAGCAGTGTGGAGGCTTCCTGGCCAACTTTCTTGCCCATATCCTTGCCATCGAAACCAACAAATGGAATAGGATTTCCACTGGAATCTTTGATGCCGTCATCGGTTGCAATTAAAACTACACCGGCTTTCTTGGCTGCATCCGAAATGGCGGGTCCAATGGTCTGGTCGGGCACGGTGATGGAGATACCTTTGGCGCCGGCCGAGATGGCGTCGTTCACCAGGCTGACACCCAGGCTTGGATCAAGTTTGGCGTTGTATTTCTTGACGGTTGCGCCCAGGGCCGTGGCAGTATCGCTAAACGAGTTTTGCAAATCGATGAAATATTGTTGGTCGGCGCTTTTATTGATCACGACCAGAAGCGGGCCTGAGCCTGCAGCCGCTGGTGCGGTTGTAGCCGCAGGAGCTGTAGTGGCAGCCGGGGCTGCACCTAAGCCGGTAAATTGGCTGGCCTGGTAATAGCCCGAGTCAATCAAGGCTGACTGGACGTTGCTCTTGTCCACCACGATGACTGGCGATTGGATGGCGGGCACATCGATCTTGCCATTGTTGTACGTGGCGGTGGTCTTAGGTGTCTGACCTTGCAATATGGACACCGCCGTGCTGATGGCATCCTTCACCAGCGTGCGCACATCTTTGAAGACCGTCATCGATTGCTTGCCATCGATAATATATTGCACCGAGGCCACTTCTGCATCCTGCCCGGTGATCACATAGCTCTTCACATCCTTGTCGGCTGCAAAGGCATCCGCAATCGAGCGGGCGGTGCCATCGTTCGGGGCCAGTATGAAGACATTGCCTTTATCGGCGGCCGTGGCGGCGGTCAGGTTCGACTCGGCCAGGTTCTTGGCGGTGTTGAAGTCCCAGTTGGTCGTGGTCTGACCAATGATCTGGCTTTCCTGATCATGCGTCAGGGTGGCGTTGCTCTGCAGGCTGACCGCCTGGGCCGAGTTCTTGATCACAAATGTGCCATCTGCAATCTTCGGCTGCAATACTTCCCAGGCGCCTTCGAAGAACAAGAAGGCATTGTTGTCGGTGGCGGCGCCAGAATACAGGTACAGCGGGTTGCCCGTTCCGGTGGCGTGATCTACCAGATACTGTCCCTGGGCCTTGCCGACTGAAATGCTGTCAAAGGTCACGTAGTAATCCACCGAGGAGCTGCCGGTGATCAAGCGGTCGTAGGAGATGACTTTGATGCCGGCCGCATGCGCTTCATCGACGGCGGCGCCGGCTGCGGCTGCATCCTGCGGGCAGATGATCAGGACTTTGATGTTCTTGGAGATGAGCGCTTCAACATTGGCCTTCTCCTTGGCGGGATCACCCTGGCTGAACAGAATCTCTACCTGGTATCCGGCCGCTGTGAGAGCGGTTTGGAAGCGGGTTTGATCCTGGATCCACCTGGGCTCATCCTTGGTGGGTAGCACAATGCCAACTGCCAGGCTGGCAGCCGGCGCGGTTGTGGCGGCCGGCGCGGCCGGTGCTGTGGTTGCTGCGGGAGCAGCCGGAGCCGCGGTTGGGGTGGCAGGGGTTGCGCATGCTGTCAATATGAATGACAGCGCCACCAACGTGCTAATTAAATAGTACATGGTTCTCTTCATTTGTTCATTCTCCTCTATTCGAAAAAAGTGGAAATGGAATCTGCCAAACGCAGATTTGTGAACATATTATTCATACCACAATAGAACGGGCATTTCAATGTTTAACCTGCTCGTTTTCTGACTGGAATAATCAATTGGCTAATTATTTGGGAATACACTGTAAGTATTCAATTGTGCAAATTCACCATTTATAGTTTTTTTATCTGCAATTACCATATTGATCTGTAATGATTGCAAATAATCGCTATATTCAACTGGCACAGGTTCATCTGTAACCAGGCAGTAAATCTGAACATTTGGAAAGAATGAAGCAAAACCCACCCGTCCAAATTTGCTACGATCTGCGACCAAAATTGCCCGGCTAGAACGTTCCACCATTAATTCGAGCACCGTAGCGTCCACCTGGCTGTTAACTGTGATCCCTTCCCTTGGCTGGGGGAAATGCCCGATACCCCGATGACCGCCACATCAAAATAATGTAGCTTTAACATCCGTTCCGTCAAAGACCCAAACAGTGTATGGGAGCGCGGCTGGACATCTCCACCTAAACAGGCTACGTGGGTTTCGGTTTCTTCGGATAGCTCGAGAGCGATATCCAAACCATTCGTAACAATCTCACCCTTGAAATGCGTTGATTTGAGCGCTTTTGCCACCTCGAGAGTGGTTGTACCGCCAGCCAAAGCCACGCGTTCACCAGAATGAAGCAAACGAGCCGCCGCCAGGCCTATACGTTGCTTGGCATCCAGATTTACCACCGCGGATTTGCGGAAAGAATCCCGTCCTTCAAGCTGACGCGTATCGTCAATCGACCGGATTGGATTTGCTCCGCCATAATACCTGTGTAAGATGCCGCGTTCTTCCAGACCATTTAAGTCTCGCCGGATCGTCCAAATCGAAACTTTCAACCGGTCTGCAAGATCCTTGGCTGATACTTCCCCATTGGTTTCAAGCAGGTTGATAATCTGCTCTTGACGTTGTAATGCTTTTGAATTCGACATCGTGAACTTCTTGCATTATTATATTATGAAAGGGGCATTATTTATATTGAATTGCCCGTTTGTTTTCGTTAAACTAACGTCAGGTCTTCCTGTCGAAGAAAAGGTGAGATATTATTGGAACTGATCGTGGAAAACTTTCGCTTGTCTATAACGAGCTTAAGAAACACGAACGAATTATTTCGGGTCGAAGTTATATTAACGGAGGAAACCAAGCAATGAATTCACGCCAGAGGGTTGTAAAGACCATTAATCATGAAGTGCCGGATCGCATACCGCTGGATATAGGTGCTGGACCTACATCCGGAATGCATGTAAGCTCAGTCTATCTATTGCGTCAGGCCTTGCACCTTGATCCACCTGGAACCCCTGTAAAAGTGGTCGAACCCTACCAGATGCTGGGTGAAATTAAACCCGACCTGATCCAGAAATTAGGCGTCGATGTGATCGCGCTGGGCGGGCGAAAAAATATGTTTGGTTTCGAAAACAACAACTGGAAACCCTGGACATTTTTCGATGGGACTCCCCTACTGGTCCCGGAGGCATTTAATACTGTCCCTGAATCGAACGGTGATATTTTAATGTATCCGGAAGGCGACCATAGCGCCCCAGCCAGTGGGCGCTTACCTGCTGGAGGATATTATTTTGATGGGATCGTACGCCAACCCCCGATCATTGAAGACAAACTTGATCCACGCGATAACCTGGAAGAGTTTACACTTCTGACAAAAGAGGATCTGGACTACTTTCATAATGAATCAATCCGGCTGGATGAACAGACTGATTTAGCAGTTTTAGCGAATTTTGGCGGCACTGCTTTTGGCGATATTGCCCTGGTACCTGCGCCAAATTTAAAGTATCCTAAGGGCATCCGCGATGTAGCGGAATGGTACATGAGCTCTGTAACCCGCCGCGATTACATTTATAAAGTGTTTGAAGGGCAGTGTGAAATTGCTCTCAAAAACCTCGAATGCATCCATGAAGCAGTTGGTGAGCGGATTACTGCAATTTTCATGTCTGGAACCGATTTTGGCATGCAAACCAGGCCATTGATTTCTCCAAAGACTTACCGCACGTTGTATATGCCCTTTCAAAAACAGCTAAACGATTGGGTTCACAAACATACGACCTGGAAAGTATTTATTCATTGCTGTGGCTCAATCCAGCCACTTATCCCGGACATGATTGAAGCCGGTTTTGAAATCTTTAACCCGGTTCAGACCTCTGCAGCCAATATGGATCCCCAGGTTTTGAAGGACCGTTTCGGAAGCGAAATTACTTTCTGGGGAGGCGGGGTGGATACGCAAAAGACCCTGCCATTTGGAACACCAGAAGAAGTGCGAAAACAGGTACAGGAGCGCACCGAAATCTTTGGCAAGAATGGCGGCTTTGTATTTAATACCATCCATAACGTGCAAGCCGGCATACCTGTTGAGAATTTGCTGGCGCTCTACCAGGCTGTGCAGGATTTTCGTTCTTATACCAACTGATAAAAAATATCATTGCCTTTATTTCAAACTGTGAGGTGGGTGCAGGGTAAAGGACAAATCATGCCAGATGAAGTAAAAGCCTGGGCTGAGAAAGTCACAATACCCACCTATAAAATTGGGAGCCCTGATAAAAATCCCATGTTCCTCGAAAAAAGGGTTTATCAGGGCAGCAACGGCGCGGTTTATCCGCATGCGATCATTGACCGTATTTTAGACGAAAAAGAAGATCGGGAGTATACCGCCCTCTTCCTGGAGAACCGCTACCTAAAACTGATGATCCTGCCAGAGCTGGGTGGGCGCGTGCAAATGGCGCTGGATAAGACCAACGGCTATCATTTTATTTACTATAATCGCGTCATCAAACCTGCCCTGGTTGGCCTGGCTGGGCCGTGGATTTCCGGCGGTATCGAGTTTAATTGGCCACAACATCACCGTCCCAGCACCTTTGACCCACTGGATTGGACCCTTCAAGAACACGAAGACGGCAGTAAAACGGCCTGGTGCGCT
>Ga0209039_10002358_pt1 | contig 16162 bp, 13 predicted proteins | sample BogFormECP12_OM1_FD_188238 | JGI IMG/M metagenome (GOLD analysis project Ga0209039, IMG submission 188238) | Bog forest soil microbial communities from Calvert Island, British Columbia, Canada - ECP12_OM1 (SPAdes) (version 2) | ecosystem: Environmental > Aquatic > Freshwater > Wetlands > Bog ... | reverse complement strand
TCGCAAGATTAATTCAAACCTCATCGCGACGGGAGGTGCCCATCCATGACGGCAACGAGCCGGATAGATGCCTCGGCATCACGGTTTGAGGTAGGATGCGCAAACTGCAGGTTGTCAGCTACCAGGAAGTGTAGCGGTTAGCTGTTGGTAAATCCCCATGTCGCAAGTAACCGCCTTCGATTCTGGCGATCGCATGCCGACCGCCGTCGAGACCTGGAAGCCCCGTGCGTGCGCATTCGGTTAAAATCATCCCCGACCATGCGATTTGCGGCCCTCAAGTACTTCACCATCGCTGTATGTCTCTGGGCGCTTGGTGCTGCTGCTCAGACTCTGCATCAACCGGTCGCCGTGCCGCAACCGACTGGAGCGTACGTGGCGTTCAAGTTTGACTGGGACCAGGGACGGCCCTGGGCGCGATACACGATTACGGTCGACGACGCCGGCAATGCCCATTTTGAAGGAGTCGGCAGCCCTATCGACAATGGCGACAACGATGCATTCACGCAGGACTTCACCATGTCGGACGCTAACCGCCAGAAGATCTTCGAGCTGGCCAAGAAGGCGGATTACTTCCAAGGCAACTTTGAGACCAAGCAGAAGAACATCGCCAGAACGGGTGAGAAGACGCTCAAGTATCACGGAATGGCGGCGGGCAGTGGTCAGTCGCTGAATACTTCTGCCACTTACAACTACTCGCCAAACAGCGACATCCAGGAGCTGACGCGAATCTTTCAATCCATTGCCATGACGCTGGATTTCGGCCGCAAGCTGGCGTTTCAATACCGGTTTGACAAGCTCGGCATGGACGACCGGCTGAGGTCGCTGCAGGAGATGCAGGCGACCCATTATGCAGAGGAACTGCAGGCCATCGAACCAATCCTGCAGAAAATCGCGTCCGACCCGAACATCATGCACATCAGCCGGGTGACGGCGAAACAGTTGTTGAATTCACTCAATCCGGGCGGGACGCGCAGCCAGACGGCTATCCAGCCCTGACCCGCAGCCGGTCGCCTGCCGACGCGGAATCGGGAAGAACCCTGTTAAGGATTGTCAATTTTCAACAACTTCGGATGGAACGGGTGTTTAATAGCAGTGGGTGAGCCCGCCGACGTGTCGGTAGTGAGGACGTCGATTCGCTTGGAATGCAGATTCGGGCTCGAGGAGTGGGTGCCATGGCTAAGCAAAGGGGAAACGCACTGATCGTGCTGGCGGTGATGTTGCTGGCGGTTGTGTCGGCGCAGGCAACATCGCACGTCAGGATCGTTCGCTTGAGCTACGAAAGCGGCACGGTGCAGATGGAACGTGCCCAGAGCCAGGGTCTGGAGCGCGCCATCTTGAATTCGCCGATTATCGAAGGCTCGCGCGTTGTGACGGGCAGCGACGGCCTGGCTGAAGTTGAGTTTGAGAACAACAGCACAGTCCGGCTGGGTGAAGTTACCGAAGTCAAATTTCGCCAGTTGCTGATGAACGATGCGGGCGACAAGGTCAACGAAGTCGACCTGGTGCGCGGCACCATGTATTTCGATACGCGTTCGGGCAAGAGCGATATCTACCGCGTTGTAGCTGCCAACCGCACGTTTGTCCTGCGGCAAAATTCGCTAGTGCGCTTCATGATGAGCGGCGACCAAGTGCAGGCAGCCGTACTTAACGGCGAGGCCCAGTTCGACAGCAACGCTCAGCTGGTCAGGATGAAGAAGAACGACACCTTGACGGCGGATGCCAATAATCCCGAAGGGTACCTGGTTGCCAAGGGCGTAGATAAGCTGCCGCTGGACGCGTGGAACAATGAGCGGGCGGCCTATCAGAACGTGTACTCGTACAACAATTACGGTTACGGCAGCAAGTCGCTTTCGGGGTATGGCTATCAAGACCTGGCGTATTATGGCGGCTTTACTTCTCTGCCGGGATACGGCATGGCTTGGCAACCGTATGGCGCCTCAAGTTGGCTCGGATGGGATCCCTACATGTCTGGGGCCTGGGCATTCACCCCGGGATATGGCTATGCGTGGGCTTCGGCGTATCCATGGGGATGGCTGCCATACCATTACGGCTCGTGGATCTATGCACCGGCGGGTGGGTGGTTCTGGTGTCCGGGCAACTCATTTTCCGGCGGCGGAGTGGTCAAAAATTGGCAGGGCACAGCGCCTGTGATGAACGCCCCTGCTGGTTACACTCCTCCGACTCCGCCAACGACTCCGAATCGTCCGTCGGTGCTGGTCGGGACAATTGGCCGGATGCCTGCGTACCTTCCGGGAGGGCCTGTGCCTCCAGACTTTCGCAGCGTGATCCAGAACCACTCGGGCATTACCGGAATGACGGCGCCGACAGGCGGTGGGTCGGGCGGTTCCGGTGGTACGACTGCGGCATCCCGGAGCGCCCGGGGCGTCAACTCGCGGAGCATGTATTCTACGGCGCGTACGGGTAACTCGTTCATTACGCCCGCCGCGGGAACGTATTCTAGTGGCCGCTTCCAACAGGGCGGGGTTGCGCATAACAACAGCTCCGGCGGCCATGTATTCGTGACGCCGCAACCGGCGGCGTCGGCGGGTTGGACGTCGGGCGGATTTGGATCGACCCCGAGCTTCGGTGGACGCAGTGCCGCTCCCATGTCGAGCTCGGGTGGAATGGGTCGTGCTGGCGGCACAGGCGGCGGCCATGCGAGCTCAGGCGGAACGCCGAAATAAACATGGACAACCAGCAAGTAAGGCGGCCGAGCGGCCGCCTTTTTTGCTTTAAAGTTGCGGCCTAGTAGACAGCGATTCCCGCGTATCCAACCACCATGTCGCGGTCGCCGGAGACATCGCCAGATGTCGCGTAGCGGATCAGTTCCGCCTGAGTCGCGCCCATGCGGCGAGCGGCGGTGAGCATGATGGTCGCGGGGCCGTAGCCGCACATGCTGATGTGCTCCTCGTGCACCGTATCGTAAAGACCACGAGGATTGAGAGCCAGTACCTGGTCGATCGCCCGGCGATCTTTTATTCGGGTGACGCTGTCGTTCTCGTAGTGGTTCATATCGCTGGAAGCGATTACCAGCGCGAGCTCGGGCAAATTGGCGAGCACCATCCCCATGGCTTCGCCGAGCGCAACGAGTGCATCGAAATTGCTGGTGCCGACGGTGATGGGTACAAACTGGAAGCCCGGCTTCAGAACCTGCAGGAAGGGAAGCTGCACTTCCAGCGCGTGCTCGTAGCGGTGGGCCTCCAGATCTTCATTGAGCAGCGGCGTCGCGGCCTTCAGGGATTCGGCGAGTTCGACATCGATGACGGCGTTGCCCAAGGGCGTATGCCACGCACCTTGGCTCATGATCGCGAGTAGCTCACCTTTTCCGGTGTGGTTGGGGCAGAGGATCACAACCCGCCGTGGCAGCTCTAACCTGCGGTACACCGCGCCTGCGACCGCACCTGAGTACATGTAGCCAGCGTGAGGCACGATGCATCCCACTGCCGGAATCTTTGGCTCGGGTGCCTCTTGTTGCGTGGTCGCGCGGAGGGTGATGAAGGTTTCGACTTCCGCGCGCAGGTGCTGCGCGTTTCCCGGATAGAAGCGTCCCGCAACGGCTGGCTGGCGAATAGCGGTTGTCATGGCGCACGCTCCTTGGCATGCATGACTTATGAATGAGGCGCGTGAGAAACCTCGTTTCACTCCGGGGCTAAAGCCCAATTCTCACGGCAGCCGCAACGGCACGGCTGAAGAGGCTGATGAAAAAGTCGAAAAGGCAGATCCCTCGCGGACTAAAGTCCGCTCGGGATGATAAAAATTAAACGGCTTAGACGCTGGCCTAAAGGCCAGCTCTACCTGCAAACCGAGTTTTTCCGCAGCCTGTGAAGCCGTGCCCTTTCCAATCGAATCTATGAAACCAGCTCTATGTGAATTCTACGCCGCTTGCAAAGCGCGAAAGATGGCCGCCATCCTGTCGAGCGGCAAGGCTTCTGCGCGAGCGTCCGCCCGAACTCCGGCTTCTCTAAGCGCAGCACGGATCGCTTTGTCGTCGAAGCGGCCCTTAAGGTTGTTAGCCAGCGTCTTACGCTTTTGCGCGAAGGCAAGTTTCAGCAGCTCCAGAAATGGCGCAGCGTCAACCTGGAGTTCGGCCATGCGGGGCGCCATGGTCAGGCGAAGCACGCTGGAGTACACCTCGGGAGGAGGATCGAAGGCTCCGGGCGGCAAGGTGAAAAGGTTCTCGACTCGGGCAAACAATTGCGCCGTCGCCGACAGAAGTCCGTAGTCGCGGCTGCCCGGCTCGGCGGAAATGCGATCGGCGACCTCTCGCTGCACCATGACGACAGCGCGGCCGACGCTCTCGTGCTCTTCAAGAATGCGCAGAACGATGTCGGAGGTGACGTAATACGGCAGGTTGCCGATGATGTCCACGGTTTCGGGCTGGGTGGGCCGCAAGTCGTGCAGGGGGCCGGGGCGGCGTCCAACCATGGAGGTCCATTCCACGGTGACGAAGTCGGACTCGAGAATCTCAACGTTGTTCAGGGTCGCATAGCGCATGCGCATCTGCGCTGCCAGTACGCGGTCGAGTTCGATGCCAATGACTTTTCGCGCACGCCGAACCAGCAAGTCGGTGAGCATGCCGCGTCCCGGGCCTATCTCAATGACTGTGCGGTTGGAGACGTCACCCAGGGCGTCGACAATTTGCCGCGCAGCGGCGTGGTCGGTCAGGAAGTTCTGTCCCAGCCTGGGCTTTCGCTTTCCACTGCGGCTTACCGTCATGTCCTTGGCGGCGGGCTTTGCCACATTGACCCTCTTTCGATTCGGCGATTAGACTCAACTTTCTTGCTTGACCCAACATCTTAACCGCGTGGGCCGAATCGTGCCGTTCACCACGATGTCATAAAACAGGGCAGCCGGCCCGGAGGTATCATGCAAATCGCCTTTGCGGCATCTGAGTGTGCCCCCTTTTCCAAGACCGGCGGACTGGCAGATGTCGTCGGCTCCCTTCCATCGGCGCTGGCCCAGCTTGGGCACAAAGTAACCGTGTACGTGCCGCGCTACCGGTCAACCAAGCTGGAAAACCCGAAGAAGGCTGTGTCCAGCATTACCGTTCCTTTCGACGACCGCTACCGGTTTTGCTCGGTCCTGGACGGCGGCGTGCGCTCCGGCGTGCAATTCTACTTCATCGACTACCCGCCGTTCTTCGATCGCGAAGCCCTTTATGGAACTCCGCTCGGCGACTACCACGACAACGCCGAGCGCTTTGACCTGTTCTGCCGCGCCGTGCTGGAGGCGAGCAAGATTCTGGGTACGCCCGATTTGTTTCACTGTCACGACTGGCAGACCGCTCTCATACCGATTCTGCTCGAGACACTCTACCGCGAAGACCCTGCGTTTTCCCAGACTCCATGCGTGTTCACCATTCACAACCTGGGATACCAGGGATTGTTTCCTCCTGAAGTGCTGCCGCTGCTCATGCTGCCGTGGGACTTGTTCACCATGGCCAAGCTGGAATTCTACGGCAAGGTCAACTTCCTAAAGGGTGCAATCGACGCCGCCGATTACATCAGCACGGTGAGCCGAAAATATGCCCAGGAGATCCAGACTGCGGAATACGGATTTGGACTCGAAGGCGTGCTTCGGGCACGTGCTGCGACACTGGTGGGAATTCTCAACGGCGTCGATTACACAGAATGGAACCCGGCGACTGACGCTATGATTGCGGCGAATTATTCGGCGGATGATCTCTCGGGCAAGGCAAAGTGCAAGCAGGACCTGCTGAAGGAGTTCGGGCTGGCGCACGATACGCAATGGCCCGTAGTGGGAATTGTGTCGCGGTTTGCGGGGCAAAAAGGCTTTGACCTGATTCAGCACGTTGCGGACCGCATGGCGCGCGAAGATCTCATCGTGATTGCGCTGGGCACGGGCGACCGCGCATACGAAGATATGTTCCGCCGGCTCAACAAGCAATATCCGCAGAAGTTCGCAGTGAAGATCGAATTCAACAACCGGCTGGCGCACAAGATCGAAGCCGGAGCCGACATGTTCCTGATGCCTTCGAAGTATGAGCCTGCCGGTCTGAATCAGCTCTACGGTCTCAAATATGGGACGGTTCCCATTGTGCGGGCAACCGGCGGACTCGACGACACCGTCGAACAGTGCGATCTTGCAACCGGCAAAGGGACGGGATTCAAGTTCAAGGAGTACAGTGGAGAAGCGTTGCTGGACACTGTGAAAGCGGCAGTCGTGGCTTTCCGCAATACGCAAAAGTGGCAGCAGCTTATGCGTAATGGGATGGTGCAGGATTATTCCTGGAATACGGCCGCGCGGGAGTACGTAAAGGTCTACGAGCGGGCCAAACAGGGAAGGCCAATTAGCATAGCGCCGTAGCAATTGCCGCAAAAAAACACCATGTGCGCCTGGTTTTGTATCAGGGCACGACTTCACAGGCTGCAGAAAAGATCGTTTTCGAAAAGTCTTGTATCAGCGCCCGACTTCAGTCGTGCCGATCAGCCCTTTATTTTGATGTTCCGCGCGGACTTTAGTCCGCGCGGCAGCCCGAGTCAATCGGGCGTATCTTGGTACCACTCGGAATTTTGACAATGTTCAAAACCGCATTCTTGTGTCTGACCCTCGCTATCCTGGTCTCCTGCTCCTCAGAAAAGAAAGCCAGCACCGAGTCTCCCTCTCAGCCCACAGCCAACCCCGCCGTCAAAGAAGCTCAATACGACACCGGACGTACCGCCTTCCAACGTATGTTCGTGGCAGCGCGCGCGTGGGCGCCGGACGTGCGCCCGTTCCGATTGCAATCGCAGTACACGACGGATGCGCCAACCGCAGAGGGCAAGGCAGGACTGTGGCGCGCGTCGTTCGCCTCTCCGTCGAAGCGAATGATGAAGTTGTTTGTCTGGTCGGGACTCGTGGGGCCGGATGCGCCGGAGCAGGGCATCAGCTTCTCGGCGGAAGACAGTTGGAGCGCGACCAACAGCTCGACCGTGCCGTTCGATATCGGGTTTCTGAAAGTGGACAGCGACAAGGCCTACGAAGTTGCGCAGAAGAACGGCGGCGAGAAGCTCACTATGAAAGACCCCAAGCAACCAGTGATCTTTTTGCTGTCATGGGATGCGACCAAGAACCAACTGGTGTGGCACGTGCTGTACGGCGAGAACCCTTCGGAAGCGCAGCTCCGCATCGCGGTGGATGCGACCAGTGGCGCGTTTCTGAGGGTGGAAAAATAGACACCCGTTGCCTAGAGATTCACCTGGAATTCGGTTCCCTAAAATTTGTATACTCTCGCCTCCCAACCTTTAAGGTTCAGCACGTCGCCGTGTTCATCGGTTTTACCCAGGTTCGAAATCACCAGCTGGTTCGCTCTAATTCCGCCCGGAAGCTTGTACGTGACAGCGTCAGTCGAGAAGTTCAGCACCACGAGATACTTGTCTGCGCCACTCACACGCGTGTACGCAAAGATCTTGGGATTCGCAGGGTCCAGGTCTTTGTAGTCGCCGTACACGAACGCCAGTGAACCTTGCCGCACGTCGGCCATCTGCCGAAAATAGTGATAGACCGAACTCTTGTGGCTTAGTTCCTGCTTGGCATTGATTTCCAGGTAATTCGGATTCACCGCGAGCCATGGTTTTGGAGCAGTCGTGAAACCAGCGTTCGCTGAACTGTCCCATTGCATCGGAGTGCGCGCGTTGTCGCGGCTGACCTTGCGCGCATTGGCCATGAACATGTCCGCCGGAACTTGATGGGTCAGCACCAAGGCCTTCCATGCGTTCTTGACCGCGATGTCGTCGAACTGGTCGATGCTGGTGAAGGGATAATTCGTCATCCCCAACTCATCGCCCTGGTAGATGAATGGCGTACCTTTTAGCGTCAGCAGCATGGTCGCCAGCACTTTGGCTGAAGCCACTCGATAAGCCGGCGAGTCGTTGCCGAAGGCAGACACCACGCGCGGGTTGTCGTGATTCGACAGGAAGATAGTGTTCCAACTGTGTACGTCGAGCGACTGGCTTTGCTGGGTGTAGATGGCCTTCAGTTCAGGAAGCGTCCAATCACGCCACGCATCTCCGTTGCGATTCAGTCGGACGGCGTCGAAGTTGAAGATCATGTTCAGTTCGTTGCGTCGCTCATCCACCAGTGAGGGCGTTTGCTCCAAGGTGACGCCGAATGCCTCGCCCACGGTCGTGACGTCGTACTTCGACACCACTTCGCGATTCATCTCCCGTAAATACTCGTGCAAGTGCGGGCCCATTGCATAAAAGTATTGCGGCCGCGCCATGTATTCCGGCGGCAAGTCAGGCAATCCTCCGCGCTTCGAGATGAAGGGAATCACGTCCATGCGGAAGCCGTCGACGCCCTTGTCGAGCCAGAACTTCATCAGGTCGTAAACTTCGTTGCGGACCTTTGGGTTGTCCCAGTTGAGGTCAGGTTGCTTCTCAGCGAATAAGTGCAGGTAGTATTCGCCGGTTGTTGGATCCAGCTTCCAAGCCGAGCCCGAAAAGAACGATGTCCAGTTGTTCGGCGGTTGACCGTCTTTCGCCGGCCGCCAGATGTAGTAATCGCGATACGGATTGTCCTTCGATTTTCGGCTCTCGACGAACCAGGCATGCTCGTCGCTAGAGTGGTTAACCACCAGGTCGAGGATCAGCTTCATGTGCCGCTGCTTAATCCCCTTGAGCAGTTCGTCGAAGTCGGCCATAGTGCCGAACTCGGTCATCACCTTCCGATAGTCGCGGATGTCGTAACCGTTATCGGCATTGGGCGAGTCGTAATGAGGGCTTAGCCACACCACGTTCACTCCGAGGCCCTGGATGTAATCCAGTTCGGAGGTGATGCCTTTCAAGTCACCGATGCCGTCGCCATTCGAATCTTTGAACGATCGCGGATACACCTGGTACACGATGGCTTCCTTCCACCACTTTGGTTGATAGCCGTTGACCATGGCAGAGGAGCTGGGACTACTCTGGGCGGCGTCTTTCGCCGAGGTTTCAGGCACAGCCAGCGAAACGATAGCCAGGCCGATTACTGCGAGATGTAAAACTGCGATTCGCGAGAAGATCACGGGATGGTCCTTTGCGGCACGTTGGTGTTAGGGCTCTGACGAGACTATGCTACATCGTATGGCTGGGAAACACGTTAACTCCATGCCGTTCAACGTCCCACCCTTGGTGGATTGCGGTTTTGCAGGCCGGTGTGCATAATCTTGCAGCGCCACTTTAGCGCCCGTATAAGGAAGACCGCGTGCGCCCCTCACTCTTTGCCCCACGGTTTCTCACACGGCTCCGGGCCACCGGGCTACAGTACGAGAATCCTCGTGTTGAAAGGGTGCTAGGGGTTTCCCGGGTTTTTCTGGGCGCGACGTCGCTAGTCGTCGATCTTGCGCATCCTCTTGCTCCCCCGCCTTACAACCAGCTGTTAATCTTTTTGTTACTGGTGTACTGCGTGCAGAGCCTCGGGTTTCTGATCTGGCTGGTCATGAATCCAGAGCCGGCCACGGTGTTCGTGAAAGTCATGCAAGCCAGCGACGTTTTCTGGCCCATCATGTTTTGTCTTTTCGCTGATCCGCCGAACAGCATGGTCTTTGTCTTCTTTCTGTTTGCGCTCATCACGACCGCGTTTCGATTCGGCATGTATGAAACCCTGCTGACTGCGTTGGGAAGCGCGCTGCTGCTGGTGTTTCAGGAGACTCTGGTTGCGTTCGGCCCCAAGGGGCTTGGCCAGTTGCTCTACACACTGCCGAGTGTCTCGCGGTTAGTGCTGCGCTGCGGCTTCCTGCTGATGACGGGTTTCCTGCTGGGTTATCTGGCGGAGAGGGAAAAGGAGTTGCGTGCCGAAATCGCTTTCACCAACCACTTGTTGTCGCTTACGAGGATTGGCAATCCCTTAAGTGAAGTGGTCACGCGAATATCGACCGAGCTGGCACGTGTGTTCACCGGCGAACGGGTCCATCAGTTGGTCCTGCAAACCACGTCGGGTCGGCTTTTCCGGTGGGACGTTGCGCTATCACCCAAGCCCGCATACGCGGTGCGGGAAATGGAGGCCATCGAGCTGAGTTCGAGTTTAATGCTCGACTATCCCCACACGTTCTATATGAAGCGGCGGAGCAACGGCACCACCAGGATGGACGCTATTGACGACGAAGGACGTCGTATTAATTCGCCGGAATATCGCGACCTGCCTATGCCGACGGAAGGCGCAAAGTCGCTGCTGGTGGTGAAACTGGAGGTGGGCCGGGAATGGAGCGGGCGGTTTGTCCTGGTGAATGGCCGGATGGGATGGAACCGGGAACGCGAGTTGCGCTTCGCTCAAAATGCCTTGCGACAGGTGGCCCCAGCATTGTATTCGATCTATCTGTTTCGGCGCCTGCGTTCGCGCGCGGGCGCGATGGAACGTGCCCGTGTGGCCCGGGAACTGCACGACACAGCTATACAGTCGCTCATCAGTATTGAAATGCAGGTTGATGTCCTGCGCCGCAGATCCAACGGCCAGCCACAAACTTCGGAGTTGGAGCGCATCCAAGAACTGTTGCGCGAGGAAGTCCTCAATATGCGTGAGTTGATGCAAAGCATGCGGCCAGTCGAAGTCGGGCCCCAGCATTTTCTTGACTTTGTGGCCCAACTCGTGGAACGTTTTCGCAGCGACACCGGCGTCGATGCCCGGTTCGTGTCTGAACTGGAAGAAGTCACCCTTCCCGCCTCAGCGTGCCGCGAACTGGCAAGAGTGGTGCAGGAAGGTCTGGTCAATATCCGAAAGCACAGCGGAGCCAAATCGGTGTACGTTCGGTTTGGGGCGCAGAATGGTCTCTGGAAATTGGTGATTGATGACGACGGCCGAGGCTTTCCGTTCACGGGCCGGTTGACGTTGACGGAGCTGGATGACCTGCATCGTGGGCCGGCAGTAATCAAAGAGCGTGTTCGTGCCATCGGGGGTGATATGGTAATCGAATCAAGTCCCGGGCACGGCTCGCGGGTGGAAATAACGGTTCCCCAGAAAGGATACGAATCTTATGGATAGCAAAGTCGCTACCGTGCGCATCGTCATCGCGGATGATCACACGATCTTTCGCGATGGGCTCCGACGGTTGTTGGAGGCTGAACCGGAGCTGGAAGTGGTGGGCGAGGCGGCTGACGGGAATGATGCTGTGGCGCAAATCAAACAGCTGAACCCGGATGTCCTTTTATTGGATCTCAACATGCCCCGCATGCCGGGTATGGAGGCGATGCGGGAGCTATCGGCTGCCGGCGAGGGCAAGAATACCAAGATCATTGTGCTCACGGCTGCGATCGAACGTATTCAGATCGTCCAGTCACTGCAGCTTGGGGCCCGCGGCGTAGTAATGAAAGAAGCTGCAACCCAGTTGCTGATGAAGGCCATTCGCACCGTGATGGCAGGCGAATACTGGATTGGGCGTGAAGCCGTGGGCGATATCGTTGAGTTCATGCGCCTCAATGCATCGGGCGACCGGCCTCCCAAGAACTTCGGTCTCACCAAGCGCGAAATGGACATTCTTACTACCATCGTGGCCGGATTGAGCAACAAGGAAATTGCTCGCAAGTTTTCGCTCAGCGAGGATACCGTTAAGCACCACCTGACCAACATCTTCGACAAGGTTGGCGTCGGGAGCCGTCTGGAGTTGGCGCTGTTCGCCATTAATAATCGCATCACTGACCAGCCGAACTGATCGCTGAGTTTTACTTCCGCGCCGGGGCCGGAAATTCTTTCCCGGCCCTAGGCGACGCGAAATGTGGCGCCCCTTCGAAGTTTCCGGCCGGTGTACTTTCATGCTGCGGGGTTGGTCATTAAGCTCCCGGACCCCTGTTTCATTGGCCTCGATTTCGCCTCGGAAGAGCGACTCATAAGCGCCATTCGGGTTTATCTAAAGGAAGCCCATCCCTGGAGTTGACATGACGCGTGTGGTCCTATTGTCGAGCGTGCTATTGCTGATCGTGGCGGGGCTAGTGGGGTGCAACAAGCCCGCAGCTCGCAGCGATGCCCAGGTGGCATCGGATGTTCAGAGCAAGATCAGCGGAGATCCCGGCGTGACGAGTCATGACATTGGCGTCCAGGCCGATCATGGCATCGTTACACTGAACGGGAATGTAACCAGCGATGAGGAACGGGCGTCGGCGGCACACGATGCGGCGACGGTTGACGGCGTGAAGACCGTCGTCAACAATTTGTTGGTGCAGGCGGCCGCTTCGCCTGCATCGCCCGAAGCCCCGGTTACGTCGGAGACAAACGCGAAGGCTAACAAGCCCTCGAGAGAACCGATGCCGCCGAGAGACTCAGCTGGTAAGAACGGAATGAGCGGTCCTGTCCAAACCGCCGCCGTTGCCCCAAGTCCCGCTCCCAGCAATCCCCCGCCACCTGCGCCAGCTCCTGTTGCAGCTCAGGCACCGCCGCCTCCGCCAAAGAAAATCATGGTTCCAGCGGGGACGCAGCTAACAGTCAGGCTCAATGAGGGGCTCGACACCGAGAAAAACCAGATGGGCGATACGTTTCATGCCACGCTGGGCGCGCCCATCGTGATCAATGACGATACTGTGATCCCTTCCGGCGCAGACGTCGTCGGGCATGTCGTGGATGTGAAAAGCGCGGGACGCTTTGCGGGTAGCTCGTCCCTGACGCTTGAGCTCACATCGCTCTCCATGAATGGCAAGACGTACAACGTCCAGACCAACCAGTGGTCACGGCAGGGCAAAGGCGAAGGCAAGAATACCGCCGTTAAGGCCGGTGGAGGCGCTGCGGTCGGCGCGATTATTGGCGGACTGGCAGGCGGCGGCAAGGGAGCAGCCATTGGCTCGGTGGCCGGTGCCGGTGCCGGCACAGGCGTGGCGGCAACCAAGAAAGGTGAACAGATCAAGCTGGCGCCCGAATCAACCCTGAGTTTCTTGTTGATCAACCCAATTACAGTTACGCAGCAGACCGCCGACAATCGCAACGCGGGACGAACGCCGCTGCAGTGACGACGGCGTGAACCGTCAAACTGCGGCCGCGATTGCCTTTGATCGTTGCATTAGGTGCGAGCTTTCGGCGACTGCCTGGGTACTTCGTCACTCTTCCATCGCGCACTCTCCAAGACGTACTCTAGTTACGCTTGGATCTGCTTTCCACGTGCGCGCTGTTCGTTGCCGGACTGGTGTTCGGCAGCTTTCTAAACGTCTGCATCAGCCGCCTTCCGCGCGATTTGTCGATTGTCACGCCAGGCTCGTTTTGCCCGCATTGTGAGACACCGATACCATGGCGGGACAATATTCCTCTGCTGAGCTGGCTGTTGCTGAGGGGCCATTGCCGCAAGTGCGGCGCCTCGATTTCCCCTCGCTATCCAGCGGTCGAGCTGCTGACGGCAGTCCTTTTCGTCGCGTGCTACGCGTCCTTCGGATCCACCTGGCTGGCATTGAAGGCCGGCGTGTTCGGCTTCCTGGTAATTGGCCTCATATTCATGGACGCTGAAACCGGGCTGCTTCCGCACGAGTTCACCTACACGGGAATCCTGCTGGGGCTCGCCTTCGCGTGGTTGGCTGCCTTCGATGCAAACGGCACGGCTTTCGTGATGAGGGTATTCGGACTTCGCGACCTATCATCCGGTCCGAAGCTGTGGCTGCTGGATGCCGCGATCGGCGCCGCCTTCGGAGCAGGTTTCTTCTACGTTGCATGGGGCTTGTATTACCTGGCCCGCAAGCGCGAGGGCATCGGGTTGGGCGACATCGCGCTCATCGCCATGGTGGGAGCGTTTCTGGGTCTGAAGCTGACCGTTCTGGTGGTCTTCCTCTCGCCGATCCTGGGGACTTTGTTTGCTGTCGGCTGGCTGTTCAGGGACTCTGCGCCTGGAACGGCTGCAAAGGGATTCGAGGCATCAGACAGCGCTGCGTCGAACTCGTTTCTTTCACAGGCGGTGCCGTTCGGCGTTTTTCTTGGCTCCAGCTCGCTGTTAGCGATGTTCTTTGGAGAGAAGATTTGGAGCTGGTACCTCGGACTGTTTCGGTAAATGCCAGCGCGAGCCTAGAACTGATCTCATAAATGTGATTTGAAAGGGCACGGCTTCAGCCGTGCCGCTACGGGAACCGTAATCGTTGGGCTTTAGCCCCTGAGGGAAATCGAATTCCCTTCCGCCCATCATTTATGAGACTGCTTCTATTCTTGTCCACTTACCCGGGCGGCGATCTGCTTCAAATGATGGCGGCCGTGCACCTGATGAAAACGCCGCCACTGCTGTGCGGTCAGCGGGCCGAGAATGGGGTGATTTAGCACGCGAGTCCGGGCCCCAAAGCGCTTCTCTGCATCGGCCAGCGTGGCGTCCATGGCAACCAGAGCGTCGTTAAAGTGGCGCAATGGTTCATTCCCCAGACTGGCTCGTGGAGTAGTTTGCTTGGGTGACTCGATTCCCGCCGGAAATCGCCCCGCCTTGAGAACATAGAGGCTGCGCAAACGCTGGCGAACGTCAGGCCTCGTTTGCTCCGGCTGTCCCTCCTCCATTTTGCGAAGCAGGCCCTTGGTAGTTGCGGTGTAAGACAGGAAAAGATGTTCGATGATCTGTAAAGAGTTCCATTTCTCCGCCGGCGCCCGCAACAATGCATCCGGCGGCGCAGCCTGCATGGTGCGCTCAGTTTCGCGGCGCACGAATTCCAATTCTGGAGACACTCGCCTCACCCCTTAGCGCCGAGATTCGGACCGCAGTCAGCTGAGGACAATATAAAAAGGCGCGCGGCGTAACTCAAGTCTTACGGGACGGAATCGCATCTTTTTCATGCTGCCGGTTGCCTTTGGGGTTTCGACCAAGATCCAGGCGGCGGTCTTCGATGTAAGTTCTGTCGGCATGGCATTCTCGTCCCGATATATCTGGCTGATTGCCACATCCCGAGAATATGGGGAGGGAAGTAGGAAGCCTATGACTTCCGTCATGCGTTTCGTCAAAACCATAGGCGTAGTGTCCGGCAAGATCGAGCTCGGGATTTCTGAAGGCAATCGTTTATAGTTCCAGTCTGCTGTGATCGTCGCTCCACGGAGAGAAATGGCACAAACGGCTGACACGACTTCCACGGCCCCGACGCTCCTGCGCGAACTGGGAGTCAGCCAGGCGAGCGCGATCGTAGTGGGAACCATCATCGGCAGCGGCATTTTTCTGGTCCCGGCCGAAATGATGCAGGCCGTGGGTTCGGCGCGGCTGGTTTACCTGGCATGGATTGTTGGTGGCGTGCTGTCGATGGCCGGAGCTATCACTTACGCCGAGTTGGGCGCCATGAAGCCGCAAGCGGGCGGGGAGTACGTGTACATTCGCGACGCCTACGGTCCGCTGCCGGCATTTCTTTACGCTTGGACGTGGTTTGTCGTCGCCAAGCCGGGCTCGATTGCGACCATTGCTACGGGAATCGTGCGCATTCTCGGGACATTTCCGGCGCTTGCGTTCTTCAGTCGAGCCGCCATACGTATGCCCATGGTGGTCACTTATGGGCAACTGCTGGCCATCACGGCTGCGGCCCTCATCACCTGGCTGAACTATGTCGGCGTGAAGAAGGCGGGAGAGTTCCAGCTGGTCTTCACCATTCTGAAGGTGGTGATGATTGCGGGCGTCGCAGTCGTCGGATTCACGGCTGCCAGCGGCACATGGCGCAACTTCAGCACGCACTTCGCGGGCGCCACCGGCGGTATTGGTGGATTCATGGCGGCGCTGGTGGCGGCGCTGTGGGCTTACGACGGATGGAACGACCTGAACATGGTGAGCGGAGAGATTCGGCATCCGGAGCGGACAATTCCGATTGCCTTGATCGCGGGCGTGGGGATCGTAGCTGTCCTCTACATGCTGAACAACGCTGCCGTGCAATACGTTCTGCCGGCACAGCAGATCGCAATGTCGCCACGGCCTTCGTCGGAAGCTACTGCCATTGCCGTGGGCGTCTGGGGCGCGGCGATTGTCTCGCTGGGCATGGCGCTCTCCATGCTGGTCACGCTGAACGGCACCATCATGAGCGGCGCGCGCGTGCCGTTTGCGACGGCGCGCGATGGATATTTTTTCAAGGCGATTGCGGAGGTTCATCCGCGCTTCCACACGCCGTCGGTGGCGATTGTGGTGCAGTGCGGGCTGGCGATCGCTCTGCTGCTGCTGGGCGGCAGTTTCCGGCAATTTTTTTCGCTGGCGATTTTCGCGGAGTGGATGTTCTACATGATCGCAGGCAGCACGGTGTTTGTTTTCCGTCGCACCGAGCCGCACGCCGATCGGCCT
>Ga0209039_10002357_pt1 | contig 16164 bp, 15 predicted proteins | sample BogFormECP12_OM1_FD_188238 | JGI IMG/M metagenome (GOLD analysis project Ga0209039, IMG submission 188238) | Bog forest soil microbial communities from Calvert Island, British Columbia, Canada - ECP12_OM1 (SPAdes) (version 2) | ecosystem: Environmental > Aquatic > Freshwater > Wetlands > Bog ... | reverse complement strand
AGCCATAGTATGTGATGTCCTTCCTCAATCATCGTATTGCAGGTGCGAAGTTTATATCATTTCACTAGTGCACATTCTAGTCTGCCACCTTTTGGTTGTCAATATATGGAGGAAGCTGCGTGGTGACAAATATCCGGCATACACAAATAGGAAGATTACGCGGCGATAATACAGTCGTTTTTTGACAGACAAGATCACATAGGCACTAGGTACGACAATTGCATTTTACTTCGTCAGGCATACTCAGCTGTAAACCCGCTTCATCAATACGTGGTACGACGGTGAGTCTTTTGACATGACTGCCAAGCTCGCACAAATTTGCGCCGGAGGGACTCGCAATGGATAGAATCGATTTGAAACCATTTCTCAAACAGAAAGTGCAAGAATGGAAAAGGGCCAAACAGAAAAATCCCGACATGAAGTCTTTAGAGCAAGTGGGACGCGAATTGCTGGGTGTTGCTTTGCGGGAAAACCAGCAGAATGATCGATTAGCGAACAAGATATTGTTTCACCTGGACACCCAGGGTAAGAAAAGCAGACTGGAGCGTTATGTCAATCAGATGTCGCAAGAGGAAAGGAAATACGTAAGTCTGGTCAGCATATTGGAGGAGTTCAGGCCGGTCGGCCTAGAGAGCTAAGTTTCACAAAAACTGGTTTATGCGGTTTGTTTCGTTTCTCTGGTTTCTCTAGTTTAATCAAAGAAACAAAAAACTAGAGGAACGAGAGGAACTACGGTCGTCAGTAATCTGAGTTATCAGCAGTGTCATGAAATCGCCAGTACTGTGACAACTTTGACACTTCTAAGAGCACAAAAAAAATACGACAGGTTAAGGTAAAAACTGGAGCGGAGGTTGAGCTAAGAAACAAGAGCAAGGACAGTTCAGCTCAGCCTGAATCTGTTGGCTAACCTGCTCGCTAGCGTGTTTGGTCCCTTTGTAGTTTGCATCTTTGGTTCGGGCGCGGGCCTCGGACGTGGGGCCGATGACGCCGAAGCAACCGATGCAGCCTGTGGTGCAGGAGCCTGACTGGTAGCCTGCACGTCCGGACATTCTTTTTCGGTAGAACCCAGAGAGACGGCAAGCAGGGGATAGAGCTGCTCGATATTCGGGACCGATGTGTAGAGCGGCGAAACGTAGTCGGCTCTCACTTTAGCCGGATAGGCCGGGCCAAGAGTTGCCACGGCTTCGCAGATACAGTCGACAACAGAGGGCAGAAAAGCTCCTCCTCCTGTCACGATGATTTCAGTAAGACCAGGGTCAAAGCGGTGCATTCCGATGGCTTTGATTGCCTCCTTTAGGAAAATTCTAAGACCATCTCTCATGCCGAACAACGCGGCCTTGACCGGAAGCGAGACCTCCAGTTCGGGTCTCTCTATGGAGATAGGCTCTGGCAGCACAGGAGAAACATCCACCAAAAGTCTTTCCTCTGTTGTCATGAGGGTCTCTTTGATCTCCCTCGCCTTTAGTTCGAGCCTTCCTTTGAAGAGTCTGAATTCGTTCACCTTTTTGCGGGCCGCCGGGACTTCCCTGACGCGATTGAATAGAAGGGTTTTCAGGGCGTTATCCCACACGCCCAGCCCTGTGCCCACGCCTCCCTTATATGCTATCTGGGCTGCAGGATGCGTGTCGCGCCCTTCAGCGTGTGCAACGGTGAAGAGCGCAAAATCGGTGAAGCCTGCTCCGACGTTGACAACGAGAACTGTCAATGGCTGCCCCTTCCCATTCGTGACACTGAGCAAGCGTGCATGCCCTGCTGCCACTGACTCTGTCATGATTGAGCCTACGAGGGCCTCTTCTATTTTGTCTTTATGCGCGCGGGCTTCCTGCAGCGCCTTGCGGACATCCGGCAGTCGGGCACCTTTTATGAGGTCGTCTTTCAGCCATCGTTCCAGACAGAAAGCGTACGCCGCGGCACCCCGGAACAGGCGTTTAACGTCTTCCCTGTATCTCTCCTCAATCCATGTGGGTATAACGAAATTGCGGATCGTTGCATCAAGATCCACCGCTATTTTTGCCGTTCGTTTATCAAGATAGTGGCGAGTCAGCCGCAGGAGATAAGCGAGGTAGATCGCCAGGACACTCTGCGAGTCAAGGCTACCTGAAGCGGGAAAGAAATCGTTATGTATCTGCAGATTTGCCCCCCCACGCACGAGGAACGTCTTGAGATTCTGGATGGCGGGCCTGCCTTGTCCTGTTTCAGCGTCCTCGAGAGACAGCTTTTTTGCGAGTGCCCCGCAAAACACGAACTCATTTTGATCAAAATAAATGAGGGAGTCTTCGGCGAACTCGCTTTGACTTCCAAAGTGGCTCATGAGGTCGGCTTTATGCAAGATTTCGTAAGCTATCAGTGCCACTGGGACCGCCGTGGCCGGAGTAGCGGCATCTATTTTCAGCGCAACCTTACTCAGTGCCGTGCCAAAATCTATACCCAGCACCGCGTTCCCCTTGGCCTCGATCAGATCTATTGGTGTCCACAACGAAGGGTCTGTCGACGATGCAGCTTCCTCGTTTAGCTCAGGGTTTTCCGCGGCAGAAACCTCTGCGGCCCCTTCAGGTGGCAGGCTATCCACCTCGGCTACATCTGCCGTTGATGATGGCTCGACCGGCAACTCTTCTTCGGCCTGCTTTGCCGCAAATGCATCCGTTTCTTCCTTCACGCTGGGTGCTGGTTCCGGCACAGGCGCACCGGGCTCTTCCGAAACGGGCTTCGTTTCCTCAAGGGGTAGCGACTCAGCCGTCGTCTCTGCCGTCAGGAGAGCAGGTGCCTCCGCTGCGGCAGCCTCGGCCTGTACCACTGTTTCCGCCATGGGAGGAGGTGTCGATGGAGCAACTTCGGGCTCTGCCACTATGCTGGGAGGCTCAGATTCAGTTTCAGGTGGTTCTTCAGCGCTTGTGATATCGTCGATGACTTTCTCAACCGAAAGCGCTTCCTCACTCAGTTGCACGGCTAACGTCTCCGGAAGTGGCTCCTCTGCGGGTATAGCTGATTCCTGATCGGAGGCAACCGCATCATTAAGAGCAGCGTCTTCTGCCAGCTGCATCGCCGTTTCCTTCGGTTCCTCATACGACAATTCAGCGTGCAACTCGGGCTCCGGAACATCATACACAACATCAAGTGTGCCTGACCCGTTCGTTGGCTGGGCCATCAGGAGGACCCGCTCGCTTGTGGCCAAGCCTTCGGTCATCTCAGGCGTGAGCTCTTCCACCGCCGTAACTTCGAGGGTCAACTCCTGTGGCTCGACACCCCGCGCTACTCCCAACGCATCGCGGAATCGCGCTTCTGTCTCGTCTGTGAATTCGATTTCGGATACCCTTGCTGGGAACTCCGGGAGTGGCTTCTCATCACGAGCGATAACTTGATGGCCGTTTCCACCGTCATGCGCTTGTGCGGGGAAAATATCCTCGGGCAGCTTCCCAGGTGCCATGTCTCCTGGCAGCGGCTGTCCGTCCGGTTCCTCCGTACGGTCTTTCGTATCATCCTCGGGATAAGTTTCTACGCGTTTCTCGGTGCTCCGGACAAATTCGGAAGGCTTAAGCGGCACCGTCTCCCCGGGCGCCTGTTTGCCATGCTTTTCCGGCCCGAAGTCGCCCCCGGGCAAGTTCTGGAACGCCGGTTGATCACTCGCTTCTCCTTGATCTTTGTCTGTAAGTTTCTTCTCCGGATCGAGGTCAGCGGGTTTGGATGAGTCCGACCGCTTTGGTTTGCTGGTCGCTGCGTGCGATGCCACTGTCAAAGAGGTAAGATTGCAGAGTGTATCGAGTTTCAGAGATATGTTGTCCATCTTTTGTAAGAATATCTCGATGAAGCATCTTCCCAGGGACCATCCGGGACATTCCCGGCCTAGACACTCACCTGGGGCGAACGGACATTTCATGGCTGACCTCCGTACAAGAGCCTCGCATGCCCTTCATTAGACCTCATACTGCCGACGCTCAAACCTAAACGCATATGCTAAGTGACCATGTGACGCGGTTCCGGCCCGTCTAATCCAAGAGGCCCGTTGGGGAGACTGCCTGCCAGCGTCAAATAGTATTATCGGTCGATTTAAAAAATTCTGAATAAAATAATTCCCTGCTGGTAAGGTTCGCGGAATTCGGCCTGTGCTGAGGCGAAGGGGCGCTGATGAAAAGATCGCATGGACACATCTGTCTTATATTATCTTTAGGAAAAATGGCTGTGCGGCCGGTCGCTGTTTCGGAGGTAACGGAACGCAGTTTGAAAATTCTAACGGGGGATAGGATGAGCCAGCAGAAAGAAAAGTCTGTAGAGAAAGGTATAGGAGATACCTTCCAACAGGAAACGAAGTACACGCCGGAGAGGTTACGCGGTCACTCGCTTGACTGGAACAGCTTCCCCGCCATCTACAAGAGTTACGAGGCGCCCTTGGCGCGGATCAATCTTCCCCAGCCGGAGATAGACCACGAACCAAGTCTCTGGCAACTCCTCCGGAAGCGGAGATCGAGGAGGGCCTATAAGGTAGAGCAGCAGCTGACGCAGGGACTCCTCTCGGCGTTGCTCTGGGCAACCCAGGGTTTGACCGCACGGCAGGGCGACATGTATTTCAGAACAGCCCCTTCCGCAGGGGGGCTCTATCCCGTAGAAACCTATCTGTTAGTCAGGGCGGTGGACGGACTCGAGCCTGGCATTTATCACTTCAGGCCGCTTAACGCTGATCTTGAGTTTTTGAAGAGAGGAGATTACGCGAGCGTTCTGGCCAGGGCAGCGCTCGGACAGGAAGTGGTGGCAGATGCGCAGGTAACCTTCATATGGTCTGCTGTCCTGGCACGAAGCAAATGGAAGTATCGCGAAAGGGCCTACCGCTACATTTATATCGATGCAGGACACATCGGCCAGAATCTTTACCTGGCGGCGGAGGCGTTGGATCTGGGAGTCTGCACGATCGGCGCCTTTTTCGATGACGACGTGAACAGTCTCATCGGCGTAAATGGCCTTGCCGAAACCGTCATTTATATGGGCTGCGTAGGCTGGCCGGCACGGGAAAGTGAGCAGTGATCAGTAAGCAGTGAACAGTGACGAAAAAACAGTTACGAGTTCCGGGTTACGGGTTACGGGTTACGGGTTAGTAACAAAGAAAGGTCCAATCAAATATGCTTCAAGCTTTTTCTGAAACCCCTAAACTCGCAACTCGAAACTCGTAACGGGCGCTGCAAGCCCCGTAACGCCTATTTTTTCGGCGCCTGCTCGTTAAGCTTCTTCAGAAAGCCGAGGATCTCCTCGTAATTCGGTGACCCGTCTTTCATGTACCGAACGATGCCTTTCTTGTCGATAATCACCGTGACTCTCTCGAACACAAATTGGCCGGGCTTCACCGCACCAAAATAATCTCCGACGTAACCGCTGATGTTGGAGAGAAGCGGGAACGTGACGCGCAGGTGTTTGGTCCAATACTTTAAGGTGATGACATCATCGCGACTGACGCCCACGACCCGGGCGTTGAGGGCCTCATACGCGGCAAGGTTCCGCATGTGGCCCTGCATTTCCCCCGTTCAGACCGGGGTAAATGCGGCAGGAAAGAAAGTCATGATCAGGTAATTCTTCTCGTAATACTCGGGACCATAGTTGATGAGCCGATCCTCAGTCGAGGCGAGATACCAGCCTATTGTTGGTTTACCGATCAGTTCCGTTTTTGCGGCGGCCTGCCCCTCCCTAGCGGACAAAAGAAAAAAAACCAGAACACAAAGAAAGGCGAGACACATAAACTTACTCTTCATAGACACCTCCTTTAGAGTTTAGTGCGCCAAACAATCTCCTAACGATTGTACCAGAAACATAATCATTAGAAAAGCTAAACGCAAACGGGCTCACGCCGCACGTTGTAACGTAACGTGTGCGAAAAGGGAGGTAGTTATGGACTTAAGGATTTTCGAGAATATGGAGACTCCCGACCTCAGGAACTACCTGGAATTCCTGCTTTGGCACTATCGAGTACAATTGAAGGCGAATCGGTATTAGACTAGTGTAGAGAGGAGGTGAAGAAGCATGCCTGTTCCCGAAAGCGTTAAGCGCATATCGGATACGGTCTGGGAAATTCCTGTCTCGTACAAAGATGGGATGCGTGTGCCCGGCCGCATCTACGGTACTGAGAAACTGATGAAAGAGATGGACGCCGGTGTCTTCGAGCAGCTATCGAATGTGGCCTGCTTGCCGGGTATCGTCAAGTACGCCTACTGCATGCCGGACGGCCACTGGGGATACGGGTTTCCCATCGGCGGCATGGCAGCGATGGACCCTGAAAAGGGGGTGATCTCACCGGGCGGCATTGGCTTTGACATCAACTGTGGCATGAGGCTGGTCCGCACCGATCTCACCATCGATGACGTCCAGCCGCGATTACGCGAACTTGTGGATGCTCTATTTCGCCGGGTCCCTGCAGGGGTGGGCTCGACCGGCGTTATCAAGCTGTCGGAGGACGAATTTAAAGAAGTTGCGGAGCAGGGCTCCCGCTGGTGCCTATCCGAGGGCTATGCCTGGCCTGAAGACCTGCAAAATACGGAAGAGGGCGGATGCTTCAGAGGCGCGGATGCGTCGAAAATCAGCCGCAAAGCAATTGAGCGCGGGTTCGATCAAATAGGCACACTCGGCTCAGGAAACCATTACTGCGAGTTGCAGGTAGCGAAGCCCGAAAATATTTTCGACGATGCTACGGCCCGTGCGTTCGGCTTCACGCTGCCGAACCAGATTGCCATCATGTTTCATTGCGGGAGTAGGGGTTTTGGCCACCAGGTAGCAACCGATTATCTGCAGCTCTTCCTGAGCGTAATGGAAAGAAAGTACAACATCAAGGTGAACGACCGTGAACTCTCCTGTGCGCCATTTCGTTCCCCTGAGGGTCAGGACTATTTTGCTGCGATGACGTGCGCCATCAATATGGCCTTTGCGAACCGCCAGGTGATACTGCATAGGATCCGTGAAGTCTTCTCGGACGTATTCCGTAAGGACCCCCGGGACCTGGGTATGCACATGGTCTACGACGTCGCACACAATACGGCGAAACTTGAAAAACATGAGATCGACGGAAAGCTGCGAGAGGTACTGATCCACCGCAAAGGTGCTACCAGGGCTTTTGGCCCGGGCATGGCTGGTCTGCCCGACCAATACAGGGAGACGGGCCAGCCGGTGATCATCGGGGGCAGCATGGAGACGGGCTCCTATCTGCTCGCAGGGTTGAAGAGCGGCGCGGAGGCTTTCTATACGACAGCACACGGGAGCGGCCGTACGATGAGCCGCCACCAGGCCAAGAAGATGGTCAGAGGTCAAACGCTGCAGAAGGAGATGGAAGGCCGCGGCATTTACGTACGTACCGCTTCGTGGAGCGGGCTCGCAGAGGAAGCGGGAATAGCCTATAAGAACATAGATGAGGTCGTGGAGGCCACGGAGCTTGCGGGCTTGAGCAAAAGGGTGGTTCGCCTTCTGCCTCTCGGAAACATAAAAGGATAGCCGAACGTGCCTTACCGATACCGAGACGATATAGCGATCGCCGACGTTGCTTTCGAGGCGTGGGGCGCGAGCCTTGAACAAGTCTTTGTCGCTGCAGCCGATGCCACTATGAACGTGATGGTGGAGGATCTCGCCACAATCGGACGGTCACTTGATTTGACCATCGAATTGGAACATGATCAGCTCGACCTTCTTCTCTTCAACTTCCTCAATGAGCTTGTTTTTTTGAAGGACGCACGCAAGCTCCTTCTACGCGTGGGGAGCTTGTCTATCAGGAGGGCGAACTCAAACTTTATCCTTAAAGGGGTTGTTTATGGCGAGGGCCTTGATCCGGAAAAGCATCCCCTGGGTGTGGACGTTAAAGCAGTCACCCTCCATCGGTTCAGCTTGAGACAGACTCAGACGGGTTGGGAAGCATTTGTGATTCTCGATATCTGATGCCAAGCTGCCTTTCGCGCCTATCTTCGTTACCCTTCAGCCTATCCTACTTCGACGTACCCCAAGGTACGCCTGCGTAGTCCAGGCCTCGGCGCGTCTCGATAAGCATCGAAATTCAGCTTGGCACAGCACATGTGTACGTTCCGTTCGCCGCGGCTTAAGCGCCTCGCTCTATTTTTGAATGCACCTTGGTATCGTCTCCCGTCTACTAATTTATTGCTTCAACGCCTCTGTAATACTATACTCAAGACAGTGAAGAGAAGATTGCTACTCCGCGTCCTCGCGGTGCCGGCATTTCTGCTGCTCTTTGGAGCGGTAATCTGGCTGTCGCTTCAATCGGCCTTCATCGTCAATAGGGCAGCCACCCTTGCTGCGCCGATCCTCGGGTATCGGGTAAGGGTAGAGGCTATCTCCTTCTCGCCTGATCTGCACGCCAGGATTACCGGCCTCGCGATAACCCCACTCAATGATAAAGGCCCTTCTATCTCCTGCGTTCACGCCGAGGTCAAAGGCACCCTCAGAAACGTCATCAGCGCGGAAGTCGAAAAGCTCGTACTGACAGGACCGAAGTTCTTCTTCCGGCTTGGTGCGACAGGAAACAAAAGTGATCTTTCCGCACTTCAGAACTTACCCCCAGTGCGCCTGCTTCTCATTGAACAGGGCGAAGCAGACATCTCGTACGCCACAACACACGTGAAGCTCACGAACCTTCGTGCAGACGTAAAGAACTTTTCTCCGCAGACCGGAGGAAGCGCACGCTTCGCGGCGGTGGTGGAGGTGAGTTCGCAAGGAGACCAAGGTCCTGTTGGCCACGGCAGGTGTGAAGGAAAGGTCGATGCTACGGGCCCACTTAACAAACCGAAAGCCAAGGGGTCTGTTTCGCTCTCCGTTGAGTCTGCTTCGATTGGCACAACCTCGGTTCAGAACCTGTCCCTTTCATCGGTGTTTGATCTCGATGCAACGAGGATCGTGCTTGAGCCGGCAACCTTCAATGTTGGCTCTCTTGTTATGAAAGGTCAGGGGCGAACCGTAAATGTTGAGGGATATACTCTTGCTGCACGCGTTTCGTACGAATTGGAGTCTACCGGAATCGCTCTGGACTCGGTGCGAGGCAACGTACCCGGCGTGGGCCCATTCACCGCTGCTTTTCAAGGCGCTTTGAAAAGCGATGCACCATGGAAAGCTTCGCTTGAGGCGCCATCCGTAAACTTCACGCAGTTCTTTTCCAGTGTAAAGCCCTTCCTGCCCGAGGAGTACCGGGCATGGTCCATCCAGGGGGCGGGGGCCCTTGAGATGACCGGCGAAGGGCCTTTTGACGGCGGCTGGAAGGCTGACGTGAAGCTCACCTTCCGGGAAGGAGGGTTCAAGTCCGGTGACGAGTCAAAGGCCGGCCAGAAAATTACGGGCAGTGTCATTCTGAAACTCCGTTCAGGTCCTGAGGGCAAGAAAACGCGCTTTGATCTCGCTCTCGATGCGAGCGACGGTGAACTGCTGTGGGGAAACTATTACAAGAACTTCAAAGATCAGCAGGTCAGGGTCGCGTCTCAAGGTAACTATAGCCCGGATGAGGCCTCTTACCTCGATGGGAGCGGCACTCTTGACCTGTTTGGAACCGGCCAGTATAGCTTCTCCGGGACGATCGGTACGGACGAATCTGTTCTTAAGGCGAGCGGAAAAAATCTCGCCCATAACAGACTCTTTTCGATACTACTCCGGGATTACCTCCACGTCACCTACCCGCTTGCATCCAGCCTTGAGATTACCGGGAAAACGGATTTTGATATCCAGGCCAGAGTGAAGGAAGGGCGAACATTCTTGGAGGGCAGACTGCAGGTTTATGAGACCGTGCTTAACCTCCCCGGGCTTTTTTCGGTGAACGGGATGACCCTGTCTTTGCCTTTCGATCTCGTCTACCCATCGGCGCCTGCCGGAGCAGAGTCGCGGGAGGGCGGAGAAGCGCAGCTCATCATCAGGAAGCTGCAAAGAGGGAGTATTCTGGTTGAAGATTTAACCATCCCTTTCATCGTGTCACGTAACAGCCTTCGATTACTGAAAGCCATCGACCTGAAGCTGTATGGCGGGGAGTTTCACCTGTCCAGGCTCGAAGGACAAGATCTCTTGTCAGCCGATCGGATCTTCAACCTGGCGCTCTCGCTCAACCACATTGATCTGGCACTCTTGACCGAGGACGTGCTGGGTGATCGTGTGACGGGCACGATAAACGCGGATTTGCCGGGGGTCGTGTTTCAAAGCGGCGGATGGAGGAGCACGAAGGGGCAGTTGCAGGCGGGAATCTTCGGAGGCGTCGTCGAGGTGCACCGACTCTTCGGGCACGATCTATTCTCAGAGAGCAGAAAGATAGGCTGTGATATTTTTTTTCGCGACATCGACCTAGAGAGGGTGACCAGGAAAATAACTCTCGGCAAAATGACAGGCATTCTCAAGGGGTCCGTCGCCAACCTGGTGATTGAGTATGGACAGCCTGCCCGATTTTTCCTCGATGTGGAATCTGACCCGACGAAAAAGGTAAGTCAGACGATAAGCGTTACCGCTGTGGAGAACCTGTCCATATTGGGGACAGGTTCAAGTGCAGTTTCTTCCGTGCTCAACAGCGGCTTCCACAAATTCTTTAAAGAATACCCTTACAGCAGGATAGGCATACTCTGCACCCTCGAAAACGATACCTTCTCGATCAGGGGAAAAATTCACGAAGAAGGAAAAGAATATCTCGTCCGTCGGGGATGGCTGCGGGGTATCGACGTTATCATCCAGAACCCGGATAACAGCATCAGCTTCGGTGACATGGAGGAACGTATCGGCAGGATCTTTCGCGCAAAAAAGGACTCAAAAAAAGTTTCTTAGCGCAAGGAGTTGATGGTAAAATAGATTTTTACGGGAGGAAGCTATGAAGAGATTGGGAAGGATCAGTTTTTTCTGCTTGGTGATGCTCGCTGCGTGCGTTACGGTGAATATCTATTTCCCCGCGGCCGATGTTCAAAAAGCAGCGGACAAGATTGTTGATGACGTGACGAGCCCGGAACCCAAGGCTCCGCCAAAACCTGACAGTTCCGGCTGGCTCCTTAAGCAGTTCCGGGTAGTACGAAACTTGAGCTTTGGCCCCGAATGCGCTCATGCACAGGTGAACGTCAATGTGTCCACACCGGCTATCCGGGCGCTTAAAGAATCCATGCGGAATGATTTTCACCAGCTCAGGCCATACTACGAGAAGACCGTGGTCGGCGAGAATAAGAACGGATTCGTCGAGATCAAGGACAGTTCAGGCCTTGACCTGAGAGAGCAAGCGGAAGTCAAGCGGTTAGTAGATCAGATAAACAAGGACAGGACCTCGCTCTATCGGGAGATCCAGACTGCGAACAACTATCCTTCTGAGATTCTGCCGCAGATCCAGAAGATCTTTGCGAATAGTTGGCGAGAAAAGTCACAGGCGGGATGGTGGATACAGAACGATGATGGACAGTGGATAAAGAAGTAGTCTTGAGGCGGCCAACGCAGGGTTCTTTTTTTTTGCCAGAGTCTTCATTTTTCGCTTGCCTCTTTCAGCAGTCTGGCGTATAAAAAAAGGAAGAGCGCTTCTTAAAATCCATAACGAGGGGGGTAACATGACCAAAGAAGAGTTCGTCACGAAACTGGCTCAGGTAGGCAAAGTCACGAAGAAGCAGGCAGATGAGATGTTTGATGCGTTCGTGGGAATGGTAGCGGCCTCAATCAAGAAGGGTGAGCGCATTGCCCTCCCCGGACTCGGAGTCTTCTCTGTCGTGCAGAAGAAGGCACGGACCGGCAGGAATCCTGGCACCGGCGCCGTTATTAAGATACCGGCCCGTAAGGCCGTGAAGTTCTCCGCTTCCAGTGTCTTGAAGCAGGGCGTCAACAAAGCAAAAAAGAAGTAAATCTCGGAAATGGGGTCTTTCGGGATTCGACGGAAGGCCCCATTCCATCTCTCTTGCGGGCTGAGGATATCAGCGCTGACCAAAGAGCTTGATAAGAAGCTCGAAGGGCGCATCCGGGTAATCATCACCAATCCAAGGCACGAAAGTTCGGGTGAGCAGAACGTGGCGCCCCAGGTCTTCAACCTCGGGCGATTACGCGCTACCATGAACACATCAAGTCCATGAGCCCGTTTTTTCTCCTTTGCGCCGCAGGCTTGTCTGCGATATTCAGCTCGACCATTGCCAAGAGCCCTGTTCTTCCGCTCTTTGCGTCGCATCTCGGCGCAGATCCTGTAGCCGTAGGCAGCGTTGCTGCTGTTTCAGCTTTCACCGGGGTCCTCTTCAGCATACCCATAGGGATGCTATCCGACAGGCTGGGCAGACGGAAGCTGCTTCTCTGTTCCGCCCTGGTCTTTTCGACAGCGCCTTTCCTCTATCCCTTCATCACGAAGCTCTGGCAACTCGGGCTTGTTCGGTTTTACCACGGGCTGGCGACCGCCGCATTCGTGCCCGTGGCGATGGCCCACGTGGCTGATATCTCCCACGAGGAACGTGGTGAAAGATTGGGTTGGTTCTCAACGGCAACTCTCCTCGGCCGGTTCGTGGCACCTCTCGTGGGTGGAGCAGTCATCGGTCTTTTAGCTTTTAACCCGTTACTGAGCTACAAAGCCGTCTACCTGCTCTGCGGCGTGGCTGGTGTGATTGCTCTTGTTATTATCCTCAATATTCATGAACCTGAGAAGAGTGCGCGGCGGCGCCAGAGCTGGAGAGAAGTATTCCAGGCCCTTCGGGTTATTCTTTCGAATCCGGCCATCCTTATCACGAGCATTTCGGAAGCGGCGATCCTTTTCGCTTACGGTACCTTCGAGACCTTCCTGCCGCTCTATGCGCTCAAACTGGGCCTCAACGCCTATGAAATAGGCATATGCCTGTCGGCGCAGGTAATCAGCCTCGCTCTCACAAAACCGATAATGGGGCGCTTCTCAGACCGACACGGCAGGCCGCCCCAAATTTTTGCCGGCGCCCTGTTGGCTTCCGCCTCTATAGGGGGCTTTGCCCTGCTCCGCTCTTTCATACCCTTCCTCGTGCTGAGTCTTACGTTTGGCATCTGCATGTCCACGCTGACTTCGGCCACTTCTGCCTTCATCGCAGATTTGAGCCGGACCGCTCGCGGCTCTGCCATGGGCATACTCGGGTCGATCATGGACATCGGCCACACCACCGGGCCCCTCGTTGCAGGTGCGGTCGCGGGAAGCCTCGGGTACCCTTTCTCATTCGTCACCGCTTCGGCAGTGCTGGTGGGTGCAGCCCTGCTTTTCGCATCTGTGGTTTTCAAGAAAAAGTGGATGGCGTGAGAAACTTTTTTATGCCTCTTGATAGCGATTTGCCACCCGCTATTTGATCAGCTTCTTGCCCATCTCCCACGCAGGACCTATCTCTGCGCCGACGTTTAGGTATGTTTTCTGCGGCAGCTGGAGCAGTATAGGATTCATTTTCCTGATGTCGGGGAGCCCGTCGGTGAGGTAGCGTTCTTCAGTATATACGCCGATGATTTCTCCGATAAAGAGTTCTTCCGCAGGCAGGTCGACGGTTTGTATCAGCTTGCACTCTGCGTTAAAGGGACATTCCTTGATCATAGGCGCTGTCTTCAACTTACCATAGAATGTTTCGAATACCTTTGACTTGTCGTACTTACTACCTGACACAAGGCCGCAGTAATCGGTAACCTCTGCCATCTGGGCAGAAGGTATGTTGACGCTGAATGTTCCGTTTTCTTTAATGCCCTTGTTCGTGTAATGTATCTTGTTCATCGCGGCCATGACGTATGGCGGTTTCGGATTGGCCATGCTGAACCAGGCCACTGCGAGGTAGTTCGGCTTGCCTCCCACGTTTGCGCCGACAAGCGAACAGGCCATAGGATAATATACTCTCTCGGGTGCGATCTCGATCTTAGCCATGTCATACCTCCTTTTTTGTGATTGTAACACAAACCAAAGTTCAAAGCTGAGAACTGAATTTAGACCGGAGACCCACCCTCCATGATATGAGGAGACGGGGATTAGAGCCTTGCGGTGTCGATCATTGTCTTGATGTTCTCGATCGGCGTGCGCGGCGAGACAGCGCATCCGGCCATAAGCACGTAGCCCTTCCTGCCGCCCTGCTTGAGACAGCGTAGGGTTTCCCGTTTAACGTCATCAACAGTGCCCAGAAGGAGCACGTTGACCGGGTCAACATTCCCGCCGACGCCGCATTTGCCTGCCACTCTCTCTTTGGCTCTCGCCAGATCCATGCACTGGTCAAGACTCAGTATTCTTGCCCCTGTATCTGCCATCATGTCGAGGATGGGCTCGGTATCACCGCAGACATGAAGTATAACAGGGATCCGCAGGCTCTTGATGAAACGCTTGAGATGAGGGAGAACAAGCTCCTCGTAGATTATTGCTGAAACCATGGTCGAAGAGCCCACGGGGTCTGCTATGATGAGGCCGTCAGCCCCGATCTCCCCAACAGCCTGGCCGAACTGAGAGAGGAGCTGGGCCACCTTATCGAGCAGCTTTTCAACGAGCGGCCTGTTCTTCAGGACCGCTCTCATCATCTTTTCCGTGCTGAGCATACGAGCACAGTTTGTGAAGGGTGCCTCGACCAGGGGCAATACGGGCACCGCTCTCCCAGGGGAGTTCACGAGCTTTTCCACGACACTCAGGATAACCGGCAACCGGCTGTCCTTTCTGATGTCGGGAAAGCGCAGGGCATCAACATCCGCTTCCGTTTTCAGGTCCAGGGGAACAGCATCGGCAGCGCCTGAAGAGAGGAAGGCCAACTGACATCCAAACGACTCCGGAATATAGAGAGGATCGATGTACGCAAAGAGCGCATCGTATCCAACCGCTTTCTGCGCTTCAAGATGTGCTTTGACCATGGCGTCAGCATCATAGATGAGCGCCTTCAGCGGGATCCCCGAAAAGCGTGCGACCCAACCGCTCATGGTCGGAATGGCAGGAACCTGCTCCACCTCCTCCATAGCCATTGCCTTCCTGAATGCATCGATGCGACTGCTCATTCATTGCCTCCCACTTCCATGTCCCGCTTCCTGTCTCAGCTTACCGCATTTTCTCGCGCACGTCACATTAAAAAAAGCAGCGCACGACTTAGCACACAACACCCCCACGCTTTCGGCCGGCACTGATGATACACCACTTACCCTATCTTATTGTCAACGATTAGCTGTATGAGAAAACTTTATTTCTGTTACGGAAGAATCACTTATCTACTTTGTGTAAAGATCATTCATGGACTATGGAGGAAAGGGGTGGAAAGCGGTGCGGGGATGAGTTACCTTAGATGCCGAAGAAGGGGGAACTAAGCTGGCAGAGAATGGGTGTCGTTATTGCGGGAGGCTCTTTGTCTCTGAAGTAAGGTGTAAGGGTGGGTGATCCTCGGGCGGCCTGTTCTATAGGCATGTCAGAGACTGAGAAAGGCCGAGAACAATAGGCTCTGCAGAAAGAAAAATTCCGGGCTATTCGAAGAACCAATACGGACGCCGGAAGGAACACCGCGCACCCTCTGCCTTATTCCCGATCAGAAGTTCATGATCTACAAGGATGACAAGAAGTTATGGGGGTCCCAGCTTCAACTGAAACATAGAGTATGTCCACAAATCGATTCCCGGATGTCCACAAATAATTTTTACGTAACAGAGAAAACTTTATTTCATTCCTCGTGAGGTGTTCGCTCAACAAAGTGACAGCGGCCGCCAAGGCCGTGCCGTCGTCATCCGGTCAGGCCTCCCTTAGCGCGGCGATGTTTTCGGCGATCGTATGGCAGTGGTCCGATATCATTTCAGGTTCACCAGCATACCGACAAAGATAGGACCTGCCTCTGCCTGACAGACCTTGCGGTAGAATCTTTCCAGGTGACTTTCCGTTGCATTCTTTATGAGACGGGTAACCTCTCTCCGCCGCTCGATGATCATCCGTATCGTTCCCTCATCCCTCCTCTCGCGCATCTCCTCGTTTCATCCTTTGCGGGGGCTCACGTCGCCCCCTCCGGCAGCACTTGGACATAAATCATTTGGCCGGGGCAACAGCATCATGCCCTATAGATCTTGCACAACAGTCCTCTCGTTTGCCAGCCGCCGGTAAGCGGATCACACGCTTCCGGATCATCAAGGGTGAGCACATTGACATTCGACTCCCATAACCCATGGAGAGAGGGTTCTTCGGCGGCCATCTCCGGGAACCACCAGCTCGCCTCGGCATTCACCATGCCCCGAGGAATCCTATCAGAAACTCTGGCTTTCTGCTTTATTCTACCTCTCTTC